>Ga0209415_10015767_pt1 | contig 12220 bp, 12 predicted proteins | sample PeaSoiSIISIP2007_FD_187696 | JGI IMG/M metagenome (GOLD analysis project Ga0209415, IMG submission 187696) | Peat soil microbial communities from Weissenstadt, Germany - SII-SIP-2007 (SPAdes) (version 2) | ecosystem: Environmental > Terrestrial > Soil > Wetlands > Peat | place: Germany... | reverse complement strand
CCGTACCCGGTCAGACGCTAATTTAACGCACATGGGGCAAAGCCCCCTGGCGGGTTTCAGGGCGGAGCCCTGACCTTCCTTTCGTTCACCCGATTGCCCTGCCGGCACGGGAAGGCCGACGTGCACGCCGGGCCGCGGACGTGATACAGACCTTGTCCGAGCGACGCCGGCCACCTCCGTCGTATTCAGCAAGGGACGGTCGCGCGGTCGAAGGTCGAGGACAGGCGAGGCCATGCGAATCAGCGCCAACACGGCGGCATACTGGGTTGCAGTGGTGCTCGGCGCGCTGACGGTCGTGCTCGTCGTCGTCAACTTCGCCGTGCTGTCCAGCAACCAGTCGATCCAGGCCGAGGTCAACCGGCGCCAGCAATTCATCAATCAGAGCAACCAGCTCAACCGCATCGACGACATGCTGATCCGGACCATCGCGACCGCTGCCGTCAACGCCAAGGACGACAAGCTGCGCGATCTGCTGACGCAGCATGGCGTCACCATGACGTTGACCCCGAACGCGCCGACCCCGGCGGCTGGCGCGGCGGCGCCCGCCACCGCTGCCCCGACGGCGCCGGCCACCACCCCAGAGGCACCGGCCACCACCCCCACCAGCAAGGCGCCCTGACCGTGCCCGAGGTTGCAACGGAACAACGGGCCGATCACGGGATGCTCCTGCCGGTACTGCTCACCGTGTTGGCGCTGTTCCTGCTGGTTGCCCTTCAGACGGTTCAGGTCGTGCGCGACCACGGCGCCCTGGTTGCCTTCCGGGCGTCGCAGCAGGCGAGCGTGCAGGCGGGCGAAAAGTTGCGCCAACAGCTCGAGACGCTCGCCGGCCAGACCGCCGTGCTCGCCAACGAGGGTGATGCCGCGGCCAAGGACGTCGTCGAGCAGATGCGCAAGCAGGGTTTTACCCTATCGCCGCCGAAACCCTGACCACGCAGGCGGCGGCCTGGGGCGTGCCGCGCGTGATCCCTTGTCGTTGCATCAGTCCAGCAGCCAGCTTCGTCACACGCCGTCCCGACCGCCGGGCCAACCCAACGCTTGCAGCTTGCGCACACTGTCGATCATCGCACTTGTCGGCTGATCGCCAGGCGAGATGATCTCCAGGCAAGGCCAGTCGGTCCAGCCGATGGCCGCGAGATGCCGCCGCACCGCGGTGAAATCAATCGTCCCCAACCCGATCGGATCATGCTTGTAGATTTCTGGCCCGGTATCGGAGAGATGCACCAGCTTCAGGCGCGTGCCGATCCGCCGCAGCGCCAAGGGGACATCCTCCTTGATGAATGCCGCATTGGCGATGTCATAGAGGATGCCGATATCCGGATCGCCGTAGCTCTCCACGGCATCCAGCAGCCCGTTCGCGTCCGGCAGGAAGGCGAATGGCATGTTCTCCATCAGGATCTGCGTTCCGGCGGATTTCGCCACCGGCGCGAGTTCGTCCAGCGCCCGATGGAACAGGTCGATCAAGTGCGTGCGTGGCGCGGGGAACAGCGGGTTCGCCTTGCCGGGCCCGACCACGACACCCGGCACGCCCAGCTCGCCGGCGAGCTGCAGGATCGAGCGGACGATTCCGATGGAGTAGGCACGCATCTCCGGCGTGGCACCCGCCAGGTTGATGTCGATGTTGGGCTGGTTGAGCGTGATCACGCGCAACCCATGCCGTTCCAGGAACGACCTGAATTCCCGCCGCCGAACCCCATCCCACGCCGCCGGCCAGGCATGGCCTGGATACATCATCAGCTCGAACTGCGTGAAGCCGGCTTCGGCCAGCTCGCCGAGGCATGCCTCCGCGGTGTGGCTCATGATGTACGAATAGGTGTTGATCGTGTACGGCGGGTTCATGCGATCGTTCCTGAGGCAATGGTCGGTGCATCGGCGGAGCTGCATTTCTCACACTGTCACGGGATGATGGCAAAGGGCGTCGTCGTGCCCCGGCAGTTCTCATTTCGGCGCGACGACGTCGCTCACCGTCATGGCCGGCCCTTGTCCCCGGGGTCTTGTCCCGGGGATCGCCCGGCCATCCGCGCTTCGACCGTGGTGCGCAGATGGCCGGCACAAGGCCGGCCATGACGGTTGGCTTTGTCGTCGCATCACGTCGCGTCACCATGACAATTGCCCCCGCCGGCGCGGCGTTCTCGACGGGATCGACCGCCCGTGCTAGCCCGCTGACCTGGGACTTGGCCGACAACAACATCGGCCGGCGCGCCAGTAACGCGCTGATCCGGTTCAACCATCCCCCACCGTTCGAGGTGCCGCGATGACCACCGCCCGATTGAAGCATTTCGGCTGGGGCCGCGAGGGCGAAGGCATGACGGCGGAGGAGGAATCGTTCGTCCTGGCGCGCCACCGCGAGCGCTTCGGCGTCGACAGCTTCGAGGAAGTCCCGCCACCGCGTCTCGCCGATATCGTGCTGCGGCCGCCGCGCATCACCCCGCCCACCGCGCTGGCAGCATGTTGCTCCAGCGAAACCTACGACCGCGCCGCGCACACCTACGGAAAATCCTTCCTCGATACCGTGCGCGGCCTCGCCGGAGACTACGCCAGCGCGCCGGACGTGGTCGCCTATCCGCGCGACGAAGCCGAGGTCGCCGCCGTCATGGACTGGGCCGGCGGCGCGCAGGCCGCGCTGACCCCATTCGGCGGCGGCAGCAGCGTGGTCGGCGGCGTCGAGCCGCTGGTGGACGGCGTGCGCACCAAGGCGGCGATCACGCTGGATCTGCGCCACCTGGACCGCGTCGTCGAGGTCGATCGCGCCTCGCGCGCGGCGCGCATCCAGGGCGGCATCTTCGGCCCGGCGCTGGAGGCGCAGCTCCGCCCGCACGCGCTGACGCTGCGGCATTTCCCGCAGAGCTACGAGTTCTCGACGCTCGGCGGCTGGATCGCGACGCGCTCGGGCGGCCATTTCGCCAGCCTCTACACGCATATCGACGATTTCGTCGAAAGCCTGCGCGTGGTCACGCCGCGCGGCGTGATCGAGACGCGACGGCTGCCCGGCTCCGGCGCCGGGCCCAGCCCCGACCGCCTGTTCATCGGCTCGGAGGGCATCCTCGGCGTGATCACCGAGGCGTGGATGCGGTTGCAGGACCGGCCCCGCTTCCGCGCCGGCGGCGCGGTGCGGTTCGCCGATTTCTACGCCGCCGCGCGCGCCGTGCGGGCGATCGCCCAGGCCGGGCTGTATCCCGCGAACTGCCGCATCCTCGATCCGCGGGAGGCGTACAACACCGGTGCCGGCAACGGCAGCGCGGCGATCATGGTGCTGGCGTTCGAATCCGCCGATCATGAGCTGGATGCGTGGATGGACCGCGCGCTGGAGTGCTGCGCCGATCACGGCGGGGCGCCGGAAGCCGCGGCGACGCCGGATGCGCACCGCGAGGGTGCCGCCGGGTTGTGGCGCAACGCCTTCATCCGCATGCCGTACGCCCGCGAACGCACCATCCAGCGGGCGATCATTTCGGACACGTTCGAAACCGCGATCACCTGGGACCGCTTCGAAGCATTCCACGACGGCGTGAAGGCAGCAGCCGAAGCGGCGATCCGCGCGGCGACCGGCCGTCCGGGGCAGGTCACCTGCCGGTTCACCCACATCTATCCCGATGGCCCCGCGCCGTATTTCTCGTTCCACGCGCTCGGCGAGCACGGCCGGCTGGCGGCGCAGTGGCGGACGATCAAGACCGCCGCCAGCGACGCGCTGATCGCGGCGGGCGGCACGATCACCCACCACCACGCGGTCGGGCGCGAGCATCGGCCGTGGTACGACCGGCAGCGGCCGGAGCTGTTCGCCGCGGCGCTGCGCGCGGCGAAGCGGGCGGTGGATCCGCAGGGTATGCTCAATCCGGGCGTGCTGATCGATCCATAGGAACGCGTCGCGCCACCGATGGTGGCCGGGCCGGCGACGCAGCCAACCCGAGCGGCCTGCCACGCGGCTTTGGCCGCCGCTATCCGTACGCCAGCACAAGGTCGAAGCTCGCGGCCTTGGCGCCCGGATCGTCCGGCGCGTCGCGCAGCGAAACGATCAGCGCCTCCTTGCGGCGCGCGCTCTGCAGCCACGGGTCGCGATCGTTCCACTCCTGGCCGGCGAAGTACATCTGCGTCACCAGTTGCTCCCGCTGGCCGATCACCTTGAAGTGGATGTGCGGCGGGCGCATCCGACCGGGACCGGCGGGATAGGCCGCGGGAACCACCGTCTTGAAGCGGTAGCCTCCCTGCGCGTCGGAGGTGGTAATCGCAAAACCGTCGAAATTCGGATCGAGCGGCGTCGGGTTGCTGTCGTTCGGGTGGGCGTAGCGGCCACCTGCGTTGGCCTGCCAGATTTCTACCTGTGCCCCCGGCACCGGCGCGCCGGCGCTGGTCAGCACGCGGCCGCGCAGGTGCAGCACGGTGCCCCGGGCGCGGCCCGACCGTGTCAGGTCGCCGGTCAGGACCGGCGCCTGCTGCACCGGGTAGAACGGCCCCAGGATCTGATCGGGCGTGCGCAGCAGTTGCGCCGATGCGGCAACAACTTCTTCAGTCACGGCCATGGTTCATCCTTTCACCCGCATCTGCGGGCCCGCGCGATGATCCGCGCGGCCCGGCGGGCAAGGTCTCACGCGGTGATCGGGAACTTGCACTTGTCATTGAGCGGGTGCAGCACGTCAGCCGGCTGCGAGGTGTGGATCAGCTTGTAGAGATCCCACGGCCCCTTGCTCTCGGCCTTGGTCTTCACCTGGAAGAGATAGGCCGGGAACACGCCGCGCCCGTCGGCCCGGATGCTGCCCTTGCCGAACGCATCGTCATCGGTGGGGATCGATTTCATGCGCGCGACGGTGGTGCGTCCGCTCTGCATCGCGTTCGCCGCGCCCATCGCGGCGACCGCCTTGAGATAGTGCAGCGTGATCCCGTAGCCGCTGGCATGCGCCTGGTTCGGGTAGTTGTTCGGCGTCTTCGGCAGCACCCGCTTGGTGAACGCCCGCGTGCGCGGGTTGAGGTCCCAGTAGAACGTCTCGGTCGTCACGAGGCCGGCGGCAAGCTCGAGGCCAAGCGAGTGCACGTCGGTGATGAACAGCAGCAGCGGCACGATCTTCATCTTCTTGTCGAGGCCGAATTCGTGCGCCTGCTTGACGCAGTTCTGCGTGTCCAGTCCGGCATTGGCCAGGCCCAGCGTCGTCGCCCCGCTCGCCATCGCCTGGGTCAGGTAGGCTGAGAAGTCGGTGGTGTCGGGGAATGGATAGCGCACCGCACCCTTCACCTCGCCACCGGCCTTCTTCACCAGCGCCATGTTCTGGGTTTCCAGAATGTGGCCGAACACGTAGTCGGCAGTGATGAAGAACCAGTCCTTCTGGCCGGACCGCACCATGGCGCCGCCGGTCGAAGCAGCGTTCTCGTACGTATCGAAGCTCCAGACGATGGTGTTGGGGCTGCACTGCCCGTCGGTCAGGTCCGTCGTGGTGGCGGACGCATTGAGCATGATCTTGTCTTTTTCCTTCGCCACCTGCGCGACCGCCAGCGCGACGGAGGAGGTCGGGACGTCGATCGTTGCCAACACGCCCTCGTCGTACCATTGGCGCGCGATCGTGGCGGCGACGTCGGGCTTGTTCTGGTGGTCGGCCTGTCGCAGATTGACCTCGAAGCCGTGCGCCGAGGGGTTGAACTCCTCGATCGCCTGGCGAACGCAGACGATGGTGGTGGGTCCGGTGTTGTCGCGATAGGTGCCGCTGAGATCGGTCAGGACACCAAGCTTGATGACAGGCTTGCCTGCGCACGGGCGCGAATGACCGGCGCGGCGGACAGTGCCGCAGCTCCCCCGAGCAGCAGCCGACGAGAAACAGACATGGAGGCTGCTTCCAATTGACGTGACTTGATCCCACGGTTGACCGCGGGGCACGGGCGTTCGGTGCCGCACGTCGATATGATGGCATAGGCCCATACGGCCAGCTAGGCACCGGCGTTCCCCGCGTCTGATTGCCCCCGCCGGGCTTCGGCGCTATCCCACGGCCGATCTCCGCGCCTGCACAGCAACGACCGGGAGGCCCGCATGAAAAAGATCCTCAACGATCCGTACGCCTATGTCGCCGAGATGCTGGAGGGTCTGGTGCTCGCGCACCCGGAGTACTACCAGCGGGCCGGCACCGACGGAAGGGTGATCAAGCGGCCGGGCGCACCGACCGCGGGCAAGGTGGGCATCGTCTCCGGCGGCGGCTCCGGCCATCTGCCGATCTTCACCGGCTATGTCGGCAAGGGGCTGCTGGACGCCTGCGCGATCGGCGAGGTGTTCGCCTCGCCGTCGGTCGACCAGATGGCGGAGGCGATGCGCGCCGCGAATGGCGGGGCCGGCGTGCTGCGGCTGTATGGCAACTACGGCGGCGACTGCATGAACTTCGACATGGCCGGCGACATGCTGGAGATGGAGGACGTCCCCTCCACCACGGTGCTGCTGGCCGACGACGTGGCCAGCGCGCCGAAGGCCGAGGCCAACAAGCGGCGCGGCGTCGCCGGCATGGTCTATGCCTTCAAGATCGCCGGTGCCGCCGCCGAGACGCGCGCCGACCTCGCAACGGTTAGCAGCATCGCGCAGAGGGCGGCGGATGCGTGCCGCTCGGTTGGCGCGGCGCTGACGCCGTGCACCGTGCCGCAGGCGGGGCGACCGACATTCTCCATCGCCGAAGACGAGATGGAGATGGGCATGGGTATCCACGGCGAGCCCGGCGTGTGGCGCGGCAAGCTGCGCACGGCCGATGAGATTGCCGCGGAGATGCTAGACCTGCTGCTGACCGATCTGCCGGTGGCGCGCGGCGATCGCGTGTCGGTGCTGGTGAACAGCCTGGGCGCGACGCCGCCGGAGGAGCTCTACATCCTGTATCGCCAGGTGGCGGCGCGGTTCCACGATCTCGGCGCGACCATCGTGATGCCGCTGGTGGGGCGCTATGCCACCTCGATGGAGATGGCGGGCGTGTCGTTCACGCTGTGCAAGCTGGATGACGAACTGGAACGGTTGCTGAAGGCGCCGGCCGAATGCGCGTTCTGGAAGGTGTGACGCGATGGGGGTGAGCACCGGATCGCCGACTGCGTCGCTGACCACGGCGGCGCTGGCCGAGGGCCTGCAACGCATCGCCGCGCGCATGGAGACCGTGGCCGAGGCGCTGAACACGGCGGATGGCGCGTTGGGCGACGGCGACCTTGGCGTGACCATGCAGCGGGGTGGGCGCGAACTGATAAAAGTGCTGCCGGCGCTGCCGGCGGATGTCGGCATGGCGTTGCTGGCGTGCGCCCAGGCGATCACGCGCGTATCGGGATCGAGTTACGGCACGCTGCTGGCGACCGGGCTGATGGCGGCGGCGAAGGCGACGCGCGGGCGCACCGAGGTGCCGTGGTCGGAACTTTCGGCGCTGCTGGCTGCGGCGTTGCAGGCGATGATGGCGCGCGGCAAGGCCTCGCTCGGCGACAAGACCGTGCTGGATGTGCTGGATGCCTCGGCGCATGCGGTCGACGGCGTGGCACCGGCGGAGATGCTGGCGGCGGCGAGCGGCGCGGTGGACGACACCATGGCGCGGATGCGCGGCCAGCAGGCGAAGATCGGCCGTGCGCGCATTTTTGGCGAGCGCTCCGCGGGGTTGGACGACCCGGGGATGCTGGCATTCCGCGAGATGCTGCGCGCGTTGGAGGCGTGAGAAAGAATCTCCCCCTCCCCTTGCGGGAGGGGGTGGGTTCCGCGCGTACGATACTTTAGTGCGACACTGGCACCACCCCTCCCCCCAACCCCCTCCCTCAAGGGGAGGGGGAGAGTCGCCACGTCATTCCTGGAACGATGCGCCGCTCACCTTGACCGTCGCATCGTCGCGCCGCTTCACCTCCGGGCGCAGCGCGGTGCCGAGGCCGGCACTCGTGGGTGCCTGCACCATGCCGTTCTGAATGACCGGCAACGCCGTCACCAGGTCGCGATACCAGGTTGCCAGGGTGGCCCGCACGACTTCCTGGAAGATCGCCGCAGGCGCATGCAGGCCAAGATGCAACCCGGCCCACAGCGTCACCGGACCCGTGCAGTCATGCGGCGCGAGCGGCTTGGCATAGACCTCGGCGAGGGCCGCGATCTTGCGCCCCTCGGTCAGGCCGCCGCACCAGGCGAGATCGAGCATGACGAAATCCAGCGCATCCGCCGCCAGCAGGTCGCGAAACGGCACGACGCCGCCCAACGTTTCGCTGCCGCAAATCGGCACCCGTGTCTGCCGCCGCAGATCGGCCAGGGCCTGCACGTCGTCCATCTTGGCGATCGGGTCTTCCGCCCAGAGCACGCCGTACTCCTCCAGCGCCTGACAGATGCGAATGGCCGAGGTCGTGTTCCACATGCTGTGCAGTTCGCACATCACCTCGATCGCGTCGCCGACCGCCGCGCGCACCTTGCGGAACGGTTCCAGCCCCGCCTTCAACTCGGGCAGCGTGATCAACTGGCCGCCGCTTGCCGCGGCATGGATGTCGAATGGCCAGATCTTCATCGCGGTAAAACCCTCGGCGAGCAGGCTTTCCGCCAGCGCGCCGGCATCGCGGGTGAAGGCGATCTGGTCGTCGTAGGGGCCGCTGGTTGCCTCGTCGGCGGCGACCGCGCGCCGGCCCACGCCGCTGGTATTGTAGGCGTAGCCCGCGCAGGTGTTGTAGGCGCGGATCTCGGTCCGGACGGCGCCGCCGAGGGCCTCGTGCACCGGGATGCCGTGGCGCTGGCCGGCGAGGTCCCACAGGGCGAGGTCGATCGCGCTGGCGGCACGGATTTCGGCGCCCGCGCTGTGGAAGCCGATATACGGGGTGGTGAGATGGCGTGACACCGCCTCGATCCGGCGTGCGTCATGCCCGATCAGCCAGGGGGCGACCTGCTCGTGCAGCACCGCCTCGGTCGCCTGCGCGCCGCGGAAGGACTCGCCGAGGCCGATCAGCCCGTCCTCGGTTTCCAGCTCGACCCAGATGAGGTTCGGACGTTCCGCAATCCGTACGGTACGCAGGCAGACGATCTTCGACATCGCGTTCCCTCCCGGCTCGGTCTGGGACATCCCCGCTAGCGCACCAGCACCATGCGCCTGACCTCGCCGACGATCACCAGGTAGCTGACCGCGGCGAGCAGCCCGTTGGCGGCAACGAAGCACTGGTGTCGGGGGTCACCGAAGTGGCGCAAGCGACCGCAACGCCGCCGCCAGAAGGGCGATACTGTCCAGCGCCTTGGTCAGTTCTTCCACGCTTGGTTCCGGCTCCGGTTCGGCTTCCCCCGGATAGCGATAAGCAACGCCCCAGGTGGTCCAGGCACGCATCGACGCGACGAGCGGCAGCACCGCCGGGAAGCGGCCGGCAACCGCATGGCCGAGCCGGTCGAGGTCGTGCGTTCGGCTGAAATCGATATTGGCGCGGACCAGGAACCCTTTCAGCAGCTTTTCGGCAGCCTGCTGACAATGGTACGCCGCTCCTCCGAGTGATGGTGGCTCCAAATGAACAAGGCCACGCGCCATCCGAGCGTCTTCCTGAGCGTAGCGCATCCAGCCCTCTACCCGTTGCCAAACGAGGGCGGGATCAGGGGCGGTCATACACCACGACACCATCCAGCACGGCCGCGCGGGAAAGCGTGCCGGCGATCTGCGCGTTTTGGCGGAAGGTTGTCTCCCGGACCGGAATCACATCAGCCGACTCGTGATACGATTGGCGGGCCTCGAAGCCGGCCCGCAACGTGACCTTTTCCGGCGGCGTGTCGTCATCGACGATGACCAGCAGATCGATGTCGCTTTCAGGTCCCGCGTCACCGCGCGCGCGGGAGCCGAACAGGATGACCCGCCGTGGGTTGAAGTAGGCCACGACGGGATCGAGCAGCTCGGGCGGGACCAGCGGTGTGGTCATGGGTGTGACGGTCTCGGTGTTGGCAGGATCAGCGTGAGTCTAGAGCGAGTTGCGGCTGACTGGAACCGTGTACACCTCTCCCGCTCTTCGCGGGAGAGGTCGAGGCGCGAAGCGCCGAGGGTGAGGGTGGTGCACGCGGCACCACCCTCACCCGCGTCGCTGTGCTCCGCGCCTTGGTCCGCTTCGCGGCCCAAGCCCGCGAAGAGCGGGAGAGGTGTACGAATGGTGCGCCGTTTCACGTCACGGCCCCCCGGCCTCAGAACTTCGGCGCGCGCGGAAAACCGTTCGGCGGCAGCCGGCCGGTCTGGGCGCGCTCGCCCAGCCAATCTCGAAGATTCGTTTCGGTCCGCGTCTTCTCGCCCAGCCGCCAGGTCAGCCCCTCGGCCAGGTTGAACACCTTTGCGTCCGCCAGCCCGCCGTCCTTGTAGCGTTGCAGGATCACCCCGGCGCCGCGTGCCATCTCCGGCACCTGGTCCAGCGGGAACACCAGCAACCGGCGATTGAACCCGACCACCGCGAGGTGATCGCCGTCGGCCGGCACGCAAATCTGCGCCTCCTCGCCGGGGCGCAGGTTCAGGATCTGCTTGCCGGTGCGCTTCTCCGCGAAAAGTTCCGCCCCCGGCACGACAAAGCCGCGCCCCGCCGACGACGCCACCAGGTATTTTCCCGCGTCATTCGGCACGAACAGCGCCACCACGTCGTCCTCGTTGGTGAGCTCCGCCAGCAGGCGCACCGGCTGCCCGTCGCCGCGCCCGCGCGGCAGGTCGGCCGGCTTCAGCGTGTAGGCGCGCCCATTGGTGCCGAACAGCGTCAGCCGGTCCGTGGTCTGGCAGTGCAGCCGCAGCTTCAGCTTGTCGCCTTCCTTGAAGCGCAGCTCGGCATCCTCGTCGAGATGACCCTTGAACGCGCGAATCCAGCCCTTGTCCGACAGCACCACCGTCAGCGGCTCGCGTTCGACGAAGCCCTCGGTCGCCACCTCCACCGCAAGCGGTGCGTCGCCGACCTCGGTGCGCCGCGCCCCCAGTTTTCCCCCGCCGAATTTTCCCCGCGTCGCCTCCAGTTCCTCGACGATACGGTCCCAGCGCCGGCCTTCGTCCTTCAGCAGCGCCTGGATCTCCCGCCGCTCCTTGGTCAGGCCGCGGTGCTCAGTGCGGAGTTCCATCTCCTCCAGCCGGCGCAACGACCGCAGGCGCATGTTCAGGATCGACTCCGCTTGCAGCTCCGACAGCGTGAAGCGCGCCATCAGCCGCGGCTTCGGCTCCTCCTCCTCGCGGATGATGCGGATCACCTCGTCGAGGTTGAGGTAGACCAGCAGATAGCCGTCCAGCACTTCGAGCCGCCGCTCGATCGCCGCCAGCCGGTGGCGGGTGCGGCGCAGCAGCACCTCGTGGCGGTGATCGAGCCAGGCGCGCAGCACCTCGACCAGCGACATCACGCGCGGCGTGCGCGTGGCGTCCAGCACGTTCATATTGAGCGGGAAACGGGTTTCCAGCGCGGTGGCGCGGAACATCGTCTCCATCAGCACCTCGGGCTCGACGCCGCGGGTGCGCGGTTCCAGCACCAGGCGCACGTCCTCGGCGCTCTCGTCGCGCGCATCGCCGAGCAGCGGCAGCTTCTTCTCTTCCAGGAGTTGCGCGATCTGCTCGATCAGCCGCGCCTTCGGCACCTGGTACGGAATCTCGCTGACCACGATCTGCCAGGCGCCGTACTTGCCCTTCTCCACCGCCCATTTGGCCCGCAGACGGAAGCCGCCGCGCCCGGTTTCGTAGGCGCTCAGCAGCGAGGCGGCGTCCTCGGCCAGCACGCCGCCGGTGGGAAAATCCGGCCCGGGCATGTGGCGCAGCAGGTCCGTGGTGGTGGCGTTCGGATGGCGGATCAGGTGGATCGCCGCGGCGCAGACCTCGCCGGCGTTGTGCGGTGGGATGGAGGTCGCCATGCCGACCGCGATCCCCGCCGCGCCGTTCGCCAGCAGGTTGGGAAACGCGCCGGGCAATACGATGGGTTCGGATTCCTCGCCGTCGTAGGTCGGGCGGAAATCCACCGTGTCGTCGTCGATGCCCGCCAGCAGCGCCGTGGCGACCTGGGTCAGCCGCGCCTCGGTGTAGCGCATCGCGGCGGGGTTATCGCCGTCGATGTTGCCGAAATTGCCCTGGCCCTCGACCAGCGGGAAGCGCGCGGCGAAATCCTGCGCCATCCGCACCATCGCGTCGTAGATCGAGGCATCGCCGTGCGGGTGGTATTTGCCCATGACGTCGCCGACCACGCGGGCGCATTTCTTGAAGCCGGCGGTGGGGTCGAGGCGCAACTGGTGCATGGCGTAGATCAGCCGCCGGTGCACCGGCTTCAGCCCGTCGCGCACATCCGGCAGCGAGCGCGACATGAT
>Ga0209415_10015765_pt1 | contig 12221 bp, 9 predicted proteins | sample PeaSoiSIISIP2007_FD_187696 | JGI IMG/M metagenome (GOLD analysis project Ga0209415, IMG submission 187696) | Peat soil microbial communities from Weissenstadt, Germany - SII-SIP-2007 (SPAdes) (version 2) | ecosystem: Environmental > Terrestrial > Soil > Wetlands > Peat | place: Germany... | reverse complement strand
GCCCGACAAAGTGCCGCCTTCTGCAAAAGCACCGACTCCCTCCGATACAACATAGACCGTGTTCGGGCTCGCCATGAAGCGCACGGTCCCCGAGAAATCGTTATTGGAACAAGAGGTGTTAGAGCAGAATAGCTGCTCTCCGACGAAACCAGGTCCGTTGACAGTACTGACCTCGACACCTGCGCTACCCGTGCTCTCGAGACCGTCGCTGAAGGTCTGTAGGACCATGTCAATATCGGTCGGAATCGGGGTGCCGGAGGGCCCGCTCCATTCAAATTCGTACTGAAGACTTGCGCCGTTGTGTACGACTTCGCCGACGAGAGCGTGCGCGCGCACCAACAGGAACTGCGGAGACTCAGTCAATTCCCCGGCCCCGTCGTAGAAGGCCATCTCTAAACTGCCCGCCTGTGCCGTGTCGCTTTCGTCGCACCTATTTGTGTGGTTTGGGCACGCTGCCGCGCCGGACAGAGTTATTTGAGAGAACGGAACCGAAAGGGGGACGGGGTTGGCGCTTAATGTGCCCATCATCGCAAGGATCGCAGTCACAAACACGAACATCAGTAGTCGGCGCATCGGGTGGTTCCTTTCGGTCGGACGCATAAGTAGAACACTCAGAGCTAATGAGGCGAACTGCTGGGGATTATTACCTTCGTTCCAGGGCAACGGTTCAGAGTGTGGCGCCGGTACCAGAGATTTTCTGGGAGTGGAGGTAATATTGCGCGTATTCGGCCCTCATAACACTCTAGGTGGAGCACTCACCCTTGAGTGCGAGGAGGACAAATGAGGATCAACACGACGCTTTGGACGGCACTATTGCTTTTGAGTGCATTTGCGGGAGGTGTGGCGAAGGCCGATACGTTGGATCCGTTCCTTGTGAATGGCTCCTTGACGGAAACGCTGGTCCAAGCGTCGGGCAGCCCCGATTTCGATACCGAAAATTCTGGTGCTTCCTACTTGGGCCTCGGCTTCACGCCAACCCTGCCCGTTACCGGCGGGGCGTTCTCGGTTCTTGACAATGGAGCTCTTGGGATATCGGCGCATGGCCCCGACGAGTTTGTGGGGGCGCTGATGTACGTGAATATCTCCTTTTCCGGATCCAGTACACAGCTCAGCACCGCCCGCATGCATGTGGCCGTCCCGAGTTCCAATTTTGGGGGCGGGCCACTAGACTACCTACACTTTGCTACGGGTATAAGCGCCACTGAGGTCGATCTCACGCATCATCAGATCCTTCAAGAGCTGAACGACAGTATTCAGGCGGGCTCGCCCCTGTCGCCCCAAAATCCCATGCCGATCGCTGGCCCATACGATCTTTCGGTTTCGTTCCCTGTAAACTCGACGCTCCACCAATACCAGTTCGCGTTCAGTGTGGGAGCGATAACCGAAGGAAACGCCGCTGTCGACGCTATCCACACTGCTCTGATCTCCTTCGATCTCGGGAATAACGATGGACCAGAGTAACGGTTTTTTGACTACTCCCGGCGATATCACACTTCCCGGCACCAGTGGGGTGCCGGAGCCTTCGACGCTGGTGCCGGCAGGCTTGGGGCTCATCGGACTGATTTGGCGGAGATCCCTGCGCCGCTCCCGTTGAGGCCGGCTAACCAACAAAGAGACTGATTTATTCTCTTGCAGGTTAGAATGAATCGTGCGGAATCGGGCACGATCGTTCGCCTTGCTGGTGGTGATGCTGCCTGGTTGTTTCGCCCAAGCCCCTAGCAGCGTCGCCAACCTGCTCGAAGAGGCAGATCGGCAAAAGCAGCAGAGCCACTTCGATTTGGCCTTGGCCGCCTACACCGCCGCCCGTGATGCCGCCCGCCAGGCCAAGGACCCATCCGCGGAGGCGGCTGCCCTGCAAGGAATCGGCGATGCCGAGTATCTGCGGGGGAATTACGCCCCCGCCAAGCAGGCTCTGGCGGAGAGCCTGGCGCTGCGCGAACAGTTGGGGGATTCGGCCGGCATGGGAGAGGTCCTCAACGTGATCGGCAATGTGGCTTTCGCCCAGGGTGAGATGCCGGCGGCCAAGGATTACTTCGAACGCAGCCTCCAATTGCGACAGGCCGCCGGGAATCGAGCGGGGGTAGCGGCGTCCTGGAACAACCTGGGCAATACGTTGCAGGCCCAAGGCTTGTATCTGGATGCAGCCGGATATCTGGAACAGTCCGAACGAGCGTTTGAGGAGCTTGGCAACCAGCGCAGCCGCGCGACCGTACTGAACAACCTCGGCACGCTCTACGGCTACATGGGGGACTATGAACGCGCTTTGGAGATTCACGCGCAGAGCTTGGAGATCGCGCGCAAGCTCGCGGACAACCTCCGTATCGCGGCCGCGTTAAACAACACTGCAGTCGTCCACAATTGGATGGGCAACTATCGCGTGGCGCTGGGTGAATTAAACGAGGCGCTGAAGCTGCGCCAGGATCTGAAATCCGATTGGGGCGCCGCAGAGACGTTGAACAACATCGGTCTTGTGTTCCAATCGCAAGGCGATCACAAACAGTCGCTGGCATATTTCGGCCAAGCGCTGGCCCTGGACCAAAAACTGGGCGACAAGAGCCTGGAAGCGGAGAGCCGCCTCAATATGGGAGTGGAGTTACTGGCGTTGGGCCGGGGCACGGTGGCCGTTCAGGAATTCAATCAAAGCATCCGCCTGAGCGAGTCGACGGAACGGAAGATCCTGCTGGGCGAGGCGCTGCGCGGATTGGGACGCGCGGAGTTGCGGCTCGGGAAATCATCCGGCGCGCTCCGCGATTTCGACCGCGCCAGCGCGATTCAGGAAGAGATTGGAGACAAAGCCGGGCTCGCCGATACGACGGTGGAGCTAGCCGCTACGCGTCTACAACTTGGCGATTCATCCCAGGCGCTGACGCTGGCGCGCCGGGCCGCCGAACAAGCGGCCGAGATTTCACGTCCCGACACGTTTTGGCAAGCGAAACTGGTCTCGGGCAAAGCCTTGCGTCGGTCGGGGCGAATGAGAGAAGCTGCGGCGGACCTGGACGCGGCGATCGCGACGGTCGAGACCCTGCAGCTCGAGGTCGCTGGGCCAACCACGTCATTGCCGGCATACTTTGGAGACCGGTTGGAGGCGTACCGCGAGCGCGTTCTACTGGACTTGGCCCAGGGAGACGTGGCGGCGGCGCTCACCCACGCGGAGCGATCCAAGGCGCGGGCGTTGGCCGAGGCCTTGCGGGGCAGCCATCCCAGAATGGCGCGGTGGATCACCGAAGAGGAGCGGCAGCGCGCGCGCGAACTGGAGAATCAGCTTGTGGCATTGAATATCCGGTTGGTGAAAGCGTCCGCGGGATCGCAGGAAAAGCCCGCTGAGCTGCGCGCCGGGTTGGAGAGCAAGCGGCGTGAATTGGAATCGTTTCAGACCGCGCTTTATGCGCGCCATCCGGAGCTGGCGTTCGAACGCGGCGAGCCGGAAACCGTCCAGGCCGGAGACCTGCAGGCATTGGCTTCGTCGGCGCAGGCGGTGATTCTGGATTACGTGGTCACACAAGACGTTACGTATCTCTTCGTGCTGCAACCCAAGCAGCCTCTACGGGTGTTTCCCATCCACGTCAGCACCGTGGCGGTGAAGAAGAAAGCCGCCGAGTTTCGCAGACAACTCGCCTCCCAGGATTTGGGATTCGCCGCAATCTCCGGCGAATTGTACCGGCTGCTGGTGATTCCGGCCGCGGCGGAATTGGCCGGGCATCGCGCGTTGATTATCGTGCCCGACGGGCCGCTTTGGGACGTTGCGTTTCAGGCGCTTCAGCCACGGCCGAATCACTACCTTATTGAAGACGCCGCCATATCTTATTCGCCTTCGCTCTCGGTACTCAGCGACACACTGAAGAGAGCGGGCGAGCGGACCGGCGGCTCACCGGACCTGCTGGCGCTGGGGAATCCCACCACCGCTTCGGCGGAACGCCTGCCGGAAGCAGAAAAACAAGTGCGGGAGCTCGAAAAGCTGTATGGTGAAAACCAAAGCCGCATCGTGACGGGGACCGCCGCCACCGAGGAATTATTCAAGTCCGAAGCCGGAAAGTACCGCGTGCTGCATCTGGCCTCCCACGCCATCCTGGACGATGCCAGCCCCATGTATTCCCACCTGCTGCTCGCCACAAAGCCGGCAGGCCGCGAGGATGGAATGCTGGAAGCGCGGGAAGTGATGGATCTCGATCTGCGTGCGGAGATGGTGGTGCTCTCCGCTTGCGAAACGGCGCGCGGCCAGGCAGCGGCCGGCGAAGGAATCACCGGCCTGCTGTGGGCCATGTTCGTGGCCGGCGCGCCCACCACGGTAGCCAGCCTTTGGCGCGTCGAGTCCGCCAGCACGTCCGAGCTGATGGTTGAGTTCCACCGGCAGTGGCTTCAAAACCGTCGCGATCATGCTCCGTTTGCAAAGGCGTCGGCGATGCGAACCGCGGCGCTCAAGCTAATCGCCTCGCCTCGCTACACCCACCCCTTCTACTGGGCCGGATTCATTGTGGCAGGCAGCCCGATCTAGCAGGACTACTAGAGCTATCAGTTCTTCGAATCCAGACTGTCCAGTAGCTGCTGGACCGCCGGATCCGCGTTGCGCTGAAGTTCGGCTTTCAATTCGCGCCGGGCGTCCTCGACCAAGCCGGCCTTGCCGTATTCAATGGCCAATAAGATGTGAACGCCGCCGCGATTTTTTGCAAGATCGCGGAGCCTTTCGGCGGTCGCGGCATCTACCACGCGAAATTGCGGCGGGGCCTTGGGAGGCTGCGGGAAGGTGACGCGTTCAGTGCCGTGTTGGGCGACAATCTGCCATTGATATGTGACCCCGGCAGGCAGGTCTCGCTCCGGCGTCCACTCGGAGCCGGGTAACTCCCCACTGGCGGCGGCTAGTTCGAAGCCGGGGCGAAAGATACGCACGCTGTAGGCCCAGTCGCCATCCAGCCGCTTCCAACGGAACGTGGGCCGCGAGCTCAGAGTGGCGGTCGCGACCGGCGAGAGAAGTTCCAGGTTCGGGCCGCCGGTTGGTTTGCCCATGAGGACTTGCCGGGATGGCGTGAGGTCCTTTGTGAAATCGGCGAGCGGAAGGCGGCCGGATCGGAGAACGTTTTCAGCGGCCTCGCGCTCTGCCGGCGTCTCGCGAAGATCCGCGACCTCGATCCGCGCCTGCCGATGGACGCTGAACCAGATGGCGGCCGATGCTGCCAGCAGGATGGCGGCAGCAATGGCGAATGACACAAAGGCAGGCCACTGCCTCCGGTGGCCTTCGGTCTCCAGCTCCGCGCACAAGGACTGAGCCATTCCGTCCGCGTCCATGTCTCGGGCCAACGCCTCCCGGCACCCGGCGCACGTGGCGATGTGTGCGTCGACCATCCTTAGCTCGTCCGCGGTGAGGAGCTGGTTTCGGTAGCCGAATCGGATTTCGGGGGCCAAGTGGTCAGCGCGCGGCATCAGCGGTTTCCCCATTCATAGCAGATCCATAAACTCGCATAATATTAGCCCCGCGACCGCATTCGGTTGGCCAGGCGCTTTCGCGCCGACATTCGCAGATTAATCACCTGTTGCCGGGAGCACCCGAGAATTTCCGCGATGGAGTTGTCATCCAGCGGCAGGTTCGCCCATACCCCAGAAAGCTTGCCTTCACTCCAGCCCAAGGTGGCCGCGATCTGGGGCAGGAAGGCGATTCCGGACAGCGGGAATAGCGACAGCGCTGGGTTCCCGCGGCCATCCCGAAGATGCAACAGGAGCGCGGTTCTCTGCTTCAGCGGCAACGTGCAGATTTCCTCCCACAGCCGGGCAGCATACCGCCGCCGATCGATGGATTGCTCCATATCATTCGGCTCGCCGCCCACGGTACTCAACTCGCTGTCGCTGACGTGAACGTCACGAGCGATGGTCCAGACGCGCGCCACCATTCCGGTAACTGCTTCCAACTCCATGACGCCGCCGGCTGCGCGAAATATTCTGCCCAGCAGGACGGCCAAATCCCGATCGCTCTCAATCGGAGTATCCATGTCCGGACGCGCTACTGGAGTGTCCTCCAGATCCCATTCCGCAAGGCCGCACCGGGCGGTATCGCGCGGAGGGTCGAGAATCGCGAATCGGGAATCAGTGGCCAGAAGATAGCGGATTTGATTCTTAAGTTGGGTGCGGCCAGGATTGCGGCGCCGAAAGTAGCGGTTGCAGACATTGACGGCGATCGCCGAGGTGTAGGCGGCGAAGTCGTCGATTCCAAACTGGCCCGGATTAGCCTTCAGGCGGCGAAGCCAAAGCAGAAGTTCCATGTTTGCTTCCGAGCACACGTCTTCGATGTCCTGCTCGAGACCGGCGAGCCGCGCAACCACCACGCGGCGAATCAACGGAGAGGCATGCGTCTGAAGAAGCTCGTGAAGGTGCGCATCCTCCGAACGCCGATCCACGGCGCCGAGATATGGCATAAGCAGGGCGTGCATGGCTCAGTCGGTATCCGTCGGACTCTGCACCGTGTAGTTTTTCCTTGAACACTGCCTCGATGATTCTACCGTGGAAACCGAGCGCATTCGTCAGGCCGCAGGTTCAAATCCATCGCCGCGCCGATGATACTAGGCTCGTTTATAGAGAATCAATGACTTATGCAGTTGCCTGCGCTGCTAAGGTGGCTGGACGGCCGGGTTAAAGTTTCTGACCCAACTTATTGCGATTCTATTTTGGCAGTCCCAGTTCACGCTGCCGACGTTGTTGGCGGCCCCTCAAACAGGAGCGAGGTCGCCAATTTGTTCAACCACCCGAATTTTGCTCCGCCCTCCGTCCTGACGGTGGGAGGTGCGGGATTCGGGACGCTTACCGCTCTGCAGCAGGCCAAGGGGGCGGGTCCGCGGCAAATCCAGTTGACCGCGCGCATCACTTTCTGACAGGGGCGAGCCAGAGGCTTCGAAGGATCGGTTAAAGCTGTGGCATGATTGCTGTTGAGAGATTGCCATGCCTAACCGATGCCTGGTCTTGCTTGCAAGCCTCGTAATCCTCGGGAGCGGCCTGCCCGCTCTCGCGCACCACTCTTTTGCCGGGGAGTTCGATACCTCGAAGCCCATCACTCTAACGGGCGTGGTGACGCGCGTCGATTGGGAAAACCCGCACGTGCATTATTACGTGGATGTCACCGCGTCGGACGGCACGGTGGTGAACTGGTCCTGTGAAACCGGCGGTCCGACGCGTCTGGCCCGGCGAGGCTGGATTCACGATTCGCTGAAGCCGGGCGACAAGGTCATCGTCCACGGCTTCCTGGCTAAAGACGGCTCCCACGCTGCCGACGGGCGTGAGGTCACGCTGGCGGACGGCCGGAAAATTGGCTCAGAGCCGCGGCCGTAAGCGAGCCGGTCCCCCAATGGCCCTTTCGAGCTAGCCTTTCCAACCAGCCGCGTTATCCTGTAACGAATCAGAGTATGCTGTCGTTAGTAACTCTAGGACAGCAACTTTAGGACCATGGAAAGCCCTACACCGGCCGCGTTAGAGACCCCTCGTCCTACAGCGCCGAAATCCATCCAGCGTGATTTGCCGCCGCCCCCCCGGCGCCGAGGCTGGGTGTGGTTCGTGGTCCTGGCGATCCTCGCCGCGCTGGGCTATTGGCAGTGGCCTAAGCTGAAGACTTTCCTGCCGGGTGGCGATGCCCAAGCGCAGGGGACCGCGAAAGGCGGCGCTGGTCGAGCGCGCGGCGCGGCGGCAGGTGGAACCTCGCAAGTGGTCGCGGCCCGGGCCACCAAGGGCGACATCCGCGTTTATTTCACCGGCCTGGGCGCGGTGACGCCCATCTACACGGTGACGGTGAAGAGCCGGGTGGACGGGCAATTGATGAAGATCCAGTTCAAGGAAGGGCAGATCGTCCACCAAGGCGATCTGCTGGTGGAAATCGATCCCCGGCCCTTCGAAGTGCAGTTGGAGCAGGCCGAAGGTCAGCTCATCCACGACCAGGCGCTGCTGAAGAACGCGCACCTCGATCTGGATCGATACCAGACGCTGATGAAGCAGGACGCCATTCCTGAACAGCAGCTCAACACCCAGGAAGCGCTGGTCACTCAGTACGAGGGCACCATCAAGACCGATCAGTCGCAGATCGACAGCGCCAAATTGAACCTGGTCTATTGCCACATTGCGTCGCCCATCACCGGACTGGTGGGCTTGCGGCTGGTGGATCCCGGAAACATCGTGCACGCCAGCGACGCCAACGGCCTGCTGGTGATCACTCAGCTGGATCCCATCAGCGTGATTTTCACTACCGCCGAGGATCAGCTCCCGCCCATCCTTGATCGCATGCACGCCGGCCAGCAATTGCTGGTGGAAGCCTGGGATCGCGAGCTAAAGAATAAACTGGCGGAAGGCAAACTCGAGACCATTGACAACCAGATCGATCAGACCACCGGCACCTTGAAGCTGCGTGCTGTTTTCTCCAACGGAACTGGCAAGCTATACCCCAGCCAGTTCGTGAACGCGCGCTTGCTGGTGGAACAAAAGCGCAACATTACGTTGTTGCCGAATTCCGGGATCCAGCGCAATTCGCAGGGGACCTATGTCTGGCTGGTGAAGCCCGATATGACCGTGACGGTGAAGCCGATCACCGTGGGCACCGTCGAGGGCGATCTCTCTGAAATCACGGCCGGCCTGGAACCGGGCGACGCGGTGGTCACGGTGGGCGTCGATCGCCTGGAGGAAGGCGGCAAGGTCAACGCGCAAGTTCTCGGCGACAACCCTGGCGCGGGCAAATCCCGGGGCGGAAAGCCCGGCGGCAGCAAACCTGGCGCCGAACGATCGCACAAAACAGCGTCATGAGGCACTAACTCTCATGAATCCGTCTCGGACCTTCATTGTCCGGCCCGTGGCCACTTCCCTGCTGATGGCCGGGATTTTGCTGGTGGGCGGTGTGGCCTACAAACAACTGCCGGTGTCGGCGCTGCCGGAGGTGGATTATCCGACCATCCAGGTGATCACGTTCTATCCGGGCGCGAGTCCGGACGTGATGGCTTCGTCGGTGACGGCCCCGCTCGAACGGCAGCTTGGAGAAGTGCCCGGCCTGCAGCAAATGATGTCCACCAGCTCCGACGGAAGCTCGGTCATCACGCTCGAGTTCAATTTGAATTTGAACATCGACGTGGCGGAGCAGGAGGTGCAGCAATCCATCAACGCCTCCGGCACGTACCTGCCAGCGGACTTGCCGACACCGCCCATCTACGCCAAGGTCAATCCCGCCGACACGCCCATCCTGACGCTCGCGCTCACCTCCACGGCGCTGCCGTTGTCCAAGGTGGAGGATTTGGCGGACACGCGCCTGGCGCCCAAAGTCTCGCAGTTGCCCGGCGTGGGTCTGGTGAGCATCAGCGGCGGCCAAAAACCCGCGGTTCGTATCCAAGCCAATCCGACGTCGCTGGCCTCCTACGGGCTGAACCTCGAAGATCTTCGCAACGCTATTACCGCCGCGAATGTCAATCAGGCCAAGGGGAATTTCGACGGTCTGCACCAGGCCTATCAGATCGGCGCGAACGATCAGATGCTTTCGAGCGCCGACTATGGGCCCATGATCATCGCCTACCGCAACAACGGACCGGTGCGCGTAAGCGACGTGGCTACCGTGATCGACGACACTGAAAACGTCCGCCAAGCCGCTTGGATGAACGAAACGCGCGCCGTCATCGTGAATATCCAGCGGCAACCCGGCGCGAACATTATCGCGGTGGTGGATCGCATCAAAGCCCTGCTTCCGCAGTTGCAAGCGTCGTTGCCTTCTTCCGTGCAAGTCAAGATTCTGACCGATCGAACCAACACCATCCGCGCCTCGGTCAAGGACGTCCAGTTCGAGTTGATGCTGACCGTCGGCCTGGTGGTGCTGGTCATCTTTTTGTTCCTGCGGAATCTGTCGGCCACCATCATCCCCAGCGTCGCGGTGCCGCTGTCGCTGGTGGGAACCTTTGGCGTGATGTACCTGCTCGGCTATAGCCTGAACAATCTGTCGCTCATGGCGCTCACCATTTCGACCGGCTTCGTGGTGGACGACGCCATTGTGATGATCGAGAATATCTCGCGGCACCTCGAGGAAGGTAAGCGGCCATTGCAGGCAGCGCTGCTGGGGTCCGAACAAATCGGATTCACCATCGTATCGCTGACCGTGTCGTTGATCGCGGTGCTGATTCCGCTGTTATTCATGGGTGACATCGTGGGCCGGCTGTTCCGCGAATTCGCGGTCACTTTGAGCGTGACCATTCTGGTGTCCGCGGTGGTTTCGCTCACGCTCACGCCCATGATGTGCGCCAAGATTTTGAAGCACAAGCCGCAACATCAGCAGGGATGGTTTTATCGCGCTTCCGAACGCGGATTTGAGGCCGTCATCGCTTTCTACGCGAAGACCCTGCGCTGGGTGTTGCGTAATCAGCCGCTGACGTTGCTGGTGGCCGCGGCCACGCTGGCGTTTACGTTTATATTGTTCCTGAAAATTCCCAAGGGCTTCTTCCCGGTGCAAGACACCGGGGTCATCCAGGGTGTTTCCGAAGCCGAGCAGACCATTTCGTTCCGCGCCATGTCGGAGCGGCAGCAGGGGCTGGCCAAAGTGATTCTGCGCGACCCCGCGGTCGAGAGCCTGTCGTCGTTTATCGGCATCGACGGAACCAACACCACGCTCAACACGGGGCGCATTCAAATCAACCTGAAGCCGCTGGAGGACCGCGACATCGGCGCCAGCGACGTAATCCGGCGATTGCAGCCCGAACTGAGCAAGGTGGCCGGCATCACCTTGTATATGCAGCCGGTGCAGGATCTGACGGTGGAAGATCGCGTCAGCCGAACGCAATACCAGTACACGCTGGAAGATCCCAACGCCAGCGTGCTGAACTCGTTCGTTCCGAAGATGGTGGAGCGGCTCAAAGAGCTTCCCGAGCTGCGCGACGTGGCAACCGATCAGCAGGTGAACGGATTGCGGGTGCGCGTGGTCTTCGATCGCGACACCGCTTCGCGCCTCGGAATCACGCCTGCCACCATTGACAACACGCTGTACGATGCCTATGGCCAGCGCCAGGTGTCCACCATGTTCACGCAATTGAATCAGTACCACGTGGTGCTGGAAGTGAAGCCAGGCTTCCAAAACAATCCCGTCGATTTACGCAATTTGTTTATCCGCTCGGCGGGGGGCACGGGGGGCTCCGGGCTGGTATCCGGCGGCTCGGCGAACACCGCGGGTTTCGGACCTTCCAGCGCGTCGGTGGCGCAGGCCACGGCGGGACAATCGATTGGCGCTCCCGCCACTGGGTCGACAGGTTCGGCGTTCAGCGGCGGGCCGGCGCCGTCGTCGTTGGTATTCGCGAATGGAAACCAGGTGCCGCTCGGCGCGTTCACTCACCTGGAACAGACTTCGGTGCCCATTACGGTCAACCACCAGGGACAATTTCCAGTGGTGACGCTCTCGTTCAACCTTGCGCCAGGCGCTTCGCTGGGGGATGCGGTCAACGATATCAATCGCGTGAAGCAGGAACTCCAAATGCCGGCCAGCATCCAGAGCGCCTTTCAAGGCACGGCGGAAGCGTTTCAAGCCTCGCTTGCGAACGAGCCGATTTTGATTCTGGCTGCGCTGATCACCGTGTACATCGTGCTGGGCGTGCTCTATGAGAGCTACATTCATCCCATCACCATTCTCTCCACGCTGCCCTCGGCCGGTGTGGGCGCGCTGCTGGCGCTGTTCATCTGCCGGCAGGACTTCAGCGTAATCGCGCTCATCGGCATCATTCTTCTGATCGGCATTGTCAAAAAGAACGGGATCATGATGATCGATTTCGCCCTGGACGCGGAGCGCAACCAGGGCATGGAGCCGCACGAAGCTATCTACCAGGCGTGTCTGCTGCGATTCCGGCCAATCATGATGACCACCATGGCGGCGCTGCTGGGAGGCTTGCCACTCGCTCTAGGAACCGGCGTCGGATCGGAGCTGCGGCGGCCGTTGGGTATAACAATGGTGGGCGGCCTCATCTTCAGCCAGCTCCTGACGCTCTACACCACCCCGGTGATCTATCTTTGGTTCGACCGGCTGGCGCACCGCAATCGTACCCAGCCAGCGCTGGATCCAAGCCTGGCCCCGGAGATGGGCGACTAATGCTTCGACCACTGTCGGACCATCGCCCTCGTCAGTCAGTGGGGCGGACGCCCGCGTCCGCGCCGGACCCCCGGTCCGGCTCAAACGAAAAGGCCGACGAGGGCGTCGGCCGCGGTCCAGGGGGACCGCCCCACACGCCATGAATATCTCCGAGCCC
>Ga0209415_10015764_pt1 | contig 12221 bp, 7 predicted proteins | sample PeaSoiSIISIP2007_FD_187696 | JGI IMG/M metagenome (GOLD analysis project Ga0209415, IMG submission 187696) | Peat soil microbial communities from Weissenstadt, Germany - SII-SIP-2007 (SPAdes) (version 2) | ecosystem: Environmental > Terrestrial > Soil > Wetlands > Peat | place: Germany... | reverse complement strand
TCTTCATTGACGCCATACTGCCGCATTCATAGCAATAGAACGTCCAATCCATGCACAAGGGCCGCAAAAGCAGGGCGCCGGAAGGGATTTCGTTGAAGATCTTCTGGGAGTCGAAGGGCCCGTAGTAGTCGCCCACGCCGGCGTGGTCGCGTCCCACGATGAGGTGAGTGCAGCCGTAATTCTGCCGGAACACAGCGTGCAGCAGCGCTTCGCGCGGCCCGGCGTAGCGCATTTCCATGGGGTAACCACCCTGGATTACCCGGTCTTTGCGGAAATACTTATTGACCAGCGCATCGATGGCCTTCACACGCACTTCGGCCGGGATGTCGCCGGGTTTGAGCTTGCCCACGAGTTGATGAATGTAAACCCCATCACAAACTTCGATGGCAATCCAGGCCAGGTAGGCGTGAGAGTTGTGCATGGGGTTGCGGAGTTGCAGAGCGGCCACGGTATTCCATCCGCGTTCCTCGAAGGCCTTGCGGGCTTCCGCAGGCCGCTGATAGATACCCTTGAACATTTCCGGGTAGTAGGATTCCGAGAGCACTTTGACAGGGCCCGCAAGATTCACGGATCCCTGCTCCATCACTTTCTGTACGCCGGGGTGCGCCCGGTCGGTAGTGCGGAAAACCTGTTTGCACTCGAACTCCTTGTCGACGGCATACTTTTCCGTGACCCTCATGGTGCCCATGATGGATTCAGTTTCAGTGTCCCATAGCGCTACCTCGTCGCCAATCGTAATGGAATCGGCCAGGACTTGAGTGGACGAGAGGGTAATGGGTATGGGCCAGAAGAGCCCCGCCCGGCTGGGCAGGCTGTAGGTTTCACAACAGCGTTGCCAATCGTCTCTTCCCATAAACCCCTCCAGCGGGGTGAATGCACCAATTCCCATCATGATCAGGTCGCTGGTCTCGCGGCTAGTCATTGGAACTTTTGTCAGGGATTGCGCTTTCGTGCTCTCTTCCTGAAGTTGCGGCCCCTGTAACAGAAGAGGATTGAGTTTTTGACTTCCATGCGGAGAAATCAGATTGCTCATTCGTAACCTCTCAAACGTAAAACTACGCCGTTCCTTCGAAAGGCACACCCTGCTGCGCAAGATATTCGGAATCTTCGCCACCAAAGCCCGACAGTGACTGCGTTGTTCTGAAGCAACAACTCGCAACCGGCGAAGGGAATTATCATAGCACAATGCGGGGGTGGGTATTTCGTGAGGTTCCGCCGGGCTCCCGTGGGAGCCGCATTTCCAGAGATTTCCGCCAGGCGTGCGCAGCCGCGCGGCGGAGTGTTTCTACAGGAGTCTCAACCCGAGGTAAAGCAAGGTGGTGGCCAGGATCGGGCGGAGGATCTTCTCTGGAAAGCGGGCGCTCAACTTGCTGCCGATCCACACACCAGGCACGGATCCGACCAGCAAGCCTACGAGTAGCTTGTAATTAATCGTGCCCAGCCCCGCATGCCCGATCGCGGAGACTCCGACGAGGAAAAGGGCGTGGAAGATGTCGGAGCCTACAAGCTTCTTAAGAGGCATTGCTGGATAGAGGAACGCCAGGCAGGCGATGATCAGGGTGCCGCTGCCCACCGATGTGATGCTCACCAGAAAACCCACCACTAACCCAACCAGTGAAGTCAGCCACCAAGGTCCACGCGAGACTTGCTCCTGGGTCGGCAATTTCAGATATCTGCCCACAACCGCTCGAGCATAAAGTGCCAGGGCCACGCACACCAAGGCCACGCCCAGAACCCCAACAACGACCTTGTCCTCATGCTGGACGCTGGCGCGTCGCAGAATCGCCAACAGCCCGAGCCCGGCGAGGGCGCCAGGAATGCTGCCCATCGCCAGACGCTTGACGATTCGATTGTCGACGGTATGCTGCCGGATGTGAACGACGGAGCCGACGCTCTTGGTGAGTGCGTTCCAAACCAGATCGGTCCCGACGGCCAGAGACGGGCGTGCGATGCCCAGCAGGATCAGCGCCGGGGTCATCAACGCGCCCCCGCCCATCCCGGTCATTCCAACCATGAATCCTACAACCAGCCCAAGCGCGCTGACCTTGATGTCCATGCCTTACCTCATTATAAGGGGTAGTCCGCGAAGGCGTATGGATAAGAAGAGTTTCCGCTCGGGGTGGCCTGCCTGAGGAATTGGCCGGCAACCAAGTGTCCGAAGCCGGCCTCTGCCTGCAACTGAACGTTCACCTCGTAGGTCCCGTAAGGGTCGCTTTCCTTGTCGATGTCCTTGCTAGTCGCGCCGCCTTTGTTCCTCCTCACCAAAGGAGTTTCAATCCCAACTGAATCTGCCGCGAACTGGTCGAGGTCGACGTGATCACGCCGGCCGTGGGCGATGGACCCCCCGTGGCCGCAGTGAACACGACAGGATTCGGCGTGTTGAGGTTCGCGTGGTTGGGCAGGTTGAAAAATTCGGCCCGAAATTGCAGCCTCAGGCGCTCCGAAAACGAAATATCCTTCGCCAGGGACAGGTCGGTTTCCGCGAGTGCCGGCCCCCCCAAGAAATTGCGCGGCGCGTCGCCGTACGTGCCGGCCAGCGGGGGGATGAAGGCCGCCGTGTTGAAGTAACGATTCGGGCCGCCTAGGATAAGCCGCCCCGTGAAATTCGGATCCAAGGACGGCCTCACCGGATTGCGGCCGTCGCCATCGTTCGAAGGGTTGTAGGACAATTGTGGTGTAAACGGCAGCCCGGATTGCAAAGTCTCAATTCCGCTCAGCTGCCAATTTCCGATGAAGCGCTCCGCCCAGGGATTCCCTTGAACGGACTTGGCGCGTCCAAACGGGAGGTTATATGTGGCATTGATGACTGCGGCGTGCCGGATGTCGAAAGAGCCCCGGCTATAGTCCAGCCGAGGGCGAAGGGGGTTTGAAGCGAACGCCGGGGAATTCGTCGCGATGCTGGTGTTCAAGCTGTCACCGTCGTCGAGTGCCTTGGAGTAAGTGTAGACGGCGCGAAGCGCAAATCCTCGACTGAAATGGCGACGGGCGTCCACCTGAAGTGCGTTGTAGGAACTAACGCCCTCGGAGAACCAATGTGTCGAATTCGTCAAGGCGTTGTTGGCGAGCGGCGCGTTGGTCGGGTTGTACCATGTCCCCGCGGGATAGCTTGCGGGGCACGGCGATGCCGGGCATATCGTCGGGAACGGGACGTTGGCGTCTATCGAGAGGATTTCGTGATAGCCATGCGACCCGATGTAACCCGCACTCAGCGTAGTGCTGGGGGAAAGCTGTTGTTCGATTTTCAGTGTATAAGACTCAACCGTGGGCGTCTGTAGGTTGGGCTGCACGCCGCTCGGGACGACTTTTGCACCCGCGTACGACGCATCGGGTGCGATGCTCGAAAATGCCAAACTCTTGGCTGCAAAGACAGTGTTGAAGGGAGCGACTTGGTCCAGTCGATAATCTAAGGCGTCGTTCAACGCATAATATAGACCGAAGCCGGCATGGACCACTGTTTTCCTTGAGCCGAAGGGCGACCAGGCAACTCCCAGCCGGGGTGCGGGCAGGAACTTCGCGTTGTTTGCGGAGAAGACAGAATGGCCAACCAGCGGCTGAGTTTCCAGCACGCCATTTGCATCGAAGACGTAGTTCGACGCACGTCCCCAGGCCTCGTTCCAACCGTTAGTAAACTCGCCGCGGAATCCAAGCCGGAGTTCCAAGCCCGTTGTTAGCTTGATTGCGTCCTGCGCAAAAAAGGCTCCCTCGAGTGAACGCCAGGACAAGGGGGTGTAGGACGGCGCGTAGGTGTATGTACTCACCGTGCCTTTTAGGAAGGTTTGCAGGCTGGAGAACGAAGCCTGGCCGTATTGATCTTGGATGAGGTTGTCGTTGGACTGGATTCGCTGCAACCAGCCACCGAGACTAAGCAGATGGCGGCCATGTGTGAGCGAGACCTCATCGTGGGCCGTGAGGAGGTTGCGCGCCTGCGAGAGGTTGCTTCCCGCATTCGTGCCGCCGTTGGTGAGCTGGGACGCGCCATTGAGCGTCGTGCCCCCGCCGATCACTATGGTTCCAACGGGCTGTTCGGCATGGATCCAGCCGCCCGGTACTGAGGCCGCCGGCCCGGAAACTCCGCTGTTGAAATAGAAGGCTCCGCGCGAGAATCCGATCGTGCCCTTGTTGAGCAAGCCCGATGAAAAGACATGCGTCTCGCTTAAGCTCGCCACCTGCTCCCGCAAGAAAACTTCAGACCAACTGAAAGGGTTGCTCGTCGGCGTATGGGCTTCGCTGTCATCCCCCGTGTAAACGGCAACGAGGGAATCCTTATCCGAGAAGATTTGGTCGAACCTCGCCGTTCCAAAATCCTCCCGGATCTGCTGCAAGGGATTGCTGGAAGCCTCCGCGATTCCACTTTGTGCCCCGGTCGAAGTCAGAAGCTCAGGCCCATTGGCGACGGGCCAAAGATTGAGCAGCGGCAGAGTGCCGGACGCCGCGGCTGCGCGGGAGGTTGCATCCGGCACGAGCGTAACGTCACTCAAGCCGAGGACCTGACGAAATCCTTCGTAATTCCCAAAAAGGAATGACTTGTTTTTCTTGACGGGCCCGCCCAGCGAGCCTCCGAACATATTCCGTCGGAATGGCGGAATGTTCGCCCCATCAAAGAAATTCCGGGCGTCCAGAGCACTGTTGCGCAGGAACTCGTAGATGTCACCATGCATCTCATTCGTGCCTGAGGTCGTCACGATGTTAATCTGAGCCCCGGGGCGCTTGCCGTATTCAGCGCCGTAGCTGTTGGCAACGACAGCAAACTCACGCACCGCGTCAACACCCAAGAGCTGACCGCTGGCCCCACCCGGGGTGTTGTTGATTTCGGAGGCACTCGTGAATTCCACCCCATTTAGGAGAAACAGGTTCTCTTGCGGGCGGCGGCCCGAAACTGCAAACATGTTCCCGATCACCGAGTTTGATGCGCCCACGCCACCGCTCCGCTGCGAGGTGTAGTTGATCGCGCCGGGGTTCAAAGTGAGCAACTGGTCGTAGCTGCGGCCGTTCAGCGGCAGGTCCTTCATTTGGCGCCCGCTGACGAGTCCTGATGCATCGGAGGTGCTCACCTCCGCTCGGAACGGGACCGCCTCGACTTGAATGGCCTCCCGGACCTTAGCGAGAGGCAGTGTCAAATCAACGGTGGCGTGCTGGCCCAGTACGAGCGAGACGGTCCGCTGGGCCTGCGAGAACCCCGCTTGGTCGGCGGTAACCTCGTACGGCCCGACCGCGAGCAATGCAGCCTCGAATCGGCCGGAGTCGTCGGCAAGCGTGATGCGAGTCGCACCGGTTTCTGTGTTGATGATCTTCACCGCTACGTGAGGGATTGCGCTGCCAGTCGCATCCGTGACAGTTCCAGATACCGAGGCCTCTCCTTGAGCTCGCGCCGCGGATGCCGCCATTAAGGACAGTAGGGCAGCCATTACCAACCCCAAGGGCCTCATGTCCGCCAGTCGCCGCTTCCGTTCTTGAGATTGCATCAATGCTCTCCTTTTAGAATTTGTGACCGTACCCCGCTTTTCTGCGTTCATGGTTTACCCGCCATTGGTTATTCTTCGGCTGGAACCGGATACCTCAATTCTGCGCAGGTCGCCTTTACCGAAGAACAGCCTCCATCAGTTTCCGCGCGGGGCGCCGCAAGTGCGCACAGGTTCCGCGAAAAGTGAAAGTGTGTCTACATTCTCGATCATAATAGTAGTGTATAAGAATGCCCCCGGGCGCTGTCAATAGAAAAGTTGATCAAGTCCATCGGACCGATTGACTAACTGTCAATTACCCGGAAAAAACAGCCTCTTGACATTAGCCGGCGAAAACCTTAGTAAGTAGATAGACCTATGAGAATTTCAAAGAAGGGCCTTTATGCGCTGGAGGCAATGATCAGACTGGCGCGAAACTACCCTCAGTCGACGAAGATTTCCAACATTGCGGCCGCCGAAGACATCCCGCAGAAGTTCCTGGAGTTAATCCTCCTCGATCTGAAGACGGCGCGCTTCGTCGACAGCCTGCGGGGCGCGCACGGCGGATACTTGCTGCGGAGACCGCCCCGGGACATTTTCCTGGGCGAGATCATCCGCGCCATTGATGGGCCGCTGGCTCCGATTGCGGATAACGAGTCGTTGAAGCGGCTGGTAAGGGACGATAAGAAGCACAGCGCTCTTTACCGGGTGTTTCTTGAGGTTCGTGACGCGGCCGCTAAAATTCTGGACCACACTTCTTTGGCGCAACTGGCGGGCCGTCCCGGCGGATCCTCCCGCTCATGAAGGCGCCGGTTCCTGCTGCCGGCCGTGGTTGGCTTAATATGAGCCCTCTGTCAAGTCTGCCTAGCCGTGTCCGCAGCGAATCTTCCGCAATGGCGCGATATCTCACCCCTGCGATGTCTCCTTTATGCGCAGTCTCTCGCGCCACCGGACGACTTCACCGATTACCAGTGTGGCCGGCGGTTGGAATTGCGCGCGCTCAGCCTCCTCCGCGATATTCGCTAAAGTTGCCACCAGCACGCGCTCGTCAGGCCAGTACGCCATCTGGATCAAGGCGGCAGGAGTGGCCGGGTCGCGCCCGTGTTCTATCAAGCGGGAAGCAATCCGGCCCAGATTGCGGACGCCCATGAGGAACACCAGGGTGTCAAGCTTGCTCAGGGCGGCCCAGTCCAGCCGGTCCTCGTCGCGGTGAGCCTCATGGCCGGTGGCAATGACTACACAAGAAGCGACATCCCGGTGCGTCAGCGGAATACCGGCGTGCAGGGGCGCTGCAATGGCGGAAGAGACTCCAGGAATGACCTCGAAGGGCACACCGCTCTCGGCAAGGTATGCAGCCTCTTCGCCGCCACGGCCTAGAACGAACGGGTCGCCTCCCTTCAAACGCACAACCTGCTTCCCCTCACGCGCCTTTCTTACGAGAACTTCGTTCACTTCTTCCTGGCGTGAATGGCGGCGTCCCGCCGGCTTGCCGATGTAAATTCGCTCGGCCGAAGGGGGGGCGAGCGCCAACACACTCGGTTGAATGAGGCGATCATAAACAATCACTTCTGCGTCCCGCAGGAGTTCGGCCGCTTTCAATGTGAGCAATTCTACCGGGCCTGGCCCGGCGCCGACCACGTACACTTTTCCCCCACAACTCCTGCGGGACGGCGAACTGGGATTTGCGGCCAAGAAATACCCCTTCTGACCAGTCGAGTCTAAAGGTATATTGTCTGCGCCCGGACCGAAGCAGCATCCTAGCATACTGGCAAACGAATTCACTACCCGTGTTGACGGTCACCCGAAGGTCGGATTATAGTGCCAATGCCTGGAGATTAGCGATGCCATCAGGCATTGCTGCATAATCTCCCGACAGTACTTATCGTGTCCATAGGAGATGATGACTGAGGATGGTTTCAAATAGCCTGAAGAATGATTTCGGCGGTGTTACACTCTGGTTCACCGGCTTGCCGTGCTCCGGCAAGTCCACCATTTCACAACTCGTGTTCGAGCGCTTGCAGCGCTCCCGGCTTAAGGTCGAGTTACTCGATGGCGACGTGGTGCGGCAAAAGCTGACCAAGGGATTGGGCTTCAGCAAGGAGGATCGGGACGAGAACATCCGGCGCATAGGATATGTGTGCCACCTTTTGTCTCGCAACGGCGTTATTGCCATCGGCGCCGCGATTTCACCCTACCGTGCCATTCGCGACGAACTCCGCGCGATGATTTCCTGCTTTGTGGAAATCTACCTGAATTGCCCGCTGGAAGTGTGCGTACAGCGGGACGTGAAGGGCATGTATAAACGGGCCTTGGCGGGGGAATTGAAGAATTTTACAGGCGTGTCGGACCCTTACGAGGAACCGCTTCACCCGGAAGTCGTCTTGAACACGAATGAGGAGACTCCCGAGCAAAGCGCCGAAAAGGTCTTGGAATACCTGCGGGTGCGTGGTTGGGAAATCGCGCCTTAATAACGGGGGGCTGTTGGTTCGATATTGACTTGTTCATCTCTTTTGGACGCCTGTCCATACATCCGCCTATAGATAAGAATGTACGCGCCCCGAGAGGGTCTCGGCAGGAAAGCCGCACTCTTTGCAAGGCCGGTGCACTCGCTTCATCCGGGCGCACCCCCACGCGGCGCAGCTTGGATCGAGTCGGCGATAAGGCCGTTTTCCCGTCAGAGTGCCCGGCTTGCAGAGCTACTGGCGATCGGTAAACAGTGAGCGACAAGGCAAGACCTGTCTCTCCCGCAAGGCGGCTGGGATACTGGCCGGGTCATTCGTCACGAGGGGACTTCCAAACAGCTACGCAGGACGCACGCTTTTGGCATCCGCAAAGGGCGTTTCACAGGCACAATCCGGCAGAGGTGGTCGGAAGCGTCGTTCTACCTTGTTGTCATGTGCGCAAGTCGATTCCGCAACTGCGTATGTGCGGAACGGAATCGCATCGAAGGCAGCCGTAAGCAATGGGAGAACCAATAGCCGCGGGCGACCTTAGGGCGAGAAGTTCATGCGGCGCAGCAGGGCCTGGGGGTGCGGGTGGGAAGGCGAGAAGTCGCGATAAGTCCTCGTCCGGGGGAGTAACCATCAAGGTCCTGAGCTCTTCTCTACTGGTCCGAGGTAGCGGTCGAGCCAGGCCAGAGTTTCCTTGATGAACTCATTTCTGGGGGGGATATGGTCAGTTTCGTACACTTTCTGTTGTTTGTGGGCAGCGGGGGTTCCCAACAGTTCAAACATAGGTTTTGATGATGTCTCGAGGGGCAAAAGAGTGTCGTATTTTCCGTTTAGCATCAGGGTTGGCGTTTTCACCCGGGTAACATAATTGATGGGATCCGCTTCAGGACGTGGAAGTTGACGTTGATCGATACCTCCTGCCAGTAGAACACTGGCGTTGAGGCGTTCCTCCACGGCGGGGATGATTGCTCCCAGCTCTGCTCCCCAACTCATTCCGTAAAAGGCGAGCCTTTTGCTGTCAATATCCTGCCGTGTCTCCAGGTAGTCGACGCATCTTCTGAAATCTTTGACTTCTTGAACGAGCAACTCAGTATATTGATGAGGGTTCTCCTCAATATTATTCAAGTTGGCTGCCAGGACATCATTCCCGCGCTCGAAGGTCCCTTTGTAGACAGGGTAGAGAAGGGCCCGACCGCTCCTGACGATAAAGGAAAGAAACATCGGATATTCATAATAGCTTTCGAGGTCTTGGCTCGATCTTTGGTCTATTGAGGCGCTGCCAGGAAAATAGATGACGGTTTGATAGGGAGGCGCTGAACCCTTGGGAAGAAAAAGATAGGCAATGACCCGTTCCCTGCCGTAGGCGGCATCAAAGGTTATCTTCTCTTGAATCCAGCCTTGAGAGCTTTCCCGCCTCGACTCGACGCTTGCCTTCAAATCAGTCTTGTCATATGAGAATTGCTCCCTGTAAACCTGAAAAACCGGGTCTGGGGCCGGTCTTTCTCCATAGATATTCTTCCTTTTGGTGGAGGATGGGAGCCCTAAGGGATTTACCATTTGAAACGCTGGCTCGGGAATTTTCCCAGGATCAGGATAGAAAGCGCAGCGGAATCCGTTCTTGGCAGAGCGATCCATGGGTGGAGCTTGGCTCAAGTCATTGAACATATAGGTGGTATCGTCCCAGGCTCCCCCCCTGATCAATCGCCCTTTGGGGGTTTCGTTCCAGCACCATTCTCGGACATTCCCCGCCATGTCAAAAGCCCCGTAGGACGTTATCCCGGGAAGACTTCCCACCGCCACGGGCCCTTTGCCGCGAAAGTTGCTAAAGGGCGCGAATATGGCATAGCCTCCGAGTTGAGGTACCTGAATCAGGGTGGTATATCCCCCCCTCGCCATATCCCAATGGTATCCAGTCGGCAGGGTCTTCCCAGCAAATTCCGCATACGCCGCTGCTTCGTACCAACTGATTCCTGATACCGGATAATCACCCTGCCCCTCGAGAAAATCTCCCGCCTGCCAGGTGGCGGGACCGGGCTGACCCGTTGGGTCTACGAATTCCTTGAGCCCTTCATCCCAAGCCAGTTCTCTGCCATCTTTCACAAATTCCTGTTTCCAGTACTTCCGGTCTTGGTATCCGCCGCTGTCGATGAACTTCTTGTATTGCTGATTGGTCACCTCATACTTGTCGATGAAGAAATCACACAATTTCCCCACCTCGGTTTCCGTTCCGGGCACCCGCACCATGCCCGGCGGAATGTTGCCTTTCTTATCCAACACCCTCACGATATTGTGCGGAATGAGGATATCGTGTGTCTGAATATTGACATCCCAAGTCGAAGATGCCGCCAGGACTGTCTCGTAACCTTCCTTAACAATCTTCCATCGGAAGATTCCGACCGGCACTCTGATCTTTTCGATGGGCGAGACACCCAGATACGTCCATTCGCTTTCCGGCGCCTTGTATTCCTTCACGTAGATCCTGGCCCCGGCAGGTTCAGTCTGGATGTTGATGTTCAGGGAACACTTGGAGAAAAGTCCGGCAAGTTTGGGATCATGGGGAATGTATTTTTCCGCTTCCTCTGCCAAGCTGTAGGCATCACCCAGATTACGCCAAACATCGTTGTTTCCAATTCGCCGCTCGATCTCCGGAAGAGCTTCTTCACTGGCCCAGCGGACCCGGGCACTGAGATGAATCCACCATCCTGCTCCGACGGCAAGGGCGAGAAGAACAAGAAGCGCCGGAATCGCCACTTGCGGCCTTCGGAGCCACTGGGCGACTGCCTTGGAAGTTGACGGACGCGAAATCATCAGCTGCCGGAGACGCCTGAGGTCGGCTAGTAGCTCGGTAGCGCTCTGGTAGCGCCTTGGGCGCTCTTTCTCCAACGCCTTGTGAATGATGCGCTCCAGCTCCGGCGGCAGCTCAGGATTAATCCGCAGGGGCGAGATCGGCGCACGGTTTAGAATCCCATCAAAAATTACCCCGACCGAGTCGCCAGCAAAGGCGCGTTGCCCCGTGGCCACCTCGTAGAGCACCGCGCCGAAACTGAACAGGTCCGTGCGCGCGTCCAGTTCCGCAGCCCGCACCTGCTCAGGCGACATGTACTCGACCGTACCCACCACCATCCCCGTGCTGGTCAGCGATTCGTCGTCGGCCGTCACGGCCGTAGCGGCGTCGTCCCCGCGGCCCACCGGCGATGAAGGCATCAATGCCCCAGGCGCTACCTTCGCCAAGCCGAAGTCGAGAATCTTGGCCTGGTTCCGCGTGGTCACGAAGATATTCGCTGGTTTGATGTCGCGATGGACGATGCCTTTGGCATGGGCGGTTTCCAGGGCTTCAGCTGTCTGAATCGCAATGTCGAGAAGTTCGTCTATCTTTAGCGCCGGTCCGTGACCGGCGGCTCCGGAGTCATAAACCCCCGTCACAGCCAGCCGCTGCTTGAGCGTCTGCCCTTCCAGGAACTGCATTACGATGAACAGCCGGCCTTCGTGTTCGCCGATCTCGTAGATCATGCAGATGTTGGGATGGTCGAGAGCAGAAGCAGCGCGCGCCTCGCGCTTCAGCCTCTCCAGGGCTTTATGATTCTTCGCCAATTCCTCGGGTAGGAACTTGAGCGCAACGAAGCGACGTAGTTGGGTGTCTTCGGCTTTGTAGACAACACCCATGCCCCCGCTTCCCAACTTCTCCAGAATTCGGTAGTGGGAAACAGTCTGGCCGACCATGAGTCGATTACCTCGCCGCAAGATACAGGTGAACTGCGGAATGCCGCCAGCATACGCCGCGTGTATCGGCAAGTCAACGCACTAGGATTATCCGGGACAGTTCAAGTACCAGAACTGTTCCCAGGGTGCTGTTTGCAGCAACACCTCGCAGTACCGGGTCGGCCGCGAAGCTGTCCTGGCAAAAAACCAGAACTTAGCTAAATGGCGCTGTGAAACTTATGGGTGCTGGGCACACAGAATGGATTCGGACTGATAAGTCGGCTTCCCATCGACTATCCCAGCGCGTGGCAGGTTTCCAGCGTGGGAAAAAGCGTATATCGGGCCCGATCCTGTCTGTGTTGCGCGTAAGGCTGGATTGGCCTCCTTCAAAACCAAAATCTGTGGCCTACCACCCTTGAGGTAGAGCGGCCAAAATCGGAACCGTGGCCAGACCTACAGCGCCAGAATCGGCAGGTGCTTTCCGAGTCCACCGTCGCTCCGCCAGGCCTTGGGACTGCGAGTGGAGATTCGTCGGGAAAATCTTGTCGCCGTTCGGGCCTAGTACTTAATGACGGAATACGCCGTGATAACGTGGCCCCCTGGAAGGGCGGGGCTTCAGCCCCGCCGCCTCCGC
>Ga0209415_10015763_pt1 | contig 12222 bp, 8 predicted proteins | sample PeaSoiSIISIP2007_FD_187696 | JGI IMG/M metagenome (GOLD analysis project Ga0209415, IMG submission 187696) | Peat soil microbial communities from Weissenstadt, Germany - SII-SIP-2007 (SPAdes) (version 2) | ecosystem: Environmental > Terrestrial > Soil > Wetlands > Peat | place: Germany... | reverse complement strand
GGTGTCGAGCACCTGCGCCGCCGGCACGACCGCGTTGACGAGCCCGTAATGGAGCGCCTGTGCCGCCTTGAGCGGTTCGCCGAGGTAAATCATCTGCTTCGCGATCGCGGGCGGCAGCATCTTGGAGAGCCGCTGCGTTCCGCCGGCGCCGGGCAGCACGCCGATCAGGATTTCCGGCACGCCGATCGACGCTTCCTCGGCCATGATACGAAAATCGCAGACCAGCGACAGTTCGCAACCGCCGCCGAAGGCGAGCCCGTTGATCGCCGCGATCGTCGGCCGGTCGAGATCGTCGATCGCGTTGAAGGTCTTCTGGATATTCTCGATATGGGTCATGAAGTCGCCGCTGGTGTCGATACTGTTGAGGCTGGCGATATCGGCGCCCGCGCAAAACGCGCGTCCGTTGCCCGTGAAAACGACGACGCGAACGTTCTTGTCGGCGCGGATATGGGCGGCGAGTTCGCCGAACTCCCGGACCATCACGTTGTCGATCGCATTGAGCTTGTTGGGCCGATTCAGCCGCACCAGCGCAATCCCGTCCGTCAGCGAATATTCAAACGATTGGTACATCGTATCCTCCGCCGTCTGCTGCACAATTCTTCGACCTCGATTCTGTCATTCTGCACAACTCGACGCCTCGATTTTGTCATTCTGAACAGAGTCTGCGAAGTGAAGAATCCCTAAAAAAGGATCATGAAGACAAAGGTTACCGCGAATCTTATCCCCCATTCTCGCGCCGGTGGTCTGGCGTGCGGGTGGCCGCATTCGCTAGCCTGACATGCAACGAAATCCATCGGGCACGGAATCAGATGAGCGACAGCAAGATCATAGTTTTAGATGACGCGCAGGCGCTCTACGCCCATGCGGCCGAAGAGATCGCTTTTTTCGCTGGCGAAGCGGTGTGCACCCACGGCGAATTCTCACTTTGCCTCTCGGGCGGTTCAACTCCGGCGGCAGTCTATGAAATGCTCGGCAGCAAGTTTCAGTTCAGTATCGACTGGAAGGAAATGCAGCTCTTCTGGGGCGACGAACGTTGCGTGCCGCCCGACGATGCCGCCAGCAACTACGCGATGACCGCGCGGACCTTGCTCTCGAAGCTCACCTTGAAGCCCGCGCAAGTCCATCGTATCCACGGCGAGTTGCCGCCCGCCGACGCGGCGCGCGCTTACGAGGATGAGTTGCGGGCGCATTTCGGCGTGGCCGACGGCGACTTCCCGCGCTTCGATCTGGTGTTGCTAGGACTCGGCGAAAACTCACACACCGCGTCGCTTTTTCCCGGCAGCCCGGCAATTCACGACAGCGAGCACCTCGCGCTTGCCGTCGAGGTTGACGATCCCACCCAGCGCCATCGCATCACCCTGACCCCGCCCGTTATCAATCATGCCGCGCGCGTGATGTTTCTGGCCGCCGGCGCTGGGAAGGCACAGGCGGTGTGGAACATCCTCAAGGGACCGCGCGACGTCGACAAGTTCCCCGCGCAGTTGGTCGCGCCCGATCATGGCGAGGTCATCTGGCTGCTCGACAAGGCCGCCGCCAGTCTCCTCGCCTGACCGCCGCCTTCTGCCGAAAGTCCTACTAGCCCGATCGTCGCCGTATTCCTCCGCACCCGGCGCTTAACATCACCCGGCCGCCTCGTCACAATACTCTTTATGGCCCGCTTCGCCCTCCGACATTGGACGTCGATCCTGATCGCGATTGCCCTCGCCGCATGGGCGATCTTTTATCTCCCCGACACGCCATCTTTCGCGATCTTCCAGCTCAAGCAGTCGATCGACGCTCGCGATGGGGCCGGCGCCGCCCGCTACATCGATTTCCAGAAGGTCGTCCGCAATGCCGGGTACGAGATGGTGGACGATACGAATTCATCGAGCGCAGGCAATATTCTCGGTCAATTTCTCGGCAAGGGTGCCGTCGATCTGCTGTCCGGTCCAATGGCGGCGTTGCTCCAATCGTGGGCGACTCAGCAGGTTGACAATGGCAATAAGGATTTGCAGATGCCGCCGGTCGCGGTCCTCGGCGCCCTCGTTACCATGCATCGCAGTGGCGACGTCGCCTTTACGCGCTGGCAGGACCACAAGGGCCAGGTATGGGAAGTGCGGATGGCGCGGGAGGACGGCCAATGGAAGGTCGTCGAGGTCAAGAACGTCAAGCAATTGCTCGATAAGCTCAAGCGTCAACAGGAAAAGCGCTTCAACAATCCGCCCGCAACTGCGTTGCCGCCCGACGCTCCGCCGCTTCCACCCGACGCCGGCGCGACTCCCGACACGCCCTGATTGCGAACTAATTGCGAATCTCAGGCACTCTGAAAGGCGGGAAATTCTTTATGGGCAAAGGCCCGGCTTAACCGTAAATTCACGCTGCCTCGCGTCTGGCGGGGGATCGCCACGTTTACTCCACTCGTGTTGTGGAGTAAACTGACGAAAGCGCGGCCCGAGGAGCTCACGCGGCTCAGGCCGCGCTTTAGCATTTAGCGCGACCGAATATGCGACGACCAGATATCAGAAACCTTGCCATTGTGGCCCACGTCGATCACGGGAAAACCACCCTGGTCGATGCGCTCCTGCGCCAATCCGGTGTCTTCCGCGCCAACGAACAGATGGTGGATCGAGTGATGGACTCCAACGCGCTCGAACGCGAACGCGGCATCACCATCATGGCCAAGAATACTTCGATCACGTTTGGCCCTACGCGCATCAACATCGTGGATACTCCCGGCCATTCGGATTTCGGCGGCGAGGTCGAGCGCACGCTCTCGATGGTTGACGGGGTGCTGCTGCTGGTTGACGCCTGCGAAGGGCCGCTGCCGCAAACCCGCTTCGTGCTCAAGAAGGCGCTCGAGTCGCGCCTGCCCGCGATCATCTGCATCAACAAGATCGATCGCTCCGACGCGCGGCCCGAAGAAGTCCTTGACGAGGTTTACGACCTCTTCATCGATCTCGAAGCGACCGACGATCAGCTTGATTTCACCGTGCTCTACACCAACGGGCGTGCCGGCACCGCGGTGACCAAACTCGGCGAAGAAGGCCACGATCTGCGTCCGCTGTTCGAGGCCATCATCGCCCATCTGCCCGGCCCCGAGGTCGATCCCGACGCGACGGTGCAGTTCCAGGTCAACAATCTCGATTACGACGATTATGTCGGCCGTCTCGCCATCGGGCGAATCATCGCCGGTTCGATGACGGTCGGCCAGAATTATTCGCTTTGCCGTCCGGACGCGTCGCGCACCGTCGTCAAGATCGCGCGGCTCTACGGCTGGCAAGGGCTCAAGCGCATCGAGCGTACTGAGGCCCGCGCCGGCGACATCGTGATGGTCGCGGGCAGCGACGACATCGAAATTGGCGACACCATCACTGATCTCGAAAATCCGCGCCCGCTGCCCGGCATTCGCGTTGATGAACCCACCGTCGCGATGACATTCTCGGTCAACAACTCGCCCTGGGCTGGCCGCGAGGGCGAGTACGTGACTTCGCGCAAAATCGGCGAACGCATCCTGTTCGAGTCGCGCCGCAACGTCAGCATCCGCATCGATCAGGTTAGCGCCGATTCGTGGCGCGTGTTAGGCCGTGGTGAGCTAGCACTCGCTATTATCCTCGAAACCATGCGCCGCGAGGGATACGAAATACAAGTTTCAAAGCCAACCGTCCTGACCCGCCAGGAAGACGGCGCCATCCTCGAACCGATGGAGTACGTGGTCTGCGACATCCCGGAAGACTACATCGGTACTGTCACGCAAATCCTCTCGGCCCGCAAAGGCCGCATGCGCTCGATGGAGACCCACGCCAGCGGCCGCGTGCGCCTCGAGTACGACGTGCCGGCGCGCGGTTTGATCGGATTTCGCGGACGCTTCCTGGCCGAGACTCGGGGGCAGGGCGTCATGCACTCGATCTTCAACGGCTACGGGCCGTGGACCGGAACGATCAAGTCGCGGCAGAACGGCGCGATGATCTCGGACCGTGAGGGCGTCGCCAGTGCGTATGCGATCTTCCATCTCCAGGAGCGTGGACGCTTTTTTATCGGCGCGGGCGAGCCGGTTTACGAAGGTATGATCATCGGCGAGTACTCGCGCGAGACCAACCTTCCGGTCAACGTCTGCCGCGAAAAGAAGCTCACGAATATCCGCGCCGCCGGTCATGACGAGGCGATTCGTCTGACGCCCGCGCGCGTGATGACGCTCGATACGGCGCTCGAATGGATCGACGAGGAAGAGCTGGTCGAACTGACTCCGAAGACCGTGCGCATGCGCAACCGGATCCTCAAAACCGGACTCCGCAGCAAGCATCGCGCGGGTTGGTCGGACTCCGTCCAGCCCGAAATTGCCGAGGGCGAGTGAACGTGCCGACCGGCGCTGGTTTGTAGTCCTTTGCGCCTCGCGGAAAATCCCACGCCGAGTGGGTTCCGATGAAACTCTTCCGCATCCTGATTGCCATCCTGATAGTGGTCGTGATCCTCGTCGGCGGCGCTTTCGCGATCGCCTGGCGTAATCAGGATCGGCTGATCCAGGTGGTGCTCACGCGCATCCACGCGGAAACCGGCTATGACATCGTCCCGGCGGGCGCACGCCTCGCCATCCGCAGCCACCTGGAGGTGCTGCTCGAAAAACCCCGCATCTATCTCAACGGCGTCGAGGTCGCGCAAGTTGATGACCTTCGCGCAGTAGTCTCCTTCCATTCCATCTTCAATAGCAGCGGCCTGCCGCTCTATGCGCTCGCTCTCGACCATCCCCGCGTGCGCATGCCGGCTGGCCTTGCGGGTGTTACGCCGCACGGCTTTCCCAAGCCTGACATCGAAGTGGTCAACAAGGTCAAATGGGCCCTCGACGCCGTCTCCGACGTGGCCCAGCGGATCGAAATCGTCGATGCGGCACTGAACGACGTCGATGGGACGCCACTGGTCGATCACCTCACGTTGACCGCATTTCGCCAGCACCGCGGCAGCGGCAAGTGGCCGTGGATGGTGAATTTCAATGCTGGTTGGGATCACGCGCCGTTCGCCGGTGCGGTGGTGACCGGCAGAGTCAGGCTCGGGAACGCTCCGGGCATCGTCTCGCCCATGGTGTTAGGCGGCCTACTGTCCTATCACGGGCTCGAACTGGAGCCGTTTCACGGACCCTACGGGATTCAGACCACCGGCCAGCTCGCCGGTTCCATTCGCTACGCCTTGCGTAACGATGGTCAACTTTTCGCCAACACCGTTTCTTCCGGCAAGGAAATCACGCTCAAGGGCAAGCCTTTCATCACCCCGATCGCGCTCGGCAACGTGACCTTGCATGCGTCGTACAGGTTCTCGACGCAGCGGCTCGAGCTTAAGGAGTTCACCGTTGCACATAACGGGGCGGCGCTGTTCAGCGGCGGTGGTTCCATCGATCAGCCTTATGCGGATACGCGCACGGCGGCGTTTCATGTCGAAGGCCTCCAGGTTTCGCTCACGCAGATGGCGGTCTGGCTACGTGCGTTGCGTGCCGTTCCCCCGCCGCTCAACGACTTCGCTCACCGGTTTACCGCGGGCCGCATCGAAGTGAGCGAGGTGGTCTTCAATCCGCGCGCCGCGGTCAAGGATTGGACTGCCCGGACGTTGCGCGAAGATTTGACGGTCCACTCCTTGGTTACCTCTGCCGGCTTCACTCCGCCGGAAAATCTGAAGCTTCCTGGGATTCGCCACGCTGACGGCGCCATCGAGTACGTGGCCGGCGTCCTCAAACTCACTCAGGGCTCGGCGGACGTCGGAAATTCAGCGCTTTCCGATGTCGCGAGCGAGGTCGACGTTAATCGCGCTCCCGAATTGGTTTCGTACAAGATGCGCAGCCGCGGCCGCCTCGACGTCGGCGAAGTCTATCCCGCGCTGGCAGAAGCGCTTAAAGCGAGCGAACCCGATCTCGCCGCGAAGCTTACCGCCGTGAATGGAACCTCGGCCTTCGGTCTCAGCGCCTCAGGTAGCATTACCAGTCTCAGATGGTCGGTACCCAGCGAATACGCTGTGAAGATATCGCCGGAACGAGTCGAGATTTCGATCAAAGGCGCTCCTAGCGCAATCGCAATCAAAGGCGGCGAGGTCGAGTTGCGGGCGGGCTCCATCGCGATCACTGAGATCATTGTCGCGCCCACCACGCCACGAAGCGGAAACGCCGCGATCAACGGAACCATCATTGCGGACGGTACCATCCCGACCTTCCGTAACTTTACCGCTGAGCTGCATGAGTTCCGCGCCGAAACCTGGCTGCCGCTCGTCCTCAATCCGCGTCAGTTTTCTGCCAAGGGTCCCGTCGGCGGTCGCTTGAGCGCGCAAAGCGATCCGGCGAAGGGCGGCTTTCCGACGATCACCGGTGACCTCACGTTGGGTCCCGGGGAATTGCAACTGGGCTTTTTGCGTTCACCGATAGTTGCCAGATCGATGACCATCGCGCTCGACGGCAAAGGGATGAAAGTCAATCTGCCGGGTAGCGAACTCGAGGGACATCCGGTGAATCTGGTGATTACGCTGCCCGATTTCGACCATCCCATACTGCAACTCGATGCGACTTGCAGTGATCTCGATTTCGAGGTGATGAAATTTATCCGGATGCCGTGGTCGCCGAAGACGCCTGTAGAGATATTTGATCTGGCGATTCAGGGCCACATCACGGCTGATCATGCTCTCTTTGGCAAGCTCGCGCTCACTAATGTCAGTACCGATTTTGATCGAATGAACGGCGAATGGCACGTCAAGGATTTCACCGCCAAATCGCTTAAAGGTCAGATCAAACTCAATATCACCGGACGCAGCGGCCCCGATAACCACATCCACATCAAGACCCATGTCGATGGGATGGATGCCGACGCGCTGTGCCGTCTAACCGGCCAGAGCAAGCCAGCCTTGAGCGGTCGCCTGAACGTCACGTCCGACTTCTGGGCCAACACAGATATCGATTTCTTCGCTTCGCTCAACGGCAACGCCACGGTTGAAGTGCTTAAGGGCACGCTTAATCGATTTGCGCTGGTAACTCGTGTGCTGAGCTTCGTCGATCTTAAGAACTGGCTTACCGCACATCTGCCCGATCCGCGCGTCTCGGGAATCCCCTTCGACACTCTGACCGCAACGCTCAAAGGTATCGGCGGCGTATTCGATACGCGTGATTTGCGGCTCTCCGGCCCGGTGATGGAAATTACGGCTCGCGGCACCGTAAATGTGGACGACAGCACGATGGACATGGAAATCAGCCTGATCCCATTCGATACTGTCAACTGGCTGGTCCGCAAAATTCCAATCATCGGCCGGAATCTCTCGGGCGGCAGCCAGGACCTAATCGCGGCGTACTTCCAAGTGAGCGGGCCGATCAGTGATCCGTCCGTATCGCCCAAACCGATCACTTCGGTGGCCGAATTCGTTGCCAAGACCCTCAGCTTGCCGATCAATCTGATAGCCCCCAACACCATCAAACCCTAGCCCCATCTCGCACTGGCAATCGCTAACAGATAAATAAACGAGATGTTTCGCGAAGCGATCGAACGGATGGCGCCATACACGCCCGGTGAGCAGCCGCGCCCCGGCCAGCGCCTGATCAAGCTCAACACCAACGAAAATCCCTATCCTCCGTCGCCTGGAGTCCGGCGCGCGATCGTCGCGAATGCCGGCGCCACTTTGCGGCTCTACCCATCACCGCGCGCTGACGCTTTTGTCGCAGCGGCAGCGCGCCTGTACGGAATACCGGCCAGCCATATTCTCGCTGGCAACGGTTCCGATGAGCTGCTCTCGATGATCTTCCGCGCGGCCTTGGGCCATGGCGACCGCGTCGCTTATGCGCAGCCGACCTACTCGCTGTACGACACGCTCGCCTCCATTCAGGAGGCGCGAGTGGTTGCAGTTCCGCTCGGTCCCGATTATGCGCCGCCACTCGACGGACTCGCTCGCGAACGGGCCCAACTGACCGTGGTTTGCAGTCCCAATTCGCCTTGCGGAACGCTCGCCGAGGTCGACGACCTGGATGCTCTCGCGCGGCGCCTCGGTCGCCGCTTGCTGGTGATCGACGAAGCCTACGTCGATTTTGCCGAGAGCAATGCGCTCGCCCTCGTCCGCCGCCATCGCAACGTGATCGTCCTGCGCACGCTATCGAAGTCATTCTCTCTCGCCGGTATGCGGCTCGGTCTGCTCTTCGCGCAGACGCCAATTATCGATTCACTACTTAAAGTTAAAGATTCCTACAATTTGAGCCGAATAGCGGTTGCGGCCGGCGCGCAGGCGCTCGACGATGCCGAGTGGATGCGGCGCAACGTGGAGAAGGTAAAGCGCACGCGCGCAATGACTGAAGAGCGGCTGCGCGCGATGGGCTTCGAAGTGCCGCCGTCATCCTCTAACTTCGTGTTGGCGCGGATGGCGGGTAGCGATATGGCGCCGCTGGCCGCGGCGCTGCGGCGGCGCGGTATCCTGGTGCGCCACTTCCCGACCTCGGTCTTCCGTGATGCGATCAGAATTTCGATTGGCACGCCGGCGGAAATGAGCGCGCTGTTCAAGGCGCTCGCGTCGTTGATCAAGCCGGTGGCCGTGCGCGGCGCAAATGGACGCGCCCGCAAATAGAATCGGCGCACACGGATGAGCCGGTTCGGTCGTTTGTTCGATAAATTCCGTCCCGCCAGTGGCGCGGCCAATGACACCGCATCACCCGCGCGCGGCGAGGTGCGATGGCTGGTCGTGGGGCTGGGAAATCCCGGCGATCAGTATCGCCGCTCGCGCCACAACGCCGGCTTCATGGTAATCGAACGGCTCGCCGCCTCACGCGGTGTCGAATTGACCAAGCGCAAGTTCAACGGCTTCTATGGCGAAGCGCGCGAGGGCGAAGCGATCACGATGCTCGCTGTGCCGCAAACCTTTTACAATCGCAGTGGCGAATTCGTGGCGGGTCTCGGTGGCTACTACAAGGTGCCGTTGGAGCGGGTAATCGTGGTTCACGACGAAATGGATCTGCCCACCGGGCGCATTCGCATCAAGCGCGGCGGCGGCGATGCCGGCAATCGTGGCGTACGCTCGATCGCGGATGCCCTGGGCAAGGACTTCATCCGCGTGCGCGTGGGCATCGGTCATCCGGCGGACGATCACGGCGACATCGATTACGTGCTGCGGCCGTTGGGCCGCGACGAAGCGCGCGAGCTCGAGCCGATTCTCGATCGTGCGGGCGAAGCGGTACTGGCACTGATCCGCGACGGCCTCGAACGAGCGATGAACCAGTTCAACACGCGGTGAATTTCATCTCACTCGTTTACCGTCTGACCTACTTTGCGCTACCGGGCAAGCCGCGATGGCCCCAGATGCTCGGGACTTCGTGACGCTCCACCTTCCATATGCTGTCGTCGATGGTACGCGCGCCGTAGCCATATTCGACCTCGAAGCCCGACGGCGTGCGCATGTAGAACGAGAGCATATGGTCGTTGGTGTGGCGTCCGAGCGAGGCGGAAATCTCGGCTTTGGCGTCCTGGGCGGCGTAATAAGTGGAACCGACATCGTCGATTGATTTGACCTGCAGCATGAAGTGCAGCAAGCGCTTCGGCACCGGGATAACGCCGAACGCGATCGAGTGATGACGCGGGTTACAATGCATGAAGGTGAGTCGCAGGTTGTCGGTCGGACGACCGCGACGCATCTTCAAATCGATGAAATCGCTGATCCGCATGCCGAGCACGTCGCGATAAAATCGGATGCTCGTCTCCGGGTCGTCGATGCGCACGACGATATGGCCGAGACCCATCGTGCCCGTATCGAAGCCCGAAATCGATCGTGGCGATCGGAACGGATTCTCGAAGCTGATGAGCGGGCCATAATAGGCCTCGGTCGGGACGCCGCTAGGATCGTTGAACTTGATCAACTCGGCGACGCCGCGAAGGGCCGCCTCTTCGGCACTGCCGGTGCGCACCGCGACACCGGCCGCCCGGATTTGCGCCGCGAGCTCCATCAACGACGGCTGATCCGGCACCTCCCAACCCGCATATGCGAGATCGTCCGCGCCGCCCGCGCTGACGATAAAGCGATGGTGATACTCGTCCATGCGCAGGAGAAGCGAACCGTCCTCAGCCTTGCCCGCAACCTGCAAACCGAGGACTTCGGTCGCAAACTTTTCCCAGTCACCGAGGTTGCTGACGCTCAAACCCAGGTAGCCCAATTGCGTGACACTCACCATCAGCATTCTCCTTTCGTTCGGTTGCCCGTGCCCGGCGAATTACTTGGTAGCAATGTCGCCGGCACGAGACGTGAGATTGCGATCGAGCAACTTCATCAGCGCGTACACCGTGTCCATATACGGCGTCGCGATTTGATGGCGGCGCGCGGCGCGGATGACCGCACCACACAGCGCCTCGTATTCGAGCGGCTTGCCGCGCTCCGAGTCCTGCAGCGTCGAGGGACGCACATCGCGCAGGCTCGCCCGCGAGCGTGTGATCTGCGCTTCGACTTGCGCATCGCCGAGTGCTACGCCTTCGGCACGCGCCACCGCCGCGATTTCATGCATCAACGCGCGCAACAGCTTGACACAGTCGGGGTCGTCGATGAGGTCACCGACCTTGCGCTGCACCAGCGTGGTGATGGTGTTAAAGGCCGCGTTCCAAAGCAGCTTCTCCCATCGAATGGTGGGCAAGCGCATCGTCAATTCGCCGAAGATCCCGGCACGGCGAAACAACTCGGCGAGCCGCTGAGCGCGCGCGGTATCACGCCCATCCAATTCACCGAATTCAATCAATCCGCCAGTTCGGTGGACGACGCGGCCGGGCGCGACGAGTTCGGCGCCGACGCGCGTGTTGCCACCCATTACGGTCTCGCGGCCGAAGACCTCAGCCAGCAGCGCTTCGTTTTCGACCCCGTTCTGGACCGTCAGGATCGCGCCGCCGGGATTGAGGCACCCCTCGAGCGTACGTGCGGCGGCTGCAGTATCGTACGATTTGACGCAGAACAGGATGAGGTCATAGGGCGCGAAGTCGCGCGGGTCGCCTGTCGCGGTGACCGCGATCGAAAAGTCGCCCTGGTAACTCGCGAAGGTGAGGCCGTGATCCTTGAGTGCGCGCAGATGATCACCGCGCGCACAAAAGATCACCTGCTCACCCGCTTGCTGCAGGCGTGCGCCGAAGTATGCGCCGACGGCGCCCGCGCCCATAACCAGGATCTTCATTTTTTCAGTGACTGACGCTCGCGATGCTCGGGTACTAGCTAAGTCTCGCTGCAACCAAGAGAGCGAGCAAGGTATCGCGATTCTGGTTCAGCTCCTCATCAAGATGTGGGATCGGTTCCCGGAAAATGCACAGCTAAGGCACCCATTAAAGCATTTCGCGTGGCGATCGTAGTAGCGCAACGTAAGGCGCCGCCGGGCCAGTCGGCCGGCGGCGTCCTCGATTCAATCGCTCAGAGCGCGCCGCGCGTCAGATGCTGATGTTATAGAGCTCCGCGACGTTGTCGTGCAGGATCCAGTTCTTCTCTTGCTCGGTCAGGTTCTTGGTGTGCTCGGCGAGGATGTCCTGCGACCACGGCCAGGTCGAGTCGCTGTGCGGGAAGTCATTGGCCCACATCAGCCGGCGCGTGTTGCACAAATCTTTCATTGCGAAGGCCACCCAGTCATCCTGGAAGGTAAGGTAGATGTGCTCGCGGAAATACTCGCTCGGTTTCTTTTCGAGCTCGCGTCCTCTCATCATCCACGCGCGATGGCGGTTGTAGGCGTGGTCCATCCGATACATGTAATGCGGTACCCAGCCGGCATCGGCCTCGACGCACACGATTTTGAGCTGGGGATGGCGCTGGAAGACGCCGCCGAAAATGAACGTACCGATCAGATCCTGATTACCGCGGATGATCGACAGGAAGCCGTTGATGCGCGGTCCGCGGGCCCTGATGTTGTCCTGCTTGCTGGTGAGGATGTGGAAGCTCAGCGGCATCTTCATATCGATGACGGCTTCCCAGAACGGCGCGTAAATCGGATCGTCGTAATCGGAGACCTGCGGATTGCCCGGCATCATGACGCCGCGCAGACCCATCTCCTTCATCTTGCGGACGTCGGCGATACCTTCTTCGACCGACCGCATGGCGGTCTGGCCGAGCCCGATCAGGCGATCCGGATGCGCCGCGCAATAATCTGCCAGCCACAGGTTATACGCGTCGAAGCAGGCCTTTTTGTAATCGAAGTCGGGGTGGTTGCAGAGCAGCATGCCGACGGTGGCATAGATGACCTCGCACGCCACGCCGTCGCGATCTTGATCGGCCATGCGCGCCTCGGGGTCC
>Ga0209415_10015762_pt1 | contig 12223 bp, 5 predicted proteins | sample PeaSoiSIISIP2007_FD_187696 | JGI IMG/M metagenome (GOLD analysis project Ga0209415, IMG submission 187696) | Peat soil microbial communities from Weissenstadt, Germany - SII-SIP-2007 (SPAdes) (version 2) | ecosystem: Environmental > Terrestrial > Soil > Wetlands > Peat | place: Germany... | reverse complement strand
ACGCCGCCGCGGCCCGGACTTGTGGGATTTCTGTGGGGCGAGCAGACACGCGGACATAACGGGTGAGGGACCATGTCAGGTTAGGAGGCTCGCTTCAATGTCCTCGGTGATTAGCTCATCGCGTTCGTCACCGCCGAGCCAGCGGACCTGGCTGCCCGATGGGCCGCCGGTAACGGCCATTACCCTATCCATCGCTTCCGCGACAGATCTGAGGTGGCTTATGACTGCCACCATCCTCCCGGTTTCCGCCTGACGTCCAAGGGAGTCAAGCGCCTCGGACAGTGAGTTCGCATCTAGGGAGCCGAAGCCCTCGTCGAGGAACAGCGCGTCCAGGCGGCCGCCGCCGCGCCCGGCGAGTTCGACGAGGCCCAAGGCGAGGGCCAGGCTCGCCAGGAATGTCTCGCCGCCGGAGAGGGTCTTGACTCCTCGCGGCAGGCCGGTGAGCCGGTCGACGATCTCGAAGCTTTCGGAGAACCCGTACCGGTTGCCTGTTATCGACCCAAGCAGCTCCGTGGCGATGGCCAGCAGGGTCTGCTGCTTGCGGATGACGACGTAGGAGATGAACTTGCCGTCTGCGAGCAGGCGGGCGAGTTCGTCGAGGGCTTGGAGGAGTCCTTCTCCCTGCTTGACCTTCCCGGCGAGTTCTGCCACGCGCGGGATCTGCTCGGTGGTGGTCCGGATGTCGTCGGACGCGCGGCGGCGATCGGCGGACACCTCGATGATGGCCTGCTGTAGTCCCTGCTCATCAGCAGCGCCGCCGGCAGCCAGGGCATCGGCAATGGCCGCGATCGCCTCGGCGTGCTGCTGTTGAAGTGTCGTGAGCGCTGCTTTCGCCCGGGCGAGGGTCGCATCTGTGGCCGTCTTGAGTTGGTGTGCCCATTCGGCGTCACGGGACAGGTCGCCGCTTGGCCGCGCCGGGGGTGGCGGTGTGCCCAGCAGCTCGGCGAGATCGCTCAGTCGCTGTTCGGCAGCCGACAGCTTGAGGACAAGCTGCCGGGCTGGTCCGTGCACCTGTGACTGGAGCTGGCCGTCGAGTGCCTCCAGATCGCGGCCGATCTGCTCGATCGCCTGGCGGGCAGTTGCAAGCCGCTCGCTAACGTGGGCCAGCTCGGTGCGCCGCCGTGCTACTCGTTCAGATGCGTCGGTGACTCCATCTGCAGTGAGCGGTGCGCTGATCCGGTACCCAGCCGGAAGCTCTCTGGCGGCTTTCTCGCATGACGCCTTCCGCTCGCGAACCGATACCTGGCGTTCGGTAAGCCGGCTGGATCGTTGAGAGATTTCCCGGCTCCTCGCTTGGATGTCCGCGGCGGCAAGCTCCGCTTGCCGGGCGCGCCGATGCGCTTCATCGGCCTGCTCCTTATGTGCCTCCGCAGCCGTGCGCCAGGCGGTGACGAGGGGCGCCAAGAGGGAGTCATCATCGGCGGCGAGGTCGGCGCCGACGATGACCTGCCGCAGCTCGGAGAGGGTGTGGTTCAGGGCTGCTTCGGCGAACCCGGCAGCTTGGCCAACTCGTTCAACGTCGACTGAGGCGTTGCGCAGGTCGGCTTCTGCTGCCGCATGAGCTTTGGTTGCCTGGTCTGCTGCTAGTTGACCGGCCTCGAGTTTCGCCCGCGCTTCGGCCTCGCCGGGCGGACGTGGCATGTCGAAGTCCGCAGGAAGCGGTCGCTGGCACACCGGGCAGGGATCACCGGGCTGGCTCCCCTCAGCTGCGTGGGCGGCCGCGTGGGCGCGTTGGACGGCCTCCAGCGCCGAGTTCGCGGCCTTCAGCTCGTCTGCTCCGGACCGGGCACGCGCGACGGCGGGCTCGACAGCCGCGGCAGCCCGGGACTTGCGCTCGTCCGCCTCTTGCACTTCCCGTTGTCGCTCAGCGCAGGCGATAGCAAGACCCCGCGCGGTGTCCAGGCGGCTACGAGCTCCTATAAGGAGCTCATTTGCCGTGTCCGCGAGAACAGCGAGCCTGTCCGCTTCGGCCTGCGCCGCTGATGCCCGCGCTTCGAGCGCTTGGGCTTCGCCCTGGCTGGAGGCGATGGCCGCGGACAGTTCCTTGATCTCGGCACCTTCGCGCTCGCAACTGGCCTCTTCCTCGTGGAGGCCGGGGAGTTGTTCAGCCAGGAACTGCAGAGTCGACGCGACGCCTGCAAGCGCCTCGATGCCCCCGCCCTGCTCGTCGGCGCGGGTGAGGATCTCGGCGAGAGAATCCGCGTCGGTGCGCCGCTGCCCGCGGTCGGTTTCGAGCTGACGACGCCGCTCTTGGAGCTGGCTGGCCACGTCCGACAGCCGTGCCAGCTCGGCGTCGGCCTCCGACATCATGGTGCCGCGAACCTGAGCCACTCCCTTCTGGATCTCTTCCGACTGCGCCGCGGCGTCATCGCGCCTTCGGGAAGCCGCGGTTATCGCCTCGGACAGCTTCTGGAGTTCAGTTAGCCGCGACTCGGCTTGCTCGTGGCGTTCACGCGCGTCCGTCAGCGCGGTTTCCGGATCCGGGAGGAGGGCCGCTCGTTCCAGCTTGAGGCGGTCTACGTCGGGACGAAGCCTGCGGGCGGTCCGGTCCGCCTGGTCGCGGGCCGCAGCCAGCTGGTCGAGCCGGAAGATCCCCTTGAGTATGGCGGTGCGTTCTGTTCTGGTGGCCTGCAAGAGCATCTGGAACTGGCCCTGCGGGAGTATCACGGTCCGCAGGAACGCGTTCTGATCCAGGCCGATCAAGCGCTTGATCTCGGCCGTGACCGGGCCGTCGTTGTCGAACCGGAGAGCCGGATCGTCGACGCATTCGAGTTCGTGGCGGTTCTGCGTACTGGTGCGGGAGGCTGAGCGGAACACCCGCCAGCGGCGGCCGTCGGCGAGGAAGACGAGCTCGGCTTGCATCAGGCTCGCCCCGTCGGAGATGAGCGGCGCGGTGGCTCTGTGGTCCCAGGTGCAGCCGCCGTAGAGGGCGAAGAAGATGGCCTCCAGGATCGAGGACTTGCCCGCTCCAGTGTCACCGACGATGGCGATCAGTCCTGGGTCGCCGAAGTCGATAGTCACCTCGGAGCGGTAGCTGCGCAGGCCTGACATGCGGAGCGTGAGAGGTCTCATCGCTGGGGCCCCTGGCAGGACGGGCATTGCGACGGCGGACGCCCGCGCCGGATGGGCATGGTGAATGTGATACCGCACGTGCGGCAGGTGGCGGTGCGGACGTCGCCCTCGGGATGAGCCGCGACCGCGGTGCGCGCCTGATGCTCGTCTTCCCTGCCGGCTGCGGTCAGGCCGGCGTGCGGGGTGCCTGATATGGCCGCTTCTTCCGGGAAGACGGGTTCCTGTTCGGTGTCGATTGCCTCCAGGAGCTTGCTGAAGGTCGCCATGACCCGATCTGCGGCAGCTCCCCGGGTGCCCTGCTCGGCCAGATAGTCACGGAACAGTTCCTCGATCCCGGGTTCTGGCCCGGATGGCGTCGTGGCCACTGTCACGCTTAGCTGTCGGTCGGCAGCGACGGGGTAGACGTCGAGGATTACCGCCTCGGGAAGCAGATCCTGGACCCGGATGCGGAGGTCGGCGATCGTGGACGGGGAATGGATGGTCAGCAGAGCTAGGACACGGCCGACCTCTGGCGCCGCCTTGGCCAGTTCCTCCATGGTTCCCTCGAACCGCCACAGTTGCCGACCGCCGGACAGTGGCAGGGACTGTACCTCGGGTGGATGGCCGGGGTGCGCTTCCACCAGGACAATTCGCTTGGCCTCGCCAAGCTCGCCGAAGTCGAGCTGGATGGGCGAGCCCGCGTAACAGCCGTCCACCAGGTTGCCGGGCAGCTTCTGCGGCTTGTGGATGTGGCCGAAAGCCGCGTACGTGACCGCGGGCAGGTGTTCGAGACGGGTGGCGTAGTTTTCTCCGACCTGGATCCTGCGCTCGCTGCCAGACAGCACGGCATTGCCCACGTACAGGTGAGCGGCGAAGACGCCGATGTCACGGCGGTTGTCGAAGCCGTCGAGTAGGCCGGTGGCCAGGCCCTGCTCGATCAGGTGGATCCGGTCGGCATACACCCCTGCCCAGGTACCGGGTTCCTCGAAGCCCTCAAGCATCCTGTTGGCGTGTACGAACGGGAGCGGGGCGAGGCGTATTACTTCGTCGGCTGCCGTGGGAAAGGAGAGGATGCCGCCCTGGTTGGCCGGCCGTGCCCGGCTGACGAAATGAACCCGCGATTCTGGCCCGATGAGCTGGTCGAACAGGTCGAACAGCGCCTGGGAGTCATGGTTGCCGCACAGTACGACCACTGGGGCTGTCACGGCAAGTTCTTGCAGGGCGTTGGTGCCGCGGGCCATCTCGGGGTACGCGGGCCGGACCGCGTCGAACAGGTCGCCTGTGTGCACGATCAGGTCGGGCGTGTGCTCGCGGGCGTAGCCGAGCATCTCGGAGATGACGGCGTCGTGATCCGCGGCGCGCGAGGTGTTGTAGGTCTCCCGCCCCAGGTGCCAGTCGGAGAGGTGAAGCAATCTCATCGGATGCTCCCGACGTCACAGCCGTTGGAACGCGTCGGCCTCGGCCCGGGCCTGCTCCTCTGGATCTGGCGCGGATTCATCGACGCTTGTGGCGAATGCCGGGAAGGGGAACCGCAGCGGGATCGGTGCTGGGATGAGCGGCTGATCCATCACCATCGTTCCCGGCAGGAACCGGGACGCCCGTTCCCGCAGCTCGGGGCTGAGGAATCGGTACTCGGCGCTTTCGCCAGCGTCGAGGCGGCCCGCCACCTTGACCGCGGCGTTGCGGATGATGTTGGCGTCGACGTCGCCGGCTGACTGCTGGGCGCCGATTAGCAGCACGCCCAGGCTGCGCCCCCGGGCGGCGATGTCGACCAGCACCTCCTTGATCGGGCTGCGCCCGGTGCGCGGGGCGTACTTGTTCAGCTCGTCCAAGACGATGAACCGCAGTGGTTCCCGGCCTGAGCCTTGCTTCTCTTCGAAGATCCGCGATGTGAGCGCGCCCACCACGAAGCGCTGCGCCGCGTCGTGCAGGCCGTGGATGTCCACCACGGTGATTGACTTGCGCAGCTGGACCGGCGTGACACCGCAGGTGACCAGGTGCCCGAGCCGGGGACCCTGCGCGTACAGGCGGCGCATGAACGCCGCGCATGTACCGGCCTGAACTCCGGCTGTCCACGCCTGGTCGTAGTGCTCCGAGTCCTGGCTGACCCGGCTGGTAAGGAAATCGATCAGGTCATTGAAGTCGCGCACCGCGAAGCCGTCCCCTGCAGGACGGGCGTCCCGCCGCTGCTGCGTGACCCGGGAGAACACGAAGGAGGTCGCCTGGTCGGGCGGGCACAGTACGGCGGCGCCCGGCTCGCCGGCCAGGGGCCATGCCCACCGGGCAAGCTGCACCCGCACCCGCTGCTCAATAAAGGACACCTGCGTCGAGGCGTCTTCCTCCTCCGCGAAGCAGTACCGCAGCAGTCCCTCGCGGATGAACTCCAGCGGTGGCCATCCGTAGGTGGTGACGTCGGCGGAAGGCCGGGAGGTCACGTCGCTGACCAGCCCGCCACGTGCCCCCTGGGCGCGCGGCGCGAACAGCTCGACGTTGCGGAACCGGCCAGGCGAGCTCACTCCCAGGCGCTTCCACTGCTCCGCGGCCTCGGTGTGCAGCGGGAACTTGGCGTTGTCCCGGTCCAGGTGCATCAGGTCCTCGCCTTTGACGGCGAAGACCAGCGCCCGGGTCTGCGGCGCGCGGGGGCCGAGCAGCCGCAACCCCTCCTCGGTCTCGAACAGCATGTACAACAAGAACAGCGCGTATGTGGTCTTCGTGGCCACACCGGAGATGCCGGAGATCGACAAGTGGCCGCCCTTGTCGCCGTTCAGGAACGAGAAGTCCGCGAACACCGGCTGGCCATCCTGGTCAAGCCCAACGGCCAGGGGCTGCTCCATCTGGTCGAGGAACAAAGCCAGCTCGCGATGCGGCCCGGCTGCCTTCGCCACCGGCGCGCCCGGAGCCGGCGCCAGCCACAGCTCCGGCACCGTGCGGAGGATCTGCACTTCCACGCGGCGGGTGGTGATCCCGGGCATCGTGTGGTCGCGGGTGATCCGGCCGGTGTCCGACGGAAGCTCGGCGCCCTCGATCTGGCCAGTGCCCTCCACCACAATGCCGTAATGCGTCAGGCTCCTGCCGTCCGGCAGCGATTGCGTCGTCGCGACCAACTCGTCGAGCTGGGCTACCGCGTCGTCGGCCAGGACTACATGGAAGCGGCGGGTGGTCGCCGGCGTCGAACCGTCCACCAGTCCCACGATGACGTGGGAGCCTTCCGCCGGCTCTGTATTAACTTCGCTCATCGCAGCTCCCTAGAACACTCTGCCTCAGGTCAGGGCCCCGGCAGCGATCGCTACTGCCTCGCGCACCGCCCGGACCGCTAGCGCCGCCGAGCCGAGCCGGTGGCGCAGGTACTTCTCCAGGGCGCCGACGGGCTGCAAGTTCTGGGGCGCCCGGGGATCACGGTGCGCAATGCCTGCATAACGTGGAATGATCCCCGCTATCCGGTCGGCGGTCGAGATGGCCGCGTCCAGTCCCGCTGACTGGGGAATCTCGATCCGCACGATGCCGGTCCACGGGCTTGACGTGGCAGACACGGGCGCCAGCCGCAGGTACGCGGAGTATCTATCCTGGCCAAGCCGGAAAAGCGAGGAGCGCTGACCTGGCCCCAGCGTCGGGATCTTCCTGTGCTGCTCTGGGCCGAGCAGGGCGCGGTGATGGGTCTTCACAAACCCCACCACCGGCAGATCACGGCTCCGCACGAAGTTAAGGGGACCGTCGACAACCGTCAGGAAACCCGCGGCGCACAACTCCTCGGCAAGGCGTCCTTCCTCTTGCCGCATCCGGGTTTGCAGTTCCTTCAGCGGCGCATCGGGATGTACATCGGCGACCGAGGCGACCGCCCATACCCACCCGCCCCGGACAGAGGGCAAGTTGCCGGTCATTCCCGAGCCCCAGATGACCATGCGCTGTACCCGGCTGTCACCGAACCCCACGCTCGAGCTATCGGCGATGACGGCACCGCACGCATGCCCGCCAGCCACGCCCCGGCCGGACCTGCCAGCCGGGGTCTCCTGCCACAGCGACGCCTCGCCCCGGCGGACCCCGTCGACAAAGGCGATGGCGCCGTCGGCGCGCGCTGGGGGCACGCCGTCGTGCGGACGGAGATCCTGGCCGTCTTCCACCAGCTCGGCCGACGCCGAGCCAGTGTCGTCCTGGGTAACTAGGTACGCGGACCCGTAGCTGGCGCCCCAGTCTTCCACGAATACCGCCACCGGCGTCCACCTCACCGATAGTTGTTCACGCCGCCGCAATGCTAGTGCTTAGCGGCTTCCGGATGATCCGCCGGCTTCGATTCCGGCAGTAGGTCGCTTGGGTCTCCGCTCCACGACAAGGCCAGTTCGTCTCGGGCCCTGGTCGCGGCCACGTAAAGCAGCGACCGCTCGCGCAGCAGGGCGTCGGCCCAGGCTTCCTCCGCGTACTGCTCTTCCCGCAGGGGCCGGGGAATCGCCCCCTGGTCAATGCCGAACAGCAGGACCTTCGAGAACTCGGTCCCCTTCGCCCGGTGCATGGTCATCGCGACCGGCTGACCGGGCTTGATGTGCTCCCGGTCGACGGCGCGGAGGGTCACGCCACGCTCGGCCAGACCGGTGACCAGGCGGTCTCGCTGTCGCTGCTCCCGTACGAGAACGGCGATGGTCTCGGGCGCGTCGGTCTCCGCGACCCACGACCGGATGAGGTCAGCCGCACGGTCGAGTTCCTCGGACAGCGTGGCGCACGGGATCAGCCGCGGCACCGGGCCGCTGCGCGCCGACCGGTAGGCCGCGGAAGACTCCTCAGCGTCTTCGAGATCGACGTACTTAACGCCGCGAAGCACGTTGATGGCGTACGCCAGGTTTTGCTCGGTGGTCCGGTAGTTCAGGGTCAGCCGCTGGGAACGGCCGACGATGCGGATGCCGAACTGCGAGAGGACGATGCGCTGGCCGTAGATGCGCTGATGGGAGTCCTCGGCGATGAACAGGTCGTCCGGGTGCGCGCCCACGAGCGCCCGCATGAGCTGCCAGTGCGCGGGACCAAGGTCCTGCCCCTCATCCACGAGCACGTGATCGGCGACGAACGCGCCTTGCGTGGAAGCGACCCGTCGCAAGTGTGCCGCCGCGATGGTCGCCGCCTCGGCGAAGTCGACGGACCCGGCGATGCGCGCCTGTGCGCGGTATGTCTCGATGACATCCCAGACTGCGGCACGCTTGGCCCGGTCCAGGGCGACGCCGCGCCCTGGCCGTCGCACCTTGTAGTACGTCTCCCGGCCGGTGATCCGGTTCGGCAGCACGATCTGGGCGTATTCGGTTGTGAGGAACTGGACGCTGCGCAGCGGGGTCGGCAGCGCCCCGCCGACCGCGTCAACCGCGTCCCGCCAGGCGGCGCCTGGCGTGCGTCCGTTGACATGCGTCGTGGTCACCCCAAGGATGGCCTCCGTGTCGGCGGCAATGTCCGTCCCCGCCCGGCGCAGAACCGCGCTCGCCAGAGCGTCGATGCCATATATGGAGACCCCAGGTTCCGCGAGACCGGCTGCGGACGGCAATCCAGGATCCAGACGACCGAGGTCCGTCCGCAACTGGTCGGCGAGGTTGGTGGTGAAGGTGGTCAGCAGCACCCTCGAATCGGGCGAACGGCGGGCGAGCATGCGTGCCCGGTGCAGCAGCACGACGGTTTTGCCAGTGCCCGCGCCCCCGGACAGCCGGAACGGTCCGGAGTACGAGCGCTCGGCGTACTTGCGCTGCTCGGGGTGGAGGAACACCCGCCACGCGCCGAAGTCGCCGCCCTCGATTACGCGGCGAAGTTCCGCGTTGTTCTCGATCCACGCGAACGACATCTGCGCGGCGGGATGGCGCAGCCCTTCGATCAGGCGGTCGCTCTCGGTCGCCGTCTCCGGGACCGGCGGCGCGCCCAGGCTCAGCTTGTCCTGGACCTCGGCGACGGACGAGCCGCTTGCCAGGTCAAGCAGCGCGAGCCCCTGCCACTCCACGGCGTTCTCGGCAAGCGTCATCAGCGCGTTCTCGTCGACCGCTGCCAGTGTCCGGACGGCGAGCGTCTCATCGATCCCTAGAACGTCCACGAGAGCCTTGCGGTCGAGCCCCAGGGACACCAGCAATGGCACGGAAGCAGGAGCGGGCGCCACCGAGACGGCGGCAGCGGAAGGAACAGCATCAGCGGGAGCGGCCGGTGACACCACATCCGGTTCCGGAGCGGCTGTGGTGAGTTCAGTGACGCCGTTGACCGGGTTCCAGTTCAGCCGCGTCTTCTTGGCGACCGCGATCGCCTCGTCGTGCGGCCAGATGCCGTAGAACACGTACGCCGACTCGTTCTTGCCCGGGATCCGGAACAGGACGGCCCGGTATGACTGGTCGACCCGCCCGGTGCGTACTTTGTCGTCCGCGCTGTGCGCGATCGGCTCGATGTGCAGGCCAAGGCTGGTATCGTCCTCGGCCAGCTTCTCAAGGAAGGCGTACGCCTTCTTCTTCAGCGAAGGCTCCAGCTTGCTCGCTGGCTTCGACATGATGATGGTCGGCATCAGGCGGCCTCTTTCAATGCTGCGAAGACGGCATCCGGATCGTCACCGAACACGCGCCAGCCGGGCAGCTCCACGACACGTGGGTCGTCGGCTTCAAGATCCAGGAACACGGCTATCTTCTCGTCCGGCCAAGCGAAGTCGACAGGTGTGCCCTCGTCCGTCTCGGGGCCGACGAGTGGTACCGGCAACTTTGTTTCTTCTGGGTCGTGCTGCGCGTGCCGCAGGAGGCACTCGGCGAAGGCCCTCTCCGCGATACTGATCGATTGATCACGCACTGACCGCCACTCCGGGGCCCATATAAGGTCGAATTCGATATCCTGAACGATCCGCGGCTCAGCCTGGTCCGGCCCGGCTGCTGTGTCCACGTCGGAAACCGCGGTGACGATGGTGGGCTGCTCCCGCAGGTTTAGAGCGTTGGCGATGCGCAGCCACTCACGCCAGCCGTCGGCCGCCTGGTCGTTGCCACCGAGATGATCCACTCGGTCGTCGACGACAAGCGCCATCTCAAGGACTGTCCCACTCACCCGGGTGAGGCAGCCGACCGAGCCGGCGTTCCACCACCAGGAGGCGCTGCCTGAGTCGCCTGCGGGGGGGACATGGCCGGGGTCGCGCAGCAGCAGCGCGGCCTCGCGCGCCAGGTCGGCCGTCGCGTCCGTGGGGAAATGCCTGGCGCTCGGGGCAAACAGGACGGGCAGCTGATTAGCCAGCCCGCGGTTCCCGTCGACGTCCGGGTTCTGGATCCAGGCGAGCAGGAAATCGACGGGGCCGCGCCGGATGGCCGCCACGTTCTGCGGTCGGAACCTGGCACCGGATCTCATCAGCTCGGCGATCACGCCATCGCTCAGCCATGTGGGCGCGTCGAAAGTCCCGCTCTCCGCACGCGCCACGTCCTGCGCGGTGATGCCGAGCACAATAGCGCCGCTGTCTCGCAGGTCCTGCCGCTTGCGCGCGTCGTCGGCGATCCGATTGTGTGCCGGGCTGGCGTGGTAGAGCCAGCCATCGGTGAAGATAGCCACGGGTGGCAGGCTGCCCTGGCTGGAACGGAGCACGAAGTCTGGCCGACAGCCGCGCATCTGCACCTGCGGCTCGAGGGTCCACTGCCGGACGCCCCCGGGGAACATGATGCTTAGCCGGTTCCCGTTCGGCCCCGGCGTCTCCTTCATGGTCGCGCCGAGGGCGGCCACCCGCTCGGTGAATACCTTCCTGAAGCTCTGTTCCAGGTGTGACTCGGGGCTGCGCAGTCCCGGTTCGTGCGTGGTCAGCGACCAGCTCATCGTGTCGCCTGGCGTCGCGTCCGGAACACCGGAGGTCAGGATCGCACGCAAGTGCCGTTCCGCGGCCGACCGGGAGACCCGGCTGAGCCCGCCGACCGAGACCGGGGCGAATGGGACGAGGCACCGGTGGCAGGCGAGCCGCTGCTCTTGCTGGCAGGGACAGTCACGGACCTTTTCCCACGCCCGGTGCAACAGGTCCCACATCCGCTCTGGATTGGCGAGCTCGGCGAGGTACCCGGTACCGCCGGGCACTACGTCGTGGAGCAGCAGCGCTTCGCTGGTCAGGCCGTCATGCCCGATAGGTTCGCTGATCGCCGCGATGTTGATGTGGTCGGGGCTGCCGCCGATCTGCTCGTGCAGGCCGAGCAGCAACGCCGCGCCCAGGCTGGGAACCGCGAACTGATCGCCGACCGTGACCGACTGGGGCAACCGGATCACCGCGCCCTGCGTCGTCAGCGCCCGGCCGAGAGCGATGTTCCGCACGTGCTCGTCGGGAGCCTTGCGGTAGCGGCACCAAGCGCGATGTTCCTCCGGCCGGTTGGCGCCGACCTCCCTGTCGAGTACACCGCATCCCGCGCAGACACGGAACAGCGGGGCCTGCACCTGGTCGCCGGCGATGTCACGGGACGGGCCGTGTCCCGCCCTGCCGACGTTCAGCCAGCGGATTACCAGTTGCCGCAGGTACTTGGTGCCGAAGTCGTAGTCGTTGACGTACCACCGCTTAGCCACGTGATCCGGGTGGATGTCCGCAGAGACGCTGATTGTGTAGCGCTCCCTGGTGCGCTCGTCGCTGCGGTCGCTGATGACCGCCTCGTCGCGCCGCACCTGCGACGAGACCCTGCTCAGCTGCACCACATCCAGGCGGTGCTCCATCCCGGACAGCCCGGCCACGCCGCAGCGCGGGCACACCGATGTCGCAGTGCCAGCAACTGGGCCGCCGGGGCCTGACACGCTCAGTTCGGCGGCGAACCCGCAGTTCGGGCAGAACGCCATAGTCCTGATCGACGAGTCGTCGGGCCCTAGGTCCACGGCGTCGATGAGGATCTCCAGGCCTCGCGCATAGAACGTCGCGCCGGGCGCAAACTCGCGCAGCGCGTTTACCGCCGACCGCGCGAACCTCTCTGGCTCCGTGTGGTACTCCTGGGTCTCCGGGTCGATCCAAGTCACCGACACGTCGAGCGTCACCCTGTCGTCGAGCAGCGTGTAGTTGGGCAGGATGCCGAACTCCTCGAGGACCGCGATCCAGTACTCCCCCGTGAGCCGTTGCAGCTCGTACCGCGTCATGGCGAGCGCGGCACGCGCGGCGCGCAGCGCGCGGTGGTCGTCGTCGCTCGCGGCCGGGCTCGCATCCCGCGTGATGAGCTCGGGCAGCGCCGCCTCGATCGCGGCCCGC
>Ga0209415_10015761_pt1 | contig 12223 bp, 10 predicted proteins | sample PeaSoiSIISIP2007_FD_187696 | JGI IMG/M metagenome (GOLD analysis project Ga0209415, IMG submission 187696) | Peat soil microbial communities from Weissenstadt, Germany - SII-SIP-2007 (SPAdes) (version 2) | ecosystem: Environmental > Terrestrial > Soil > Wetlands > Peat | place: Germany... | reverse complement strand
CCGGGATCGGGAAGCGTGGGGATTCGGATCCGTGCTGGAAGAGAGCGTGGGATCCAGGCTGTGAAGGGCGAGAAGACGCTTCACCAAGGGCCGAGAGTCATGGCGCGCGGTTGTCGAGGGCCGTGGTTTCACTGACGGTAGGGGGCGAGGGGTTCGTTCTTGCCAGACCTGAGGTCTGACGACAGTACGGCCGGGTCATCGGCGGATGCAGGGAGTGACACGGAAAGCTTCCCGGATCGGGACTTGCGGTTCTTTGGCTGCACTTCAACGGGGCTGCCGTTTCTCTACCAGGTGGCGGGCTGTTGCGCAATCAAGGGCGACAAGCCGACTTCACGTTCCCTATCCGGCCGTGGAACGTCCCCTTTGTCCGAGTGGCCGACGATCCACTCGGAGGTGGCGTAAAGCGACCGTCGCCCTTGTTGCCGGTAGTGGGTCAGTTTGAATTTTCCGCCGCCTTCGCCTCGCGCTCCTCAACGAGTTTCACGTTGTCGCTCCTTTGCGGGGCAGGGTTCTGCTAGAATGCACCAAGTGGAAGGACGGTGTGGAAGAGCTTGCGCACGTCAGGCCGACACTGGCTTCCCCAAGCGTCCATCCTTTTGAGGAACTCGCGCAAAACGGCCGCGGCGCGAACAAGTTCCTGTCCTGTATGGTGGCGCGCCGCGGCCTTTGCGCTTCAAAGGAATTGCGATCATGGATCGTAAGAAGACGTCGAATCACCACGGGCACCTCAACCGGCGATCGTTCCTCGACGCTGCTGGTAGGCTCGCCGGCGGCGGGTTGGCCGTCGGCGCCATTTTCGAGACGATACGGCCCAGTTCCGCCTGGGGCCAGCAGCCGGCGAAGCAGACACACCCGAGTTCCGCCCGCGTTGTGGATCGACTCAAGACCCGCCTCTCGTTTCAGATTTCGGTCGATGTGGGGACCTTGGAGCTGGGCCTGACGGTCGCGAGTGCGGCGCTGGCGGGTGGAGTCGACATCGTCGAGATGGGGACGCCGCTGCTCAAGACCCAGGGCGTTTCGAACGTCGTGCCCGCCTTCCGCAAGCGGTTTCCCGGCGCTCTCCTGCTGGCAGACATGAAGACCATGGACGGCGGTGGCGGCGAGGCGCGCAGCGTCTACGCCGGGGGCGGCAACATCTTTGATTTCCTCGCTCTCGCCGGCGTGGATACGGCGAAGTCGATCTGCGCCGTGCGCGATGAGTTCAGGCGGGCGGGCTCCGAATTGCCGCGACTTGTCTTTTCCGACATCATGGTGCCGCATCAAGGTCCCGCCGCGCAGGCAGGCGAGGTCGCGCTTCGGATGGTCGAGGCCGGCGTCGACGCGGTCGGTATCCACCTGCAGTCCGACGCGCGGCGCGCAAACCCGAAACTCATCGAGGACGACTATCTCGGTGATGTGGCTCGCGCCGTCTTCGAACGGATCGGCAAGGCCGCCCCGGTGCAGGTGGTCGGCGGGCTCAGCATCGCCCAGGCAAAGAGCCTCGCCAAGGCGGGCCTGCGCGCCTTCGTGATTAGCGGCAATATGGGCCTGCCGGACGGCAACGCCCGCTACAACCTGCCACCGGCCGAGATCCAGCGCTTGGTCGCCGGTTTCATCGCCGACGTCTCGGGCGCCTAGCAACCGCTCGATCAGTCCCGAGGTGCCGCGACCGGATCGACTCGCGATTGGGCGACCTTCGCTATGGGCTACCTCGCTGGGACGCCAGTGTCGCGAATGCGGCGAATGGTTCGGCGCAGCCGGCCCCACCCACCTCCGTACGGAATGGAAACAACCCGGGAGTTAACCGGATACGAGCACGTTTCACAGGACTGAACCGCACCTAAGTTGACGGCCGTGCCCAATACTATGGCATTAACTCGCGCTTTCAGCGTCAAGCACGTCTCGCTGAATGCGTGGCCCGAGGCCACCAACCCCACGATCATTCCGGCGGTTGAGAAACAGACTGGTCGGCAGGCGAAAGCGCCCGCCCCACGGGCGCCGTTTTTGATAGACTAACAGGACCATGAATTCCTGGAAGCGTCTGTTATTTGTGTTTTGCGCTCTCGCGCTTCTGACGGCCGCGTACGAACGCCTCAACTCTCCCATCGTCATGACGGATGCCGCGAACGCGTTTCTGGCCTCGCTCGGGCCCGAGCAGCGGGCGCGCGCGACCTTCCCGTTCGCCTCCGAGGAGCGCATGAACTGGCACTTCGTTCCCCTGGAACGCAAGGGCGTGGCGCTCCGTGAAATGACCTCGGCACAGAAACACCTGGCCGAGGCGCTGCTGGCAGCCGGCCTTTCCCAGCAGGGTGTCATCAAGGCCCATACCATCATGAGCCTCGACCAGATCCTCAAGGAGATGGAAGCGGGCCAAAAGGGCACTCCGGAGCGCGACCCGGAGAAATACTACGTCTCCATCTTCGGAGAACCCGGGCCGCAGGGCACGTGGGGCTACCGTTTCGAAGGCCACCACATCAGCCTGAACTTCACCGTGGTCAACGGGCGCATCGCGTCGAGCCCGAGTTTCTTCGGCGCGAATCCCGCCATGGTGAAGGAGGGGCCGCGGGCGGGCCTGCGCGCACTGGGCCGCGAGGAAGACCTGGGCCGCGAGCTGATCCAATCGCTCAACGACGCGCAGCGGGCCACCGCCATCGTCGACAAGACGGCCTACAAGGACATCATCACCTTCGACTCGCGCAAGGCCGCGCTGAGCGGCCAGCCGAACGGCCTGCCCTTCTCGAAGCTCACGGCGAAGCAGAAGGAGATCCTGACGGAACTGGTGACGGATTACGCCTCCAACTTCCCGCCCGCCGTGGCCGACATGCGGATCGAGCAGTATCGCAAGACGCAGGCCAATCTCTTCTTTGCCTGGGCCGGCGGTATCCAGAAGGGCGATCCGCACTATTACCGCATTCAGACGCCGGCGTTCCTCATCGAGTACGACGACACACAGAACAACGCCAACCACATCCACAGCGTGTGGCGCGATTTCGACGGCGATTTCGGCGGCGACCTGTTGGCGCAGCATTACGAGGCGTCGCACAGGTGAGAAAAGCGGGGGTTGGGGGTTAGGGGTCGCGGGGGTTGGGGAAGGTGGCTCGCTGGCGCTCGCATCGTTTTGAAAGGGCTGGCGGGCGATTTTTTCCATTGGCAATCGGCGTGCCCGGTGCGACTATAGGGACAAAGGAGGAGGGGTGTGACCGAAAACATCGCTTCCATTCTGAAAACCAAGGGGAGCGCGATCTGGTCCGTGGCTCCCGATACCACCGTGTACGATGCCCTGGTCCTAATGGCGGGGCGCAGTATCGGATGTGTGCTGGTGCTCTCCGATGGCCGCCTGGCCGGGATCCTCTCGGAACGCGACTACGCCCGCAAAATCGTCCTGGTGGGCAAGTCCTCCAAAGACACGCCGGTTCACGAGATCATGACGCGTTCCCCGGTCACCGTGACTCCGGAACATACAATCGACGAGTGCATGGTGATCATGACGCAAACCCGGGTTCGTCATCTGCCCGTTCTGGTCGGGGACCGGGTGGTGGGAATCGTGTCGATCGGCGACCTGGTGAACGCCATCATCTCGGAACAGGCGGACACCATCAACCATCTGCACACCTATATCAAGGGCGGGACGTATCCAACGTAAGAAGCGATCAGCGGTCAACATTCAGCGGTCAGCTTTTAGGTTGGATACCCAGGAGGGAGCCACGTCCACGTGCGGGCGGCGCCTGGGGGCACGCGGCGTCGCGGCAGGCTGACCGCTGATCGTTGAAAGCTGAAAGCTTTTTCACGTGAATTGCGCTTCATCTCGATAACCTTCGCGGCCTGGCGGGCGTTATTCCAGGTGAGAGGGGGAACGAAGATGCGATATTCCAAATGGTTCGTATGGCTCGCGCTGGCGGCCGGCATGGCCCTGCCCGGCGCGACGACTCTTTCCGCGCAATCCTACGGGCATGCAGACCGTCTGCGTGCCGACATCGCGAGGGACCAGTGGCGGCTGAATGAAGCGGTCCGCTGCGGCCGCTCGCGGGAGGCCGCCCGCATCGCGCGCGACCTGGCGCACGACCGGCAAGAGCTGCGCCGCGACTACCGCTACGGCTCGAGATGACGGCCTGACGCCCACCCCCGGTTGCATTCCACGCGGACAATGACTACTGTGGAATGCAGCCGGAGGTGAAATTTGCAGGCGGCTCTCGAAACTCCGATCGTCACCCGCCAGACGCCCGTTCCCAAGGCGGTGGCGCGCAACATCGCGATAGACAGCTACCGCGGCCTGGTCATGCTGCTCATGATGGCCGAGGTGCTGCAATTGTCGCGCGTGGCCCACGCCTTTCCCGGGAATGCGTTTTGGTATGTTCTGGCCTTCCACCAGACCCACACCGATTGGGCCGGCTGCTCGCTGCACGATACCATCCAGCCGGGATTCTCGTTTCTGGTAGGGGTGGCGCTGCCCTATTCGATCGCCAGCCGGTTGGCGAAGGGCGGCACCTTCCCGCGCATGTTCGGCCACGCGCTGTGGCGCTCGTTTCTGCTGGTGGCGCTGGGCATCTTTCTGCGGTCGCTGCACAGCACGCAGACTTATTTCACGTTTGAAGATACGCTCACCCAGATCGGGCTGGGGTACCCCTTGTTGTTCCTGCTGGGGTTTCGGCCGGCGCGCTGGCAGTGGACGGCGCTGGGGGCCATTCTTTTCGGCTACTGGCTGGCGTGGGCGCTGTACCCCGCCGCGGGTCCGGGATTCAACTACCAGGCGGTGGGGGTGCCTGCGGATTGGGCGCATCACTACTCGGGATTCGCCGCGCACTGGAACAAGAACGCCAACTTCGGAAACGCCTTCGACCAGTGGTTCCTCAACCTCTTTCCGCGCACCTCGCCATTTGTGTTCAATAGCGGCGGATATCTGACGCTGAGCTTCATTCCCACGCTGGGCACCATGATCCTGGGATTGGCGGCCGGCCGCTGGCTGAGGGCCGCGGAGCCGCGCATTCCGATCGAGCGCCTGCTGGCCGCCGGCGGAATCGGAATCGCTTCGGGCCTGCTGCTGCATTTCACCGGCATCTGCCCGGTGGTGAAGCGCATCTGGACGCCGAGTTGGACGCTCTTCAGCGGCGGGCTGTGTTTCCTGTTCCTGGCGGCATTCTGCTGGCTGATCGAGGTGAAGGGCTACCGGAAGTGGGCCCTTCCGCTGGTGGTGATCGGGATGAATTCGATCGCCGCCTACCTGATGGCGCACCTGTTCGAGCGGTTCTTCATGGATTCGTTCCGCATTCACCTGGGGCCGCACGCTTTCCAGATGTTCGGAACCGGGGTCGAGCCCTTGATGCGCGGCGCGGCGGTGCTGCTGGCCTACTGGCTGATGCTGTTCTGGATGTACCGGCGGCGGGTGTTTTTGAGGATCTAGGGTTGGCAGGCGGAATCCGGAACGGACCCGCAAACCGGGGCGCCGCCCACTAAAAGCATGGCTCGCATTCACAAGTACCAGGTCACTAACCGTTGGACCGGTAATCTCGGTACTGGAACCTCCGCGTACTCCGCATACAGCCGCAATCACGAATTGAGCGGGGCGGGAAAGGGAGCGGCGATTCCAGGATCGTCCGATCCCGTATTCCGCGGCGATCGCACGCGGTACAATCCCGAGGAATTGCTGGTCGGGGCGCTGTCGGCGTGCCACATGCTCTGGGTGCTCCACCTGTGCGCCGACGCGGGCATCGCGATCGCCGCATATCACGATGATGCGGTTGGCGAAATGGTGGAACACGAGGACGGCTCGGGCGAGTTCACGCGCGCCGTGCTACGCCCGCGCATGGTAATCGCCGATGCGGCCCGGACGGCGGAGGCAGAAGGCATCCACGAGCGCGCGCACCGGCTTTGCGCCCTCGCCCGTTCCGTGAATTTCCGCGTGGAGATCGAACCCTCGGTGACCGCCCGGTAAGTCCTGGTACCCACTCGACAGGCGTCCAATACCGGGAATAGTCCTACACCGTACACAGGACCGCTAGTGCCACTGGTCCTCTATCCTTGAGCGGACGCCGCAGCTTATCGTCAGAGCATGCGATGCGTCCTCAATCTTACGATCCTCGCGGTGCTGACCGGCGCTATTTCGCGGGCCGGCACCATTACCGATCCGTTCAACCAACCCCAGGGCAACTGCAATTATAACTCCGGCCCCTCGTTCAGCAGTTGCGACGTGATCGGCGACGAGATGAAATACGACATCCAGAAAGCCGACGTGCAGGTCAGTGCATCGTCTGTCAGCGTGACGCTGTACTTCAATTACGGCGGCGGCAGCAGCTTGTCCGGGTTCAACGACGGTGTCAACCTGCAAGTGGGCGACCTGTTCTTTTACGATCCCGCGAATCCCCAAACATCGGCCTACGATCCGAACAATGCTTATCCGGAATATCTCTACGGCGTGCCTCTCACCAATCACGGCGGTATGACGGCGGGCGATCTTTATCAAATCTCCAATTACAACTCGCTCGTCACCGCGGACGATCTCATCAACAACTCGGGATACTACTATCGCCGGACGCAGCCGGTGTGGATGCCCGCGGGAGAGACTTTGGCGGGCGCGGGAAACGGCGTGAGTGTGGCCGACTATGGCAATGGCGTGAGCAATGCGCTGTACGCCGTCACCGTACAGGCATCCATACCGTCCAGCTTTCTGAACCTGATTTCCGACGGGCAGATCGGGATCGGGTTCGAGTCGGCGACTTGCGGCAACGATGTCCTGGTCGGCTCGGTGACTGTGGGGAACCCGGGAGGCAACGTGCCGGAGCCGGAGACCTTCGGAATGCTCGGGGCGGGAATCGGGCTGATCGGCTGCGGCGTGTGGCGGCGCAAGAAGAAGGCGTAGCGGGCTGGGAAGACCACTCCCTGACGGTCGTGGCTCCGAACTGAGCGCGTGGCTCGGATCGGAGCCACGACCGTAAGGGAGTGGTCTTCGCGCACCTAGGGCTCGCCTAGGCCTAGGGCTTCAGGATCACTTTCATCAGGCCGGGCTCGTGGCGATATAGGCGTCCGAACCAGGCGGGTCCTTCCACGAGCGGCGCTACCGCGCTGATCAAGGGATCCACCCGGATCGCGCCTTTGGCCATCAGGTCGATCGACGCCGGGTACTCACCGCAGGAAGCGCACGAGCCTTGCACGCGGATCTGGCGCGTGACCACGGCTTGCAACGGCAGGTCGATGGCGGGGGCGATGTTGCCTACCAGCGTCACCGCGCCGCCTTTGCGCACGCTGGCGATGGCGGTGCGAATGGGGTCGGTCGAGCCCACGCACTCGAGGGCCGCATCGGCGCCGCGGCCGTCCGTGATCTCGCGAACGGCGGCCGCCGCGTCGCCGGTCTTCGGGTTGATGGTCAGGGTGGCTCCCAACTGGCGCGCCACAGCCAATCGGGATTCCTCGGGATCGACGGCGACGACCTGCGTGCAGCCGGCCGCCCGCAGCGCCTGAATGGCCAGCAGGCCGATCATGCCGCTGCCCACCACCACGGCGCTCGACCCCATGCGCAGCGGCGTCAGATTGACGGCATGCACGGCCACGGAGACGGCTTCGATCAAAGCCGCCTGTTCGTAGGTGAGGTTGGCGGGAAGACGATACATGATGCGGCGCGGGACGGCCACATATTCGGCGAAGGCCCCGTGCCTCCGGTACTCTCCGGGCGAGACGCCCAGCACCTGGCGGTGGTCGCAGAGGTTGATGTCTCCGCGGGTGCAGAAGAAGCAGTGGCCGCAGTAGATGGTGGAATCGAAGGTGACGCGGTCGCCGATGGCGAGATCGCGCACGTGGGCTCCGGCCGCGGCGACTTCGCCGGCGGCTTCGTGGCCCATCACCAGCGGCGGGATGCGGCGGCCGGTGCTGCCGTCGAACCCGTGCACGTCGCTGCCGCAGATGCCGCACGCGCGGACGCGGACCAGCACGTCGTCGGGGCCGATCTCCGGCACCGGCATCGGCACGATCTCGAGATTCAGGTATTCCTTCAGCAGCAGCGCATCCATCACTCGTCATGGTACGTCACCGGGGCATGCGGGCGCATCCGGACCGGACTATTTGCAAGATTTAATACAATAAGGTCTTGAAATAATTTTCCACAGGATGTACAGTATTACAGTAAATAGACCAATATGACTGAAATTGTTTCCCGCCGGATCGACTTGCATGGTTGGGACGCGGATGCCTTCGCCTGGTATGGGCCGGACGAGTTGGCATTCCGGCCCGGCAGTTGCCGGTACCTGGTCCGAAAGCTCCTGGAACTACCCGGGTCCTGGCACGGTATATTGCGCTCCAAGGTGGCGGGCGAACCGCCGTTGGCGTTCCGCGCTTCGTTTCACGACCTGGTGGACGCGGGCCTGGGGACCATCGATCTGGACGGATCGCCGGGCGGCCCGCTGCAGATCGTCCTGGTAGTTCCCGCCGCGCGGCGCACCCGCGTCAGGCCGGAGCTGGCGTTTGAGTTCGCGTCCTTCCTGCGGTTTCTGGAGGGCCCGGAGGCGAAAGGGACGGAGCTGGCCATCCACGATCACATCCAGCGCGTGTTGGAGCAGGCTTCCGGGGCGGCCACGCTGGTGTTTTCCATCGAGACGCGAAGCGTGCCTTCCGAGGTGCGCGTGCACCTTTCGCAACAGGCGGAGAAACTGATCACGGCGATGATCGCCTGCATGGCACAGAGGGACGATTTGGGAGTGGTTGCGGACCAGGTGATGGCGGCGTGAGGTGCAAGAGCGCGACCAGGGGGTCGCGCGCGGACGAGGGCGTCCGCCCCACTTTGGAGGAACCCGCGGTAGCTATGCCGTGACCGGGGGCACCAGGGTCTTCAGGAATTCATGCGCCAGGTGGAAGCCGCGCTTGTACTGCTCGGTGAAATTCCCCTGGCCGTATGACGGATAGTAGAACTCGTCTTCGTTCTCGATGTTCATGGCGCCAGTGTAACCGGCTTCCGAGAGCACCGAGAAGAATCCCTTCCAATCCACCGAGCCGTACCCGGGAATCCGAAAACGCCACCAACGGACGTTGTCGATCGGCTGGATACCGCTGCGGCGCAGCACGTGCCAGAGAATCTCGGTGTCCTTGAGGTGCACGTCGTAGATCTTGTCGACGAATTCGCGGGCGGCGGCGACCGGGTCCATGAACTGCCACACCAGGTGCGACGGGTCGAACTGCAACCCCACGTGCGGGCTGTCGTTGAAGGCCTTGAAGAGCGCCGCAAAGCCCAGCGGTCCGGTGGCGATGTTGGGGCCTCCGGCATACGGCTCCCACAGGATGCGGACGTGGTTTTTCTCGCAGGCGGCGAAGTATTTCTCGTTGTACACGCGGACAATCTCGTCCACCTGCTGCTGCAGCGGCTGGCCTTTGATGGTCCCGGACTGCCCGCCGATGTTGGGGATCCCCAGTTTGCCGCACAATTCGATGCTCTTCACCGTTTTGGTGTTCTGCTGCGCGCGCCTGGCCGGATCGGGATCGATGTGATTCCCGTCCACGGCCAGGGAGGACACGTAGATCCCGGCGCGCTGGATCTTGTCTTTGATGGCCGCGATGGCGGTGTCATCCAGGCGGTCCGGGTCGAGCCGGAGCTGCATGCTGGTGAAGCCCTCGGCCTTGACCCACTCCAGGTTGGAATCGGAGTACTGCATGAGGACCCCGAGTTTCGGCTTCCAGTTGGGGACGCGGGGGCGCTGCGCCTGAGCCGCAGCGGCCGCGGAGATGGCGGAAAGAACGGTGCGTCTGGTGATGGTCACGAGATGACGATAACACACGGGGGCTTGGGTGGGGCCGGCTTCAACCTGACCCGATCCGGCTGGGAGAACGCCTGAAGGCGTTAACGCCTTGAGCACGCGCGATTTGTAACGGAAACTACGCGTAGATGTAACGCACCCCCAGGGGGCGGGAGCCTTTTTCGGCATTTGAGAAATGTTTCTCCATTTCTCCTTGCAACTCAGGCTGCAAAGTGATATTCCTCATCTAGAGTACATATTTAGAGCATTCGTTTAAGGTACACGTTTGTAGTTTCGCGATACGGCCCGTTCTGGTGAGAGGCAAAAGGCCTTGGCCCTTGGAGCGAAAAATGTAAGCGGTGAAGATCACGACGTACCGCTTGCAGTTTGCCTGCGCCCATCGTTCGCCGCCGTAATCGATGCTGGTAACGAAAACTGAGCGCTGATAAAAGCGCTGGAGTTGAAAAGGAGAAGTGTATGCGCCTTGTTCGCGTCTTACGCGCAGTGTCTGTTTGTGCAGTGTTTTCGGCAATTCTCATGGCCCAGACCGACGCGGGTTCGGTGGGCGGGTTCGTTCGAGATCCTTCCGGCGCTGTGATTCCCCACGCCAAAGTCGTCGTCAAGAATGAGGCGACCGGCGAGGAACACCCGGCAACCACCAACGATTCCGGTTACTACACGGTGACGAACCTGCCGCCCAGTCTCTATGTCGTCACGGTGGAGGCCGCCGGGTTCAAGAAATTCGACAGTACGCACAACCGGCTCGCACCCAGTTCGGCGCTTTCGCTGGATGCCACGCTAACGGTCGGTGCGGCGACCGAAACCGTCGAGGTGAGTGCCACAGCCGCAGTTCTACAGACCGATTCGTCGGCCGTCCAGGACGAGGTAACCGGCGCCCAGGTCAGCATGCAGGAGTTGAACGGCCGCAATCCGCTCTACATGGCGCAACTTCTCCCCGGCGTGCGGGGCGGCGCGACCATGGGCGACTTCAACTTCGCGGTCGGCGCCGGTGTCCCCTTCAATATAAACGGCGCCCGCACTCCGGACACTCTGGTGACCATGGACGGCGCGCCCAACGTGCGCACGCGCGCCAATGGCGCCACCATCGCAGTCGGCAACGTCGACTCGCTCGATGAAATTCAAGTGCTCACCGCGGACTACGCGCCGGAATACGGGCGCGCCGCGGGCGGCCAGATCCGCATGGTGAGCAAGGCCGGCACCACCGATTTTCATGGCAGCCTGTACGAGTATCTGCGCAACTCGGCCATGAACGCCAACACCTGGACGCGCAACCAGAGCACCCTGACCAATTTCACGCAGCCCCTGGTGTACAACAATCCCGGCGGGACCATCGGCGGACCCATATGGGTCCCCGGAATGAGCGACAAATTCCGCCAGAAGTTCTTCTTTTTCGTGGGGGAGGACTGGATTCGCTACCGCCTGCTCGACTATAACACTCTAGCCGTACCCACCCCGCAGATGCGGCAGGGCGATTTCAGCCAACTGCTCAGCCCGAATCCGTTTTACTCAGGCAGCCATGTGATCTACGATCCCGCCACCTGCCCCGTTTCGGGCGCCTCGACCTGCGTTCCCTTTTCGGGTAACATCATTCCCGCCAGCCGCCAGAGCCATAACGGCATGGCCATCATGAACGCTTACCCGGCGCCCGTGCCCGGCTTTCAGATCGGGACGACCAACTGGATTGCCCAAGCTTCGCACCCCATCAATCAACACAAGGGCACCTACGATTTCGACATCATCTTGAATCCGAAGAACAAGATCGTGGCCCGGCGCACAGATGCGGCCTATTTCGAGTATCAGCCGTTCGATCAGGGATCCGGTCTCACGGGAAAGTATTTCAACCGGCCCAATCAGACCAATGTCGTGTCGCTGATTTCCACCATCAGCCCGACCATGGTCAATGAGGCGCGCATCACGCTCAGCATCGACGATGTCTATATCCCGGTCAACAGCGCGCTGGGCGGCTTCAATCGCCAGACTTTCGGGATCAACTACCCGTACCTCATACCGAATGGCAAGGACTACCCCAACAAGATCCCGACCGTCGCCATACCGAATTTTTCCAGCCTGGCGGGGGGACCCTATCCGTCGCATTCCTCCGGCACGATTTGGACGGCCGGCGACACGCTGACCAAGGTCTTCGGAAATCACACCCTGAAGTTCGGGTATTACATGGAGTATTCCGGTGAGAACGATGGCGACCAGATCAATGTGAGCACGGTCCCCGGAGGCGCCAGCAATCAAAACGGCACCTTCACCTTTACCGATGGGCGCACCGGTCTGGGGGCGACCTCCAGCATCGGACTGGCCAACATGGCGCTGGGCCTGGCGGACAGTTATACCGAAATCGGTCCGCGCTCGCTCACCATCTTTCGCGGCATTATGCACGAGGCATTCGCGCAAGACTCCTGGAAGGTCTCCGATAAGCTGCACGTCGAATACGGCTTGCGTTGGACCCTGTCCACGGGATTTCACGCGCTTTGGGGCAACAACGACTATTTCAGTGGCGCCCT
>Ga0209415_10015760_pt1 | contig 12223 bp, 9 predicted proteins | sample PeaSoiSIISIP2007_FD_187696 | JGI IMG/M metagenome (GOLD analysis project Ga0209415, IMG submission 187696) | Peat soil microbial communities from Weissenstadt, Germany - SII-SIP-2007 (SPAdes) (version 2) | ecosystem: Environmental > Terrestrial > Soil > Wetlands > Peat | place: Germany... | reverse complement strand
TCCTGCTAAAATAATCCTGCATGCTTCTTCCCTTCGTCCGCGAACTCTTCACGGACGTAGAAAAGCTTCCCGCCTTCACGCGTGTAGCCTCCCACCTGAAGGAGGGCACGGGGCGGCTTTGTGTCTCCGGCCTCACTCCCACCGCAAAAGCCTTGCTGCTGGTGCTGTTCCAACGCGCCGCCGCACGCCCACTGATCTTTGTAGTCAACGACAACCGCGCCGTCGAAGACTTCGTTCCCGTCTTCCGCGGCTTCTGTGAACTCACCGCCGCCTGCGATCCCGAGTCCGTAATCTCCCTCCCCGCCCGTGACGTCCTCCCCTTCCAGAATCTCTCGCCGCATCCCGAACTCCAGGAAGAGCGCGCCACCGCTTTATGGAAGATTGCGACCGGCGCAGCCTCCATCGTGGTCTCCCCAGTAGCAGCCACAGCCATCCGCCTGCGCTCCAGCGACTACTACTCCGACCTCGCACGCACCATTCGCCGCGGCGAATCCTTCGATCTCGAAGCCCTGCTAGCTCATCTCAACACGGTCGGTTACACCTCCACCGATGTAGTCGAGATGCCCGGCCAATACGCGGTGCGCGGCGGCATCCTCGACGTCTACTCGCCCGAAGCTGACCGCCCCCTGCGCATCGAGTTCTTCGGCGACGAAGCCGATTCCATCCGCAAGTTCGATCCCGCCTCGCAGCGTTCCTCCAACCCGGTGGACGAAGCCCTACTGCTTCCGCTCACCGAAACCCCGGTCAGCGAACATCTGCTCGGCGCAATTCACACCCGCCTAAGCGGCAAGCGCATTGTAGGCAACGAAGAGATCGTCGAAGCCGCCATCCGCGCCGGCGGCGTCAACGTCTTCCCCGGCTGGGAGTTTTACTCCCCAGTCGCCGGAGCCGACAGCACCATCTTCGATCTAATTCCCCGAGCCGCAGTCCTGCTCGATGAGACCGACCAACTCCAGCAGGAATTCGACCGCTTCTGGACCCGCGTTCAGGAAGCGCATGAGCGCAGCGGCGTAGGCAATCTGGTTCGCCCTGAAGATCTTTACCTGCCGCCGGAAGACTGGTGGCAAGAAACCGCGACTCTACCCGGCGCCGACATCGAACACCTCGGCATTACTCGTAGCCTGGATGAAGATGCAGTAACTTTTCTCACACAACCGTCCCCACGCTTCCACGGCGCAGTTCCCGCGATGCTCGCGGAAGTACAAAAGCTCAACGCAGACGGCAAGCGCGTACTCTTCGCCGTCCCCAACACCGGCGAAGTCGAGCGCCTGGCCGACGTCTTCACCGAATACAACGTCTCCTTTCGTTTAGGAAGCCGCACCCGCGGCGGCGAGAGCTACGCCGACGAAACCAGCTACTTCGCCGGCGAACTTCTAACCACCACGCTGGCCACCGCCTACATCCCCGATGGCGTTCTCCTCCCCGAAGCCAACTTGGCCGTCTTCGGCGCCCGCGATCTCTTCGATGAATCCGACACGGTGGCCTCGCGTCCGCAGCGCTCAAAATCCAAAGTCTCGGCCTTCCTCTCCGACTTCCGCGATCTCCAGGTCGGCGACTATGTTGTCCACGTCGAGCACGGCATCGGCCAGTATCAGGGCCTGAAGGAAATCAATCACGGCGACGGCCCCGCCGAATTCATGCTGCTCGAATTCGCCGAGGCCGCGCGCCTCTACGTCCCGCTCACCCGCCTCGACTTGGTGCAGAAGTACCGTTCCTCGGAAGGCGCGAAGCCGGTCCTGAGTCATCTCGGCACCGTCGCCTGGTCAAAAACGAAGTCTCGCGTGCGCAAGGCCATGAAAGACATGGCCGACGAACTCCTCAAACTCTACGCCGAGCGCAAAACCGCCGTCGGCCACGCCTTCCCCCCAGGCAACGAGTGGTTCCGCGAGTTCGAAGATGCCTTCGAATTCAACGAGACCGAAGACCAGGGGCAGGCCATCAAAGACGTAATTCGCGACATGGAATCCTCCCAGCCCATGGACCGCCTGCTCTGCGGCGACGTAGGCTACGGCAAAACCGAGGTAGCCATGCGCGCCGCCTTCAAAGCCATCAGCGACAACAAGCAGGTCGCGGTTCTAGCCCCAACAACGGTCCTGGCCTTCCAGCACTTCGAAACGTTCAAACAACGTTTCGCCCCATTTCCCGTCACCGTAGAAATGATCAGCCGTTTCCGCACGCCAAAGCAGCAAAACGAAATCCTGCAAAAAACCGAAGCCGGCAAAATCGACATCCTCATCGGCACCCACCGCATACTTTCCAAAGACATCAAGTTCTCCGATCTAGGCCTGCTTGTCGTCGACGAAGAACAGCGCTTCGGCGTCCGCCACAAAGAACGCATCAAGCAAATGCGCAAGCAAGTGGACGTGCTAACCATGTCAGCCACACCCATCCCGCGCACCCTGCACATGTCGCTCGTCGGCCTGCGCGACATGAGCGTCATCGAAACTCCGCCCAAAGATCGCATGGCGATCCAGACGGTAGTAGCTAGCTGGGACGAAAAGCTCATCCAGTCCGCCATCGAGCAGGAACTCGATCGCGGCGGCCAGGTTTACTTCGTCCACAACCGAGTCGACACCATCTGGGAGATTGCAGCCAAGATCCAGGCGCTGGTTCCCCCGGCCAAAATCATCGTAGGCCACGGACAAATGTCAGAAGGCGAACTGGAAAAAGTGATGCTGAAATTCATGCATCACGAAGCCGACATCTTGGTCTCCACCACGATCATCGAAAACGGTCTCGATATCCCGCTCTGTAACACGATTCTGATCAACCGCGCCGACCGCCTCGGTCTCTCGGAGCTCTATCAACTACGCGGCCGGGTAGGCCGCTCCAGCCGCCGCGCCTACGCCTATCTAATGCTCCCGCCGGAAATCGAGCTGACGCCGATCGCGCGCCGCCGCCTTGCAGCGCTCAAAGAATTCTCCGACCTCGGAGCCGGATTCAAAATCGCTGCCCTGGACCTCGAACTCCGCGGCGCCGGCAACATGCTAGGCGGCGAACAGAGCGGTCACATCGAAGCCATTGGCTTCGAACTCTACACCCAAATGCTCGAGCGCGCCGTCCGCGAAATGAAAGGCGAAGCCGCCCCGGACGAAGCCGAAACCCAGCTCAATCTAGGCTTAAACATTCGCATCCCCGCGGACTACGTCCCCGAAGAAAACCAACGCCTGCAGATGTACAAACGCGTAGCCCGGGTCGAAACCGAATCGCAACTGACCGACGTAGCCGCCGAACTGCAAGACCGCTACGGGCCGCCGCCCCCAGCAGTCCGCAACCTGCTCGACTACGCCTCTCTAAAACTTCTGTGCATGAAAGTAGGTGTGGTAGCCATCGAACGCAAACGCGACCTCGTGACCCTGAAGTTCCGCCGGGACGCCACAGTCGACCCCGAGCAGCTAGCCCGCTTCGTCTCCGCCCAGCGCGGCGCGCAGTTCACCCCAGACGGCATGCTGAAGTTTGTTCTGAAGGCCACCGCCGCGGAAGAAGTTCTACGGGCCTTGCGGGCGGTATTAGGGCAACTGGCCAGCACCGAAGCGGCGCCAGAAGTGCGACCGGCCTGAGGGGATATGACCTAGTGACGATGCATCCGCGACAGCGCCTGTAGAAGAAATATATATGCGATTAGAGCGATGGACAGTGCGTCTGCGGATAGGCGAGCCAAGACTTTGCCCTCGACCCGCTCGGCCAGTTTATCGAGATTCTTCAGATGCCGGCGACACGCGAACCAGATGGCCACAACGAGAGCGACGTTGAGACCCCAATCGAAGTAGTCCCAGCCGACGAACCCGGCCGGGGCGCGATAGAGATGAACAGCAACGTCCAACAAAAGAATGCTCGCAGAGGGTGATCCCCCAGAAGTAGTCTCGCGACAATTTCATGGATAAACCCCTCCCGGAATGAAGTTGGACCAGCCCCAAGATTCTATGCTTCGGCTTTCCCAGTCGCCAGCCCCACACCCGAGCGGTTACAATTGTTCGGCAACCCGTCGCCTAATCACCCGCAACTAACGACGTTCCATTCATGCCCATGAAAGTCCGCAAAGCCGTATTCCCCGCAGCCGGCCTCGGCACCCGCTTCCTGCCCGCAACCAAAGCCCAGCCCAAAGAAATGCTCCCGCTGGTCGATAAGCCCATCATTCAATACGGCGTGGAAGAAGCGATGGCATCGGGCTGCGACCAGATCCTCATCATCACCGGCCGCGGCAAGCAAGCCATCGAAGACCATTTCGACGTCAGCTACGAACTCGAAAGAATGCTCGAGGATCGCAAGAAACTCGACCTGCTAAAGATTGTCCGCTCCATCTCCGACATGATCCACGTAGCCTACGTCCGCCAGAAAGAAGCTCTGGGCCTCGGCCACGCCGTTCTGATGGCGCGCGAACTAGTAGGCAACGAGCCTTTCGCAGTCCTCCTCGCCGATGACGTAATCGACGCCCAAGTCCCCTGCCTCAAACAAATGGTCGAGGTTTTCGATCAGACCCAATGCTCGGTCCTTGCAACCCAAGTCATCGAAGGAAAGATGATCTCTTCCTACGGCGTTCTCGACGTGAAGCCCGCCGACAGCCGCTTCGGCGGCCGCCTTTACGAAATCAAGAACATGGTAGAGAAACCCAAGCCCGAAGACGCCCCTTCAAACTTAGCCATCATAGGCCGCTACATTCTCACGCCCGCAATTTTCGATTGTCTCGCCAACACCAAGGCCGGCGCCGGAGGCGAACTGCAGCTAACCGACGGCATGCGCCTCCTGCTGCAAAAAGAAAAAATGTACGCCTACGTCTACGAAGGCCGCCGCCACGACACCGGAGACAAATTGGGCTTCCTGAAAGCCACAGTAGAGTTCGCCCTAAAACGCGAAGACCTAGGAAAACCATTCCGCGAATACCTAAAGGGATTGAAGCTGTAGGTTGCAAATGTGGGGACGGCTGCCTCGGCCGTCCAGCCAAGCGCAGCGAAGCGCAGGCACCACCACGACGCTACACGCCCCGCAACTTCTTCGACTTCTCCTCCACTCCCCGAGCCAGCTTCTCCTTGTGAGCAACAAGCTTCTTAGCAACAGCTGCATCCCCCAGCGCAATCATCTGCGCCGCAAGAATTCCAGCATTGATAGCCCCAGGTTTGCCGATAGCAACCGTCGCCACCGGAATCCCCGCCGGCATCTGCACCGTAGCCAGCAGCGAATCCATCCCCTGCAGCGAGGTCGAAGGAATCGGCACGCCGATTACGGGCAGGGTCGTGTGAGCCGCAATCACCCCAGCCAGGTGCGCCGCCCCTCCAGCCCCGGCAATAATCACGCAAATGCCGCGCCCAGCAGCCTTCCGCGCGAAGTCCGCCGTACGCTCCGGCGACCGGTGCGCCGAAGTAACGTCGATCTCATAACCGATCCCAAACTCCTCCAAAGCCTTCCCAGCCTCGCGCATAATCTCAAGGTCGGAATCACTTCCCATCACAATCGACACCAGCACCTTATTCATGAACCCTCTTAGTCTTGTCATACTGAGCGGAGGTTGTGGTTCACGAAGTGAACCACAACCACAGTCGAAGGACCCCTTGCACCGTAGCACAACCAGCGGCTCGAAAAGAACCTTCCACCACGCCCCGCACACCTTGGATCGCCATCACTTCTTCAGCGCCCGCGCCGCAATATCCTTCCGGTAATGCGCCCCGTCAAACCGAATCTTCTCGCAAGCCTGATATGCCCGGGACACCGCAGTCTCCAAATCCGCAGCCCGCGCCGAAACCCCCAGCACCCGCCCGCCAGCCGTATAAAACGCCCCCTCGCGCTTCGAGGTCCCAGCGTGAAAAACTTTAACTCCGTCAACTGCCGCAGCGTCATCAAGCCCAGTAATCTTCTTCCCCACCTCAAAGGTCCCCGGATATCCTCCCGAAGCCATCACCACGCACACCGAAGCATCCGCAGACGATTTGAAGTCGCCTTCGCTGACTCGCCCTTCAATCGACGCTTCCAGCGCATCCACCAGATCGCTCTCCAGCCGCATCAGAATCGGCTGCGTCTCCGGATCGCCGAACCGGCAATTAAACTCCAGCACCATCGGACCGCGGGCCGTCATCATCAGCCCGCAATAGAGCACGCCCTTGAATTCCGCACCCTCCGCCTTCATCCCCTCCACAACGGGACGCGCGACGTGATGCACCAGCCAGTCGCGCATCTTCTCGTCAACAATGTCGGCGGTCGAGTAAGCGCCCATCCCACCAGTGTTAGGACCGGTGTCGCCATCCCCCACCCGCTTGTGGTCCTGCGCAGCCACCAGCGGCGCGACCCGTTCCCCATCGCTCACCACCAGAAACGAAAGTTCGTCGCCTTTCAAACATTCTTCCAGCACCACCCGCGACCCAGCCGCTCCCACCATTTTGCCGCTCAACATTTCGGCCGCCACGCGCGCAGCCTCTTCCTTGCTCGCTGCGATCACCACTCCTTTGCCCGCCGCCAATCCGTCAGCTTTCACCACCACCGGAACGTGAAAGTGCGTCAACGCCGCGCGCACTTCTTCCACCGAATCGCAGATTGCATAGTGCGCCGTAGGAATACGATGTCGCTGCAGGAATTCCTTGGCGAAGCTCTTGCTCGCCTCCAGCTGCGCCGCGGCCTTGGTCGGCCCAAATGCGGGCCACCCGCGGCGCGTAAACTCATCCACCACCCCCAAAGTCAGCGGCAATTCAGGACCAACCACGGTAAGCTCCGGCCGCACCTGCTCGCCCAGCGCGATAATCGAATCCAGGCTCTTCAAGTCAACCGCCAGGCATTCCGCCTCGTCCCCAATGCCGCCGTTCCCCGGCGCGCAATAAAGCTTCGAAACGCGCGCAGACTGCTGCAGCTTCCACACCAAAGCATGCTCGCGTCCACCGTTGCCGAGAACCAGAACTTTCATAGCCAGAGAAACTCAAGGTTAGGGGAGCACCGCAATGCTGTCAAACACCCCTTCTTTACCCTGTGGTCCTCTGTATCCTCTGTGGTAAAGCCTTTTTCTCCACCGCCTAACCATGCTTAATTCCCCATCGTATAATCTCCCAAGATGATTACTGTCTCCAAAGAGGACTATCTAAAAGCCATCCTCGAAGCCGAGAGTGAAGGCGAATCCGTAATCTCCGCCCGCCTGGCTGACTGGCTGAAAGTGTCAGCCCCCGCTGTCACCATGGCGGTGCGCCGCCTGAAGAAGGACGGCCTCGTCCGCGTCCAGGCCGACGGCCACGTGCGCCTAACCGCCGCCGGCCGCAAGATTGCCCGCAAGCTGACGCTCCGTCACCACTTAATCGAACGCATGTTATCCGAACTCTTCGGCATGGAGTGGTGGAAGGTTCACGATGAAGCGGAGCGCCTAGAACACGCCGTGTCGCCCGACTTCGAGGCCAAGCTCCTCGCTAAGCTAGGCAAGAGCGGCGCCTGTCCCCACGGCAACCTGAGTGAGATGGAAAGCCCCGCCAGCCGCCGCCAGCGCGGACTGCTTCTCCTCGCCGATGCCGCCCCCGGAGCCGCCTACGCCGTAAGCGGAATTTATGAGCGCGACCGCCGCCTGCTCGAGTTCCTAGAAGCCCGCGGTATTCGCCCCGGAGCAAGGCTCCGCCTCCTCGAACGCAACTACGACCAGACCCTGGCTCTCTCCACCGTTGCCGGCAACGTTTCCCTGGGCCGCGCAGCCGCCGAGCGCGTCTGGGTTTCCCCAGGCAACCATCACCCCGCCCGTTGAGTTTTTCTGAAACATTATCATCCTGAGCGGAGGTTGTGCTTCGCGAACGCGAAGCACAACTGCAGTCGAAAGATCCCTTGCATCTTTACGTACCGCGGCCCTGGCAGGGCATTTCTAAAACGGTTCCGAGTCCGCGGAACTTTAGTTAACCATAGTTTATTCCGTCGTGTATACTCATGCTAATCTCTGCTGGAGAAAGTCCCGCCGGACGCAGCGGCAGAGATTACCTGCATACCACCTTTCAACCGATGAAGCCTGTTGTCACCCAAGCCGAAGAGGAAGTAGTAATCACTCACGAAGATGTCGACCGTGCTCACGATCGCGTCCGCGTCTCCACCGCCCGCGCCCAACACGGTTTTTCCTCCAGAGTGCGTCTGCTGTGGTTGCTGGTCGGCCCCGGTGTGCTCGTCATGCTGGGAGAAAATGACGGCCCCAGCATGCTGTCCTACGCCGCCACCGGCGCGAGGTTCGGCGTAGGCTTCTTCATCCCCTTCGTTGCCCTGACGTTTTGCATGGCAATCATAGTTCAGGAAATGACCGTCCGCCTCGGCGCCGCCACCCATCGCGGACACGCCGAACTCATCTTCGAGCGCTTCGGCCCCTTCTGGGGATGGTTTTCCATGATCGACCTCGGCATCGGCAACTTCCTTACTTTAATCACCGAATTCATCGCCATCCGCGCGGGCCTGGGTTTCTTTGGCGTGCCCCCCTGGATGGCAGTCCTCATCGCGCTGGTAATCCTCTACGCCGCGCTGATGAGTCACCGCTATTGGACCTGGGAACGCATCACCCTGGCCGCAGCCATATTCAACCTGATCTTCATTCCGGTCGCGCTCATGACCCACCCCGCGTGGCACTCCGTCGGCCACGCCTTCCTCACCTGGCAACCGCTGCCCGGCTTCAACAAAGACACTCTGCTCCTCGTGCTCGCCGATATCGGAGCCACCGTAACCCCGTGGATGCTTTTCTTCCAGCAGAGCGCAACCGTCGACAAAGGAATGACCACGAAAGACATCCGATTCGGCCGCATCGACACGGTACTGGGAGCCGCGTTAGCCACCGCTGCCGCCATCGCCACGATCCTGGCCACCGCCCCGCTCTTTGCCCATCAGATGACCGCCGATAATTACCAGGCCGCCGAGTTCGCCCAAGCCCTCCAGCCCATCATCGGCCGCTTCGGCGCTTCACTCTTTGCCCTCGGCATGGTCGAGGCCGGCATCGTGGCCGCAATCACCATTTCAACGTCCTCGGCCTACGCCTTCGGCGAAGTGACCCACAAACCGCACAGCCTCAACCTCCCCATGGGCCAAGGCAAATCGTTTTACGCGGTCCTCACTCTGTGCGCCATGGCTGCCGCGGCCATCGTCCTGATCCCAGGCCTGCCTCTGGTCTACGTGGTTTTGGTAGTAAATGTAGTCGCGGTTCTGGCCATGCCCCCCGCGTTGGTATTCCTCTTCATGCTGGTAAACGACAAACAAATCATGGGCGATCTGGTCAGCCCACTCTGGGCGAATATGTTGGCCACAAGCGTGGTCTTCATCCTCACCGCCGCCGGCATACTCTTCGGCGTCAGCATAATCGCCCCCAACATCTTCGCCGCTCTGGGAGGAACGTAACAGTCTGAAGACAGTTTTCGGTGAGGGTGGAGCAGGCCTTCCAGGCCTGCATTAGAGCAGTCGTTTAAATTGGGCTTTAGCCCCTGAGGTACAGCTGATGACGAAAAAACAGCAACCGCAAATCGAAGCTTCCGATCAAACCTGGGTCCTCTCCTCGCTCGAACACGATCAGCTGGCCAGGGCCAAGAAGCATCCCATCCCCCGCCGTCACCTCAAAGGCCCCGAACTCCTGGTCCTCTGGGCCCTTCGCATCTACCTTCTGTTCATGATGGCGGTAGTCGCCTATCAGGTCTGGATCGCCGCTCACTAAGCGCAACCCCGCAGAATTACTTCGTCTTCTGATCGCCGGCAGTCTCTTCCTGCTGTTCTTCAGCCTTTTGCCAGCTGGAATTGGGGTTGTATTCCTTCATGGCCTTTCCGAGGGCCTCGGTTTTCTTACCAAGATCCTTCTGATACACGACTCCGTCCTGGCCAACGATGAAAGTCATCACCCCCGACGATCTGTATTCCGCCGGATACGCCACAAAGGCGAATCCCCCGCTCATCTTGCCTTCTACGAGGTAACTCTTAGCTCCGCCCGGAGCATTTTTTCCCTGCCGCGTCAGGATGTGGTAGTAGTACCCGCGATAAGGCGTCGGAGCACTGTTTCGGCTGGCCGCATAGCTCTCGGTAACCGCCGCCGCCACCAGCGGTCCAACCGGGCTTAGGGGTTCGCCGTCCACAGCTTTCCAGTAAAGGCCGTTGTGCTGCCCTTCATCACTGAAGATTTTCTGCGCGTACTCGTTGTGCTGCCCTGAGTATTCTTTTTCCGCCGCCACCAGCTCCTGGCAAACCCCGATCGTCGACATCTCATTCCGGCCGACTCGCCGGTACAAAATTTCCTTCTTCCCCGCCTCGGTGTCGAAATACCACGAACCGGCTTTGTTCTCCAGCGGTATCGGCGTCGGCCAATTCTTGGCGCCGATGTACAAAACCGTGGTCCCATCCGGCTCTTTCACCAGACGGTGCATTTCCTGATATTTCTCCACAAAGTTGGCGCGGCTCTCGGCATCCTCGGCCTCGTCTCCCGACGAGACGATTTCCTTTCCGTCTGCTCCCAGGATGTCCAGCATCGCTTTCTCGTCGTTAGTCTTTGCTGCCGTGAACAGCGCGTTGCTCGCCTCTTCTGCTGATGAAAAAGTTTTCTGGCCCGGTTGCTGCGCCACGGATGGGGAAGCAAAGCACCCCATCACCAGGACCACAACCCCGGCTGCCGCAAGACAATCTGCCCAATGAAATCTGTAGAAATTCAGCTTAGCTCGCCGCATATGGCTTCTCTCCATTTCAAAGTCTTCAAACTACTGGGAACACAACTCACTCGATTACCGTCGCCCGCCACCGCCTCCGTGCGCCCCTCCGCCTCCGCCATGGAACCCGCCACCAAAGCTGGCGCTCCCGCGCGACGAAAAGCTCCTGGTCTGTCCTCCGTGGTCGTAGCCGCTGAAGGCGCCCGAGCGCACCCCGCTCTGACCCCGCGGTGCTGCGTATCCTCGGGCCGCCTGCCGGTTTCCATCGAATGGCCTGGCCCCCGCCCCGGGACGGTTGAAACCTCCGGCACGCGCCACTCCCCCGCGACCGAAAGCACCCCGGTTATAAAACGTTCTGCTCTGCGAGAAATATCTGCCGTGGTCAAACATGGCGTAATGGTTATGCCAATCGAATCCCCAGTGACCCCATCCCCATCCAAAACCTCCCCACCACCCGATTCCAAAGCCGAGTCCGAATGAGAGATAAGGACCGCCAAACCAGATTCCAGGATACGGATACCACCCCGGCCATGCCACGACGGGATATCCGTAAACCAGCCAAGGATCATACGCAGGCACGTACACCACGTCAGGATCAGCCGGCTCAATATCAATCGCCGAATCCTTCTCCGTAACCGTCTGCTGCGGCGTGCTCTTCAGATTGCCGGCATCCTGCGCTTTCCGGCGCATCACCTGCACCGCATCCATCACATCCTGTTGCTGGTTGTAGTAAGCGTCACCCAGAGACGAAGTCCACGAAAGGTTCTTGTCCATATTCCCCAAGACCGATGGGAATGCAGCCAGCGCCTTCACGCTCGGGTCCCAGGGTTGCTGGTCCACCGCGTTGCCCAAATCGGTGCCCTTCAAATCAGGATGCGCTTGCACCCATCGATCCGCCTCGACCACTTGCTCGGGAAACGTCGACGCCGCCAGGATCTGCGCCACCAGCGAATCCGGATACAACGCAATCGGCGCTACCAACTGCTGCAACTGCTCGGCAGTCTGCTGCGTGTACGGCGGCGCCGGTGCCGCCTGCCCTGGGGCTGGCGCCTGCGCGTCTTGCGCCGGAGCCGGCGTGCCTTGATCTTGGTAAGCCCACAGATTCTGAGGCAAAGTCGCGAACACCAGAGCGAACGACAACAGGGAAATTAAAATCCGACTGCCCGAACCCGGCCTTGAGAAACCTGTGACCTGTTCAAAAATGTTCATACCCTTAACCCTCCCTCACAATTCCATCGCCTAAGCCTGTCTTTAACTGGATAGATGACCTGACCGCAATTTAGGTTTCATTAGTCCGCGATGCGCACGCGAAGCGAGCGACTCCCGACGATGGATCTATGTAAGTTTTTGTAAACGCCGCGTCTGATTCGCCCAAGGCAAACTAAGACTACGTCGCCGAGTCCGAGCCTTTCGTTCGATTCGGTCTACGCAATCCCCGCCAGAACGACTAAACTTATTGGTTGGGATATTTGTATCCATCGGGAAGGCCATCATGTCGTTGAACAGTTTCAACAGCCGCTCCACCCTAAAAGTAGGCAAAAAGGAATACGAAATCTACCGCCTCGACGCGCTCGACCAGCAAGGCATTTCCACCAAACACCTCCCATACTGCTTGCGCA
>Ga0209415_10015758_pt1 | contig 12224 bp, 8 predicted proteins | sample PeaSoiSIISIP2007_FD_187696 | JGI IMG/M metagenome (GOLD analysis project Ga0209415, IMG submission 187696) | Peat soil microbial communities from Weissenstadt, Germany - SII-SIP-2007 (SPAdes) (version 2) | ecosystem: Environmental > Terrestrial > Soil > Wetlands > Peat | place: Germany... | reverse complement strand
CAACCGTGTCAAAACCGAAAAGAAACCCGGCGAGTGCGGACGTGAGCGACCAGAAAAAGACGCGAATATTCATAAGTGTGTAGAGCGATCGGAAAGTGTGACCTCAGGGGCCAAAGCCGCAGTGTCAAAGCCAAACAATAAACCGCCCAAAGCCGCCACAATCGTGCTTCGCAAAATGTACGAGTTTAGTTTCACGTGAATTTCCTGAAAGCTCTCTTGAATGCCGCGGAACCGCGCTCCGCCTTCACCGGCCCCCCATCTCAGATCACACCTGAGCATGGCTGCATATGCTCCTGATTGTATGGGATTTCCTCCTGGTTCTGGCGCAATTTCTTCGGCCCCTACGAGACTTGGCCCGACCTGTCCTCAGTTGCACAAAATTTGCATATACGCGTCTCCCCAGCCCCCCTCGCCTCCGCTTCCACTCTCGTAGGAGGTCACCTTTTCACATCATTACTCCTGGTGAAGATGCTCTAACTATTACTGAGTACCTTTACGTTACATCCGGTGTTTCGGCCCATGACACCTCTGTTCCAGTACTGGACACTTTTGTAAAGGGCGTCCCAGTTTTGAACATACGCCCCGGTGGAGGTTTGCCAGTTTTCCATGCTTCCCGATAACGTCCGTTTCATCCGCAATCGCGAGGTGGTCTCGCGTCAGATCGAAGGTGAACTCATCCTGGTGCCCATACGCCGCGGCGTCGGCGATCTGAATTCCCTCTATACCCTGAATCAGGTTGGCTTGATGCTCTGGGATTTCATGCAGGAACAGCACACCGTCCCCGAGATGATGAATCGCGTCTGCGAAGAATTTGAGGTCACCGCGGCGCAGGCACAAGACGACATTCGCGAATTTCTTGAGTCGTTGCTGGAGGAAAAGCTAGTTCAGCTTGTTGCCTAAGGCTGCGCGGCCATTCCGCGATGGATTGTCCGCAATGCCAAATGCAGAGTCCGTTTTCGCTTTGATCGAAAAGGTAGATAGGTGTTACAGACAGCCACTTACGGAGAATTCTCCACCCTGATCCACCAGCGCCAGCAAGGGCACCGCGTTCCTGCCGACGTGTCAATCGAGGTGACTCACCGCTGCCCGCTCGAGTGCCAGCACTGCTACAACAATCTCCCCATGAACGACTCCCAGGCCCGCGGGCGGGAAATGACGTTCGCTGAACACGTCCGCCTTCTCGACGAACTTACCGGTCTCGGTTGCCTCTGGATTCTATATACCGGCGGCGAAATTTTTGCCCGGAAAGATTTCCTCGATATTTATACCGAGGCCAAAAAACGCGGCTTTCTCATCACCCTCTTCACAAACGGGACTCTGATCACTCCGCGGATCGCCGATCACCTTGCGGAATACCGCCCCTTCTCCATCGAAATCACCTTGTACGGCGCCACCCGCGAGACCTATGAAGCCCTCACGCGCATCCCGGGCTCCTTTGACCGCTGCATGAGGGCAGTTCGTCTGCTCAAAGAGCGCGGTCTGCCTCTCAAGCTAAAGACCGTCCCAACCACCATCAATGTCCACGAGGTTTACGAGATGAAGCGTTTCGCGGAGGAAGAAATTGGCGTCGAATTCAAGTTCGACCCGCTCGTCAATCCGCGCACCGATTGTTCTCAGAGTCCTCTTTCCGTGCGTCTCTCCCCCGAACAAGCCGTGAACCTCGAATTCCACGATCCCGTTCGTAAAGCCGAATACCTTAAGCTTGCGGAAGCCGAACTTGCTTCCCAACACGGTCCCCTGGGCCCCAAAAAATACACCTGCGGCGGCGGGCAGAACGGCTGTGCCGTGGACCCCACCGGCCGCATGACCATCTGCGTAATCTCTCATCAAGACGGCTACAACCTCCGTGACACCAGTTTCGCGGAAGGATGGAATGGGCGTCTTCGCGAAATTCGCGAGTCGCCCCGAAGGCGCCAATCCATTTGCTCGCGCTGCCAGATCCAGACTCTCTGCGGCATGTGCCCTGCCAACGGTGAACTCGAAAGCGGTGACGCCGAAACGCCCGTGGATTTTCTCTGCCAGGTCGCTCATCTGCGCGCCTACACTCTCGGGGTCTTCGTCCCCGAACATGGTGATTGTCCCTGCTGTTCTTCAGGCATTCATTTTTCTCATCTTCAGGAATCGGCTGAACGCCTGCAAGAATGGTCTTCCAATATCGAAAAGATTGTTCCGCTGCCACATCCACATTCTCCACTTCCTGTTCTCCAGTCCGGCGGCGGATGCAGTGCCGGAGGCTGCTCCTCCTGTGGGGCGCACCTTCGTTAAGGCCAATGAAGAGGCAAAGCTCGACCATGAACGACTCGCTCAAGTCCGATAAGCCCACCAAGGCGCCCTATCAGCCGCCGGCGGTGGTCCGCGTCAGCTTGCGCCCGGAGGAGGCAGTTCTCGGTCATTGCAAGATCGCGGGCTCGGCGGGGCCTGCGAGCGCTTCCTGCCGCACCCTTTTTTGCCGTACCCAGGGATCTTGAAACCCCGCTCATTCGGAGAAACTCACTTGCCCACGCCTCTCACAGCTTCCAAGCTCCCGACCCGCAGCGCCAACCGTCTGGCTCTGGCGATCGGCGGCCTCTCCTTCGGCATGTGGTGCGAACGCGGTATGCCGGTCTCTCTTGATCCGGAACACAAGCCCTTCGCCATTCCCCACGCCAGCTCGCATCCTTGCGAAATTGAATTGGATATTGCCTGGGCCTCGCAACTTGATGCGCCTGATACTTCACCGGCATTTGTGTCCGGCGGGCTTTGGTCCGCCTTCACGCACTCCACAGGAACGCAGTTTTATTTCACAACTCCAACATTGGGTCCTGCTCCTTACAAGGCTGCCTGGTTTGATCCAACCTTTTCGCGCGGCCACATTGTTCTCAATCGTGCCAGCTTTCCCGCGGACCAGACGGTGTACCCGCTCGAATATCCCACCGACGAGCTCGTCATGATGCACCGCTTGTCCTTGGGAGAAGGTTTGGAAGTTCACGCGTTGGGTTTGCTCGACGAAGACGGCAGCGGCTACCTTTTCCTCGGCCACTCTGGTGCCGGCAAGAGCACTACCGCGCGCCTCTGGATGTCCAATCCCAGCGTGCAGTTCCTCAGTGACGATCGCATCATTCTTCGCAAGCTCGACGGCCAATTCTGGATGTACGGCACACCCTGGCATGGTGACGCCTGCGTCGCCTCTCCTGCGCGTGCACCCCTCACTTCCATCTTTCTTCTCGAACAGGCTCCCTCGATCAAGTTCTCGCCGCTCCCCGCGCCGCAGGCGGCCGCCGAACTCTTTGCCCGTGCCTTCGTTCCCCACTATTTGAAGCACGGCATTCATTTCACCTTGAGTTTTTTGGATGACCTCACTCGCTCCATCCCATCTTCGGTTTTTCATTTTATTCCGACCCAGGACGCTGTGGAGGCCATCCGCCATGCCCACGCGTGAGATTCAGCACCGCAAGGATTCGCAACTCTTCGCTCAACTTTGCCTGGCGCTTCTCCGTGAAGGCCACAGTGTTCAGTTTCGGGTGCAAGGAGAGAGCATGCGCCCCAACATTCTCGATGGTGACGCTGTCCTCGTCGCCCCCGCGGCTGAAGGCGAGCTGCGTCAGGGTGATATCGCGCTGGTTCAAAATCAGGATGGCTTGCGGGTCCACCGCGTAGCCTCTTTCGACGCTTCCTCGCGCGCCATTGTCACGCGCAGCGATACGGCCCTCGACTCGGACCCAGCCGCTTCGCACATGTTCGGAAAGGTCGTTGTTCTGCGTCGAAACTCCCGCGAAGAATCTCTCACTCCTTTGCGGACGCGCGTCGTTCATCCTTTGCGCGTGATGTTCCGCCGGATACGCGCCGCAGCGCTGCTGCGCCTTCGCCGTTTTGCCCTGCTTCTCTCCGGAATCATCGCCCTATCTCTCCTGTGCGCCACGTTCTTCGCTCCCGCGGTTCACGCCCAGGCTGACCTGCAACTCACGCAAACCGCTTCCGTGACCACCATTCCCGTTGGTACCAATTACACCTACTCCGAGGTCGTCACTAACAACGGCCCGAATGCCGTTGCGAATGCAGCCGATTCGATCGTCGTCTACATGCAAACTCCGGCGAACACGACGTATCGCGCCAATGCTGGTGCCAATTGGACTTGCGTGAGTGGGACCGGGGGGGCTCCTGCAGCTGGCTATATTGGTCCCCTAATCTGCACTTATGCCGCTAACTTGAATAACGGTGCATCCACGAGCACCCTCACGATCACCATGCGGGTCAATGGCGGGACCGCTGCCGGCACCACGATCCAGAATTCCGCAACCGTTACCTCCGACACTGTGGTGGACCCCAAGCCGGCCAATAACACCAGCATCTCCTCTATCTATGTCGAGCCTGCAGGGTCCGCCGATGCGGCACTCTCCATGTCTGTCTTTCCCACTCCCGTTTTTGTCTCTTCCTCTATTACTTACACCATTACAGTTCAGAATCTCGGCCCGGCCTCCGCCACCGGCGTCACCGTTACGGACACCCTGCCTGCCACTCTCACGTTTGGTTCGGCCACTCCTTCGCAAGGTACCTGCAGCGGCGGATTAAGTCTCAGTTGTGCTCTCGGCACTATCGCAGCAAACGCCACCGCCACCATTAGCGTGACCCTTACGACGCCCCCCTCCGCTACAACCCTCACGAATACCGCCTCCGTTTCTACTGCTAGTACTGACAGCAACGCCAACAATAACGCCGCCACCGTATACACCGTTGTCCAACCCATCGCTTGCGCTATCCCTGGCCGCGATGGCGCCGGCGGCGTCCTCACCGGCGTCGTCAACACTTACTTCCCGGGTACCACTGGGACGCTTACCGCCGGCTCCATTTCCGTTACATTGGGTGCCGCCGCAGGTGCTCCGGCCGCCCAGACTCCCATCGCCGCCGGTGATCTGCTCCTCATCATCCAGATGCAGGATGCGACCATCAACAGCACCAACACCAGTTCTTACGGTGATGGCCTTCCTGGGGATCCAGGTTCCGGTTCTACGAACCTTGGCAGCTCCGGCCTCTTTGAGTTCATCACCGCCACGAGCGCCGTCCCCGTCACTGGTGGCAATCTTACGTTCACCGGCACGGGCTCCGGCGGCGGCTTGCTCAATAGCTATTCCCACCTTGCGGCCTCCTCCGCAGGCACCACCTACGTAGCCCAGCAAACCTATCAAGTCGTTCGGGTGCCCCAGTACACTTCGGCCACGCTCAGTTCTACCCTTGCTCCGTTGAAATGGAATGGCTCCGTCGGTGGCGTCCTTGTGCTTGACGCCTCTTCCCAACTCACTCTGGGTGGCACAGTCGCTCTCGATGCTCTCGGTTTTCGCGGGGGCGGTGGCCAGTTGCTTACTGGCCCCACCACCGCCGGAGCGGTCACCGATTACGTTACGGTTGCCCCAACTAGCAATGCCACTACTACTGGCGTCAATGGTTCCAAGGGAGAAGGGATTGCGGGCACTCCACGTTATGTCGCCCCAGCCACCATTACCACCGCCAGCACACCCACCGACGCCTACGGCGGTGCTCTCACGGACTCTCTCCCCGGCGGCAGCTCCGCTCGTGGCGCTCCGGGTAACGCCGGGGGAGGCGGCACCGATGGCGCGCCTGGTAGCAATGCCGACAATTCCGGCGGCGGTGCCGGTGGCAACGGCGGCACTGGCGGTCAGGGCGGTTATGGTTGGGACAGCATGGCCGCGACGAACTCCACCGACGGTGGGTTCGGCGGTGTGGCATTTCCTGCTTCCACGAGCGCTCTTGTGATGGGTGGGGGCGGTGGCGCTGGCACCACCAACGACGGCTCGTGGTACGTCTCCCCCGGCGGAGCTGGCAACCAAGGTGCCGACTGCGGCGCAACCTGCACCGGCATCTACAGCAGTGGGGGCGCGGGCGGCGGCATCGCCATCATTCATGCCGGCGGTGTCTCCGGCACCGGAACCATTACTTCCAACGGCCAATCCACTCTGAGCACTTTGAACGACAGCACCGGCGGGGCCGGTGCAGGCGGCTCGATCATAGTCTTCACCAATAGCGGCACCCTGAGCGGCCTCACCGTCAACGCCGTCGGGGGCAACGGCGGTTACGCTTGGCCTATTCAGGCCCCTGCTCCTGCTTTCTACAGCACTAACAACCAGCGCCATGGTCCTGGTGGCGGCGGCGGTGGCGGCGTCATCTTCCTCTCTGCCGCGCCAGCCAGCTTCACCGTCGCCGGTGGATTCAATGGCTATACAGACACCATACAGGACTCTTTTGGCGCGACGGTCGGCCAGACCGGCGTGTACGCCCCCACTCACGTCATTACCGAAACTCCCGGTACGCAATCAGGAGCATACTGCGCTTCCGCTGACCTTTCCGTCACCAATTCCGCCGCTCCTCCAGTCGTCTTACCCGGTGGCACAATCACGTACAGTCAGACCGTTGCCAATAATGGCCCTCTCGATGCCGTCGCAGCTGTCTTCACCGAGAACACCCCGGCCAATACTACCTTCTCCTCCATCATCATCCCTGCGGGCTGGACCTGCACTACTCCCGCCGTCGGCGTCGCGGGTGCCATTTCCTGCAACACAACCTCTGGCATTTTCTCCGTCAACACCTCCGGCACCTTCACCGTCGTGGTTACAGTTGCTGCCGGCACGGCCAGCGGCACGCAGATCGTGGATGTCGCCAACATCACCTCCGGCACCACCGACCCCAATCTCGCCAACAACACCGCCGTCGCCATTACCACCGTCGGCGCAGCGGGTACCGCGGATCTTGCCATTACCAATACCCCTTCTTCCCCCACCGTCGTTGCTGGCTCGAACGTCACTCTCACGGGTGTCATCACCAATCAAGGCCCCTCCGGCGCCGCCGGCCCCGTTTTCACCGAGGCCATTCCCGCTAACACTACTTATGTATCCGTCTCCGGTTCGCTGGGCTGGAGCTGCTATCCCCCGGGCAGTGGCACCGTCGAATGTGTTGACAATTTTCCCCTCGCTCTCAATGCCAGCGCCACTTTCTCAGTCGTCGTCAACGTCCCCCTCGCCACCCCGGCCGGCACAGTGATTACCGCCACCGATAACGTATTTTCCGCCACTCCCGATCCCAACTACTCCAACAACTCCGCCTCGACCAGCTTCACCGTCGTCACCGCTGGCCAAGCCGATCTCGCCGTCACGGCTTCCGCCTCACCCAACCCCGTTTTTATCGGCAACAACGTCACCTTCACCGAAACCGTTATCAACAATGGCCCTTCCACCATCACAGCTTCCGGTACCACAGCCGTTTCCTTTACGGTTACTATCCCAGCCAACACCACTCTTGTTTCCTTCACCCCTCCTTCTACCTGGACCTGTAACACCATTGCTGTTGGCGGCACCGGCACCTTCAACTGCACTCTCAATTCCACTCAATCCATCGGCATCGGCAGCACCAACGCCGTCAGTTTCCCCCTGGTAGTAAACGTAAACTCTTCCACGATCCCCGGCACCGTCATCTCCGCTACCCCCTCGGTCGCCAGCACTTCCACCACAGGCGCGACCGATCCGAATCCGTCCAATAATTCCGCCACTGCCTCCACCGTCGTCGCTACACCAACCCAGGCCACTCTCAGCATCACGAAGACCGCTTCTCCCGAACCCGTCGATCAAGGCGCCAACCTCACCTACACCATCACAGTCACCAACGCCGGGCCTGCTGCCGCTAAGGGTGTACAGGTGACTGACACCATCCCCTCTCAGGTCACCTATTCCTCTTATTCCACTTCCTTAAGCGGCAGCGGTATCTGCGCCTTTGTATCGCCTACTCTCACCTGCGCCCTCGGTACTGTCCCCGTCGGCGGCAACGTCATTATCACCATCAACGTCACCGCTGGCCCGGCCGGCTCTTCCGCCGTAATTTGCAACGGTGCCACCGTGTCCTCCTGCAATACCGTAAGCGTTACAACGACGACCTCCAACGCCAGTCCAAACACGGCTGCCTCTGCTGGCACGACCATTCAATACCCCACTGCCGTGGACATCTCCTCCTTTCAGGCCTTCGCCCAATCCGATGGCTCCGTCATCCTTGAATGGCGCACCCATGAGGAATCCCGCAACCTCGGCTTCAATATTTATCGCGAAGATGCTTCCGGCCGCATTCGCATCAATCCTTCTCTCATCGCCGGCTCGGCTCTGCTTCTGCGTGGTTCCCGGCCCCAGCACGCCGCCAAGATTTATCGCTGGATTGATCCTCATCCCGTTCGCGATGCCGCGTACTGGATTGAAGACATGGATATCAGTGGCACGCGTGGCACGCATGGCCCTGCTCACGTCCAATCGCCTTCCGCAGAAGCCGCCGCCGCGCTTGCCTCCACGCGTTCCTCGGCCCTGCTCAGCAGCCAGCGTGCCTCAATCGTCTCGCCCGTTCTCGGCAGCCCTTCCCCTGCTTTGGTGACCGTGCGGCCCGTATCCCCTATCTTTCCCCCGTGGCTCCCACGCCTCAGCGTTGCCGATCACCAGGCGGTCAAAATCTCGGTTGCTCAGGAAGGCTGGTATCACGTCTCCTTTGCCCAGCTTTTTGCTGCAGGTCTCGGTCGCTACGTCGACTCCCGCACGCTTCATCTATACGCCGAGGGAGTGGAACAGCCGCTTCTCCTGACAGGTCGGGTAAGCGGTCCCCCGTCGCCTTCCGACGCCATCGAATTCTACGGCACGGGCATCGATACTCCCTTCTCTGCTGACCGCGTCTATTGGCTAGTCAGCGATAATCACTCGCCCAAGCGCATTCTTCCAGCTGTGGCGCCCGCTTCCGGCAGCACCACACCGGCGAGTTTCCCATTCACCGTTCTTCGCGAGGATCGCACCACCTACTTCGCGGCTCTGCTGAATGGCGAAAACAACGACAATTTCTTTGGCGCTATCATCACCTCGGAAGCGACCGATCAGGATCTCGTCGTTGCCCACATCGATTCTTCCTCAGCGCTGCCGATTTCACTGGACGTCGCTCTCCAGGGCGTCACCGACGCGCAGGAGCATCGCGTCACCGTCCAGTTCAGCGGCGCCACTCTCGGCGAAATGGACTTCCTCGGCCTAGCGCTCGCGCAACAATCTTTCCCGGTCGAGCCCTCGTTACTACAGAACGGCACGAACACCGTCACCCTTATCGCTCTGAATGGCGACAACGACGTCAGCCTTGTGCAATCCATCGCGCTGCATTATGCGCACACTTACGCCGCCGATGCGGACTGGCTCCGCGCCACCGCCTTCGCAGGCTCCGAACTCCACCTCACAGGCTTCACCAACCCTCAGATCCGCGTGTTTGACATCACCGATCCGCTCAACATCTCGGAACTCGCGGCCAAGATCTCACCGGAATCGGGCGCTTACGGCGTCTCTTTGGCACTCTCCACTAGCGGGCCCGCGGTTTGTACTATTCTCGCTTTCGCAAACGACGCCATTTCCGCGCCGGTTTCTCTCGCGCCGCATGTTCCTACCTTCCTCGACGACCAGCGCGCCGGCGCGGACGTTGTCATCATTACTCATCCCGATTTTGTCACCAGCCTCGCGCCGCTTGTGCGCTTGCGCGAATCACAGGGTCATCACGTTTCTCTCGTTACCACCGACCAGATCTTCGATGAGTACAACTATGGCGAGCGCAGCCCCTTCGCCATCCGCAGCTTCCTCCAGGAAGCCGCCTCCGTTTGGCAGCGCAAACCCCAGTCCATCCTGTTCGTTGGTGACGCCTCCTTCGATCCGCGCGATTATTTGGGTCTCGGAGATTTCGATTTTGTGCCCACGCGCATCATCGAAACCGCGGCCTTCAAGACCGCATCCGACGACTGGTTCACGGACTTTGCTCAGAATGGTTTCGCCACAATTCCTACCGGCCGATTGCCCGTGCGCACCCCCGCCGACGCCGATCTCGTCGTTTCCAAAATCATCGGCTACGAGCATGGCAACTCGGCGGGCTCCTGGAATTCGCAGGCTTTGCTGATCGCCGATCAAAATGTCGATTCCAACTTCACCGCTGCTGCAAATTCTGCCGGGGCCACCCTTCCGTCTACGCTGCAGGTCTCGGAGATTCTTGCCGATTCGCTCGATTCCGCTACCGCCCGCTCCCAGATTCTCGCCGCTCTCAATAACGGTGCACTCTTGGTCGATTACAGCGGCCACGGCGCCGAGCAGCAGTGGTCCTTCGCCGATCTCTTCGACACCACCGACGCCGCCACACTCTCCAACGGAGGACGCCTCCCCGTTTATCTCCTCATGGATTGCCTCAATGGGTTCTTCCATGACGTTTATGCCGAGAGCCTTGCCGAGTCTCTTCTGCTTGCTCCCAACGGTGGTGCGGTCGCCGTCTGGGCCTCTTCCGGTTTCACCCAGCAATCGCCGCAGTCCACGATGAATCAGGCATTTCTGCACCTGTTCGCCGGCAATCCAAATCAATCCCTCGGCCGCCTTGTGCTCCAGGCAAAAGCCGGCACGACCGATAGCGATGTCCGTCGTACGTGGATCCTTTTTGGTGATCCCGCGATGAAACTCCAGTTCGCGCCCACCGCCGTCCCTACAAAAACTCCTGCGCCTGCCTCTCAACCCGTCATTGCTCCCGTGGGCAATCGCCCCTGTCTTCCTGTATCTGTCTGTTCGAAGGAGAAACAACGCCAATGAGAACCGCTCGCTTTTTTTCCATAGCTGCATTATTCGTTTTTTCTTGCGTCTCTGTGCCTGCGCCTGCGCAAACGCCCCCCGCGAATGCTGCTCTCGGTCTTGTCGCCAAATCCGTCTCAGGTCACATCGGCGATGCCGCTGTCTCCGAAGGTGCCACCGTCTTTTCCGGTGACTATCTTTCTACGGAGGACGCTGGCTCCATGCTCATTCGCGTCGGCCCGCTTTCCCTCGAACTTCAGGGCTCCTCGGCCGCGCACGTCTACCGTGCTCCCTATGGCGCGATCGTTGAGCTGAATCGTGGCGCCGTGGTTTACACCACGCCCGGCACCCACGAGAATATTGTCATCGTTGCTTCCGACGTGCGGGTTACACCCGTGCTAGCGCTCGCCGATCTGGGCCGCGTTTCGATGGACAATCCGTGCGAAATCACGGTCTACAGCCAGCGCGGCCAGGTTAATGTGCAGGTTGGTTCTGAGTCCCATCTCATCGAAGAGGCCAAGACCTACCGGATCCACGCGGTAAGCGAACTCAGCTACCGTGAATACGTTTCTCCCGATGCCAACGATTATCACCACTACCACGATCATCGCCCTTGCGCGCCGGTCGACATGGTGAAAGGAAAACCTCCCATCGCTCCGGGTCAGAGCCGTTTCTTGTATGTCGCCGTGGGCGTTGTCGGAATAGCCACAGTGTGGGGCGTAGACAGGGCCCTCGAAAGCCCCAATCGGCCGTAGTCACCGGTTCCCCTGTACTTCTCGAATTTGCCTTTGTAAGGGTCGAGCACTGCTCGACCCCATGTCAGCAAGCTGCTTAATCCTAAGTCATTCTGCTTGCCCCGAGCTTCGAGGGGGACTGAAGCAGCGGACTAACCAACTCTCTTCCTTCGCACGTTTCCTGTGCGATGGATGTTACTTCTTATCCCGAACCCGCATAACGCTCCCAAGTCCCGCTGTTCTTCCCTATCACGCCTCAATTGTGTCCGCCGGCAATCTCCCGCACAATCGCTCCCACAAAATTCTTTGCATCGCCGAACAGCATCAGCGTTTTATCCAGGTAATACAGCGGGTTTTCAATCCCCGCGAATCCTGCGCCCATGCTTCGCTTGATCACCATCACGGTGTGCGCCTTATCCACATCCAGAATCGGCATCCCGTAAATCGGACTGCTCGTATCCTCTCTTGCCGCTGGATTGGTCACGTCGTTCGCCCCGATAACCAACGCCACGTCCGTTTGAGGAAAATCACCATTGATTTCATCCATCGCCAACAACTTGTCGTACGGAATGTCCGCCTCCGCCAATAGCACGTTCATGTGGCCCGGCATGCGTCCCGCCACCGGATGGATGCCGAATTTCACGTCCACGCCGCGCTTCGTCAGAGCATCATACAGTTCGCGCACCTTGTGCTGGGCCTGCGCCACCGCCATTCCATACCCCGGCACGATCACCACTTTGCTCGCCGCCGTCAGAATCCCTGCTGCCTCTTCGGGCGACGCGCTGCGCACCGGCCGCGCTTCCTTCACTCCCGCCGCCGTCGCCTGTTCCTGTCCAAACGCGCCAAACAGCACGTTCGTGAACGACCGGTTCATCGCCTTCGACATGTTCACCGAAAGGAT
>Ga0209415_10015757_pt1 | contig 12224 bp, 9 predicted proteins | sample PeaSoiSIISIP2007_FD_187696 | JGI IMG/M metagenome (GOLD analysis project Ga0209415, IMG submission 187696) | Peat soil microbial communities from Weissenstadt, Germany - SII-SIP-2007 (SPAdes) (version 2) | ecosystem: Environmental > Terrestrial > Soil > Wetlands > Peat | place: Germany... | reverse complement strand
GGACGAAGAACAGCCGGGACGAATAACAGCCGGGGCGAGGAACAGCCGGGGGGACTACAGTCGTTATCCCGGCTTCTCTTCGTCCCGGCTTCTCTTCGTCCCGGTAGTACCTCGTCCCGGCTGTTATTCGTCCCGGCTTCTCCTCGTCCCGGCTTCTCCTCGTCCCGGCTTCTCCTCGTCCCGAGTACTTTACCCCCATGCGGATCTACACGCGCACAGGGGACGAAGGGACGACGGGGTTGTTTGGGGGCGCTCGCGTGCCGAAGGACGATGCCCGCGTCGAAGCCTATGGCGACGTCGACGAGCTCAACGCGACGCTTGGGCTGGCGCGGGCGATCGAGACCGAACCCCGCATCGACGAGACCCTCGTGGCTGTACAGCGCGACCTGTTCGCGCTGGGGGCACTGCTGGCCACGCCCGACCCGGTCAAGATGCGAGAACAGCTGGCCAAGGCCCGCATCGACGACACGCGAATTGCCCAACTGGAACACACCATCGATGAAGGCGAAGCCGAGCTCACGCCGCTGCGGGCCTTCATTGTCCCGGGGGGCACCCCCAAGGCCGCGACGCTGCACGTCGCCCGCACGGTCTGCCGGCGGGCCGAGCGTCGGGTCGTCCACCTCGCGCACACCGTCGATTTGCCCCCGGTTGTCGCCATCTACCTCAACCGGTTGTCGGATCTGTTGTTCGTGCTCGCTCGCGTCGCCACCCGACGGGCCGGCGCGGGCGAGGTCACGTGGTGAGTACCGCTCCGCCGACGACAAGAGTGTCGCGCCAACGGCCTCCCGTCGCTCCTGGGGCGGCGCTCGGCGCCATGGATGATGCGGCCGTGCTCGCGCCGGGCGCGCTCGACCGCCTCGGAGCAGAGGCCCGCGCCGTCGCCCCGGCGTACCGCTACACGATCATCACGGACCACCACGTCGGGCCGCTCTACGCGGCGCGGGCGGTGGCGTCGTTCGGGGGCGGGCGCGTCGATGTCCTGACCGTGCCGGCGGGCGAGCACTCGAAGACCCGCACGACGTGGGCCGCGCTGACCGATGAGATGCTCGCGCTGGGATGTGGCCGCGACACCGTTGTGATCGCGCTCGGCGGTGGTGTCGTCGGCGACCTCGCCGGCTTCGTCGCCGCGACGTTTCTGCGCGGAGTGCCCGTCGTGCAGGTACCGACGACCTTGGTCGCCATGATCGACGCCGCCATCGGCGGCAAGACCGGCGTCGACACACCAGCCGGCAAGAACCTCGTCGGCGCTTTTCATGCCCCCGCTGCCGTCGTCATCGATCCGACCGTCCTCGACACACTGCCGGCGGCGCAGGTGCGCGCCGGACTGGCCGAGGCCATCAAACACGGCGTGATTGCCGACGCGGGATATTTCGATCGCACCATCGCCGCGCTCCCCGTCCTTCTAGCACCGGGCGGCGCGACCACGCCCGCTATGACGGCGATCATCGCGGGAAGCATCGCCATCAAGGCCGCGATCGTCGCCGCCGACGCGCGAGAGCACGGGCGACGCAAAGTGCTCAATTTCGGGCACACCATCGGCCACGCCGTTGAGGCGGCGAGCGAGTACACGCTGCTCCACGGCGAAGCGGTCGCCATCGGGATGGCCATCGAATCGCGTCTGGCCGAACTCGCCGGCATCGCCACCGCCGGCATCGCCGACCGGGTCCGCGCCGCCCTCGACGCGGCCGGGCTGCCCAGTCGGTTGCCGGCAACCGCCGTGGCGGCCGACATCGTGACCCGGACGCACCTCGACAAGAAGGCGCGCGCCGGCATCGTCGAGTACGCACTCCCCCGGTCGCTCGGCGACATGGCCGGCGCCGACAGCGGCTGGGCCGTCGCGCTGCCGGACGCATTTGTAACGGAGGCGCTGGGGTAACGGCAAGGAGCAGGCAGCGGGAAGCGGGTAGCAGATGATGCCGGCGGCTGCCCGCACGCCATTGGCCCTCCGGTGTTTGTCCCCGCTTCCCGCTTCCCGCTCCCCGCTTCCTGTCGTCGTAGTTCCTTGTCAGTCACCAGCTTCTAGCATTAACGGCCGGGAAAAATTCGGGGCGAGCGCTGACTGATCGCACCTCGACATCGATGGTGCACAAGGGGTACGCGCGCACCGATCGTGTCGCGGCACGCGATTTGGCTGTTGACCGCATCTGTACACGTTGTTACACTGCGGCCGGTTTACGGGGGCGGGCAGGACGCACCGACGTGCGCCGAAGGAGCGAGGTCAGCGCAATCGGAGTAGGACGCCGCTCGCGTCCCCGAGTGCGCAGCCTTGTGAGCACGGACTCGGTCGGCGGATAGCGCTGTCTCCAGACGACAATCGAGACTCTCTGCTAAGGGGCGTGTATGCAGCAAGCGACCGAGAGCCGGAGTAAGGGGTATTTCCGCAGCTCACCCTCGACCGCTTTCGATCAGTACTTGCAGGACATACAGAAGCTCCCGCTGATTCAGGACGCCGAAGAGGAGCGGCGACTCGCCCGACGCGCGCAACGAGGCGACGAGAAAGCCGCCGAGCGACTGGTCACCGCCAATCTTCGCTTCGTCATCTCCTACGTGAAGAAGTACCAGGGCCACGGACTCGACTTGAGCGAGCTGGTGGCGATCGGCAACGAAGGACTCCTCAAGGCCGTGCGCAAATTCGATCCGGACCAGGGCGTCAAGTTCATCTCCTACGCGGTCTGGTGGGTCCGGCAAGCGGTACTCAAGGCCCTCGCTGAGCAGACGCGGTCCGTCCGCATCCCGCTGAACCAGAACTCGCAACTGATCAAGCTCGCTCGCGCCGAGACGGTCCTCGCCCAAGTGCTCAAGCGCGATCCGACGGACCACGAGATCGGCCGGCTGATCGAGGAAACGCCGGAATCCGTGCGGTCGGCGCGGCAGATGTCCTCCACCGAAATCTCGCTCGATGCACCCGTCGACCGCTCCGACCGCGAAGCCTGCACGCTGGGCGAGCGATTCGCCGGCGTCGATGGCGCCGAGATGGAGGAGATCACGGACTTCAAGTTGATGCGCGAGTTCATCGATCGCGTATTCCGGAAGTATCTCACGCCTCGCGAGCGCAAGATCCTCTATCTCTACTACGGACTCGAGGAAGGCTCCGAAGCGATGACCCTCGAGAAGATTGGCGCCTTGCTCGGCGTCACACGCGAACGGATTCGGCAGATCCGGGAGCGCGCATTCGAGAAGCTGCGTGCATCCCCCGACGGTACCGCCCTCGCGGGGTTCTGGGCCGCCTGACGATGCGCGCCGTCCGCTGCCGCGGGCGACGCCGTCGCGCACCGCTCGCCGCGCCCTCGTCATCGACGACGAGGCGTCGATCCGTCTTGCGCTCGGCCGGTTTCTGAAACGTGAGGGTTGGCAGGTCGACGATGCACTCGACGGCCGCGTCGCGCTCGACAAGCTCAAGGACACCACGGGATCCCGTCCCCCGTACGACCTGATCATCTGCGATCTGCGCATGCCGGGCGCGAACGGCGCTGAGATCTACGAGTGGGTGCGCCTGAATCGGCCGGTGCTGCTGCCCCGAATGATCGTGGCGACGGGAGACGCGGTGTCACAGGAAGCTGCCGACTTCGTGCAGCGCACGTCGTGCCCGGTACTGCAGAAGCCGTTCGAGCTCAGCGAGTTGCGGGCGCTCGTTCGACGATTGACGACACCCGCTTGATTGAGGTCGGCGCTCACCGGTGCGGCGACAGGCGCCGGCCATGGGGGTTAACTTTCTAGGTTGATCTCCAGACGCCGGGCCCGGCCGGCCCGGCCTGATGCGACCCGCCTCATGCCACCTGCCGATCGACGCATGTTGACACCTGCTGGCACGAACCCCGTCTTCCTCGATCCCCATGGCCGGCGTGCACGCGAGTGGCGCCGGCTCTGGATCATCGTGGGGGCGGTGGCGATGGCACTGGCGGTACTCCTGATCGTCGGCGTCGCCATCCCACCACTCGTGCCGTCGCTCCCCGTCGATCACCGGATCCTGCCCCCGCGCGCGTTCAACCGCGACCAGCGCGAGCGCCTGGCGATCCGCCGGAGCCTGGCCCACGTGTTCCGCCCAGTGCCGCCCGCTCGGCGTGGCCGGTTCGCGCCGCCGGGCGGCGGCCGCCTCATCGCTCGGCGGGGTGACGCCGCCGACCCGATCGTCGCCGGCTTCTTCGTCAACTGGGACGACAACTCCCTGACGTCGCTCAACCAGCACATCAGCGACCTCGATTGGGTCGTCTGCGAGTGGGGCTTCCTGGCCCCGTCCGGCGATTCCATCGACTTCGACATCAAACACCAGGTCTTTGATGTCGCACGGAAGCCGGCCGACGTATCACCCCCGGCGATCCTGCTCGAGATCAACAACTGGGATCGCCGGCTCCCTGGCACGTCACCCACCGCGAAGTCTTTCAACGTCCCGGCGCTCCGCGCGTTCCTCCGATCGCCGGCGGCGCAGGCGCGGGCCGTTGCCCAAGTGCGCGATGAGATCGTCCGCGACTCCCTGGCCGGGGTGACGATCGATCTCGAGGGCGTGCCCGAGGATCTCCAGGGCGCCGAAGTCGCGTTCGCCGCGTCGCTCCATCAAGCGCTGGCACCGCTGAAGCGGATCGTCACGGAGACCGTGCCCTCGTACGCCACGAAGCGCGAACTCGAACGTATCGCCGCGGTCAATGACTACGTCTTCGCGATGCTGTACGACGAGCACTACGGCGGCGGGACACCCGGCCCCGTTGCCAGCCAGCAATTCTACATTGAGCGCGCACGCCATATCGCCGAAGCGGTGCGACCGGAGAAGCTCATCCTGACGGTGGGCGCCTACGGCTATGACTGGAACGATGGCGGGAGCTCGGGCGAGACCCGCACGTTCCAGGAGACAATGCAGGAGGCCCGCGACCACCACGCGGCGACACACTTCGATCCGGCGTCACTGAATCCGTACATCGCCTGGACGGACCCGGATTCGACCGACCACGTGGTGTGGTATCTCGACGGTGTGACGGCCTACAATCAATTTCGCGTCGGACGCGACATGGGAGCGGCCGGGACGGCCATCTGGCGATTGGGCGAGGAGGACGCCTCCTTGTGGGCGGTGCTCGGGCGGCGCGGCCTCGACGGCGGGCCGGACAGCCTCCGCGCAGTTCCTCCGGGCTACGCCGTGGAATTCGTCAACGACGTTGTCTGCACATCCCGGCCCGATGTGCGCATCGTCGGCCCTCATCGGGAGTGCCCCCGGGGGGAAGAGCCCGACAGCGGCGGCGACATCCTCCGCGTGCGCGAATGGCCGTCACCCGGCCAGCGCGTGGTGAGCGTCGATTCACAATCGGGGAACATCATCCGCGATTCGATCGTCGCCTACCCCAAACCATACGTCGTCGATCGGTACGGTCAGAAGGCCCACGAAGTGGCGCTGACCTTCGATGATGGACCCGACGGTACCTGGACTCCGCAGATCCTCGACACGCTGCGCTCGCACCACGCCCCAGCGACGTTTTTCGTCATCGGCGAGAACGTCGACACGCACATCGCCCTGACGCGTCGGATCTACGCCGAAGGACACGAGATCGGGAATCACACATACTCCCACCCGAATCTCGCGCTGACCTCCGACAAGCGGACCCGCGTCGAGCTCGACGCGAATGAGAGCTTGATCGAGTCGGTGATCGACCACCGCACCGCGTTCTTCCGCCCGCCGTACTTCGGGGACGCCACGCCGGAAACGCCCGACGAGCTCGTCCCGGTGGGCATCGCCACACGCAAAGGGTATTACACGGTCGGCCTGCGGGACGACTCCGAGGACTGGCAAAACATCCCTGTCGACTCGATGATCCAGCTCGCGCTCTCCGGCCGCGACACCGGCAATGTGTTGCTGCTCCACGACGGCGGCGGAGACCGCACCCGGACGCTCGCCGCTCTCGGTCCCATCATCGACTCCCTGCGCGCACGCGGCGACACCTTGGTGCTCCTGTCGCAGCTCGTCGGCATCTCGCGCGATGAAGCCATGCCGCCCTTGCCTCGCCTCAGTGAGGGAACCCGATTGGTGCAGTTACTTGCCTGGGCGTCACTGGGCTGGGGCGAACTGGCGCTGTACTGGATCTTCATGATCGCCGTCGTGCTCGGGATCGGCCGGCTGGTGGTGATCGCGCCCCTGGCGGTCATCCAGCGGGTGCTGCGTCACCAACGCCGCGGCGAGCCGACCAGTTTTGCCCCGCCCGTGAGCATCGTTGTCCCAGCGTACAACGAAGGACCGGTCATTCTCAAGACCGTGACGAGCCTCCTCGCCCAGCGTTATTCAGGGCCGTTCGAGATCATCGTCGTCGACGACGGCTCGAGCGACAACACATATCAACTCGTGCACGATGCCTATGCGGATTCGCGCGTCGTGTCGGCATACCGGAAGGAGAACGGCGGCAAGGCCAGCGCCCTCAATTTCGGCCTCGAGCGGGCACGCTACGACATCGTGATCGCTCTCGACGCCGATACGATCTTCGCCCGCGACACCATGGATGAGCTCGTGCAGCCGCTGGCTGATCCGGCGGTCGGGGCGGTCGCCGGTAACGCCAAGGTCGGGAATCGCGTCAACCTCGTCACGCGATGGCAAGCTCTCGAGTACGTGACCAGTCAGAACCTCGACCGGCGCGCGTTCTCGCTCCTCAACGGGATCACCGTCGTGCCGGGCGCCGTCGGCGCGTGGCGACGGGCCCTCGTCGAGTCAGCGGGTGGCTTCCGGTCCGACACGCTGGCCGAGGACCAGGACCTCACCTTGGCCATCCGGCGAGCCGGACACTCCATCGCCTACGCCGACGGCGCAATTGGCTATACTGAAGCCCCGGACACGTTTGGCGCCCTGGCCAAGCAGCGATTTCGATGGTCGTTCGGGACCCTGCAGTGTGCGTGGAAATACCGGTCCACGCTCTTCAACCGACGATACGGCACGCTGGGATTCGCGGCGTTGCCCAATACGTGGCTCTTCCAACTGCTCCTGCCGGCCATTTCCCCGCTCGCTGACCTCGCCTTTGTGTACAGCCTGGTGTCGATCGCTCTGACACGGTCCGAGCACGGTAACACGTTCGCCATGGCGAGTATGGCGCACGTCTTCACGTACTACGCCGTCTTTCTCCTCGTCGACTGGCTGGCCGCCGCGATCGCGTTCCTGATGGAGCCCGGCGAAGACAAGTCCCTCACCTGGCTCATCCTGATTCAGCGCTTCGCGTACCGCCAGCTCATGTACTGGGTCGTGGTGCGCTCGTTCAAGGCAGCGTTCGTCGGGCGAGTCGTCGGATGGGGAAAGCTCGAGCGCAAAGCCACCGTGCAGCTGCCCGTCGCATCCTAGCGAACCGGCGATCGTGTCCACGCGACTGCCGCTGTTCCCATTGCCGCTCGTGCTCTTTCCCGGCGCGCATCGCCCGCTGCACATCTACGAGCCGCGCTACCAGACGATGCTCGCCGATTGCCTGGCCGGCGACCGCGCGTTCGGGGTGCTCTTCCGCCCGGAAGGCATGCGCGAGCGCGAGATTCCGTCCGGGCACGTCGGATGCGTCGCTCATGTCGAGCGCGCCGAGGCGCTGCCGGACGGGCGCGCCAACATCATGATCGAAGGTGATCGGCGGTTCGCCCTGGAAGCGTTTGCCGACAGCGACCGTCCATATCATGTCGGCACGGTGGCCAGCTACGAGGATGCCGACGAGCCGGTCCTTATGCTGGCCCCCGTCGCCGACCGCGTGCGCGAGCTGTTCGTCCGCGTCGGTACGGCGGCCCGCACACTGGCCGATGACGCGGATGCCCTGCCGGTCCTGCCCGAGGATCCACGGCTGCTCGCGTTCGCCATTGCCGGCGTCATCGACATGGAGGTCACGGCGCAGCAGCGGCTCCTAGCATCGCGCTCGCCGGGTGGGCGACTGCGCGACATCGAGCTGCTGCTGGCTCCGGCCGTCGAGGCGCTCGAGCACCGCGCGGTCGTCCACGTCCGCGCCAAATCCAACGGCCATGGGCCGCAGCCTCAGTCCCCCGGTTGACGCTCCGGTCGCGCCCGCGACGCTGGCCCGGGCGTTGGAGGCCGTGGTCGGCCCGCGAGGCGTGTTGCAGCGGTCGGGCGAGCTCCTCGTGTACACCGCGGACGCGCTGCCCGGCTATCGCAAAGTCCCATCGCTCGCCGTCTTTCCTTCGACGCGCGAGCAGCTCGTGTCCGTCGTTCGGGTACTCGCCGAATATCGGGCCCCGTTCGTGCCGCGCGGCGCGGGCACCGGACTCTCCGGAGGGGCGCTGGCCGATGGGGTCGTCCTGCTCGGGCTCAATCGCCTCCGCCGCATCCTGGCACTCGATGCCGACAATGCCATCGCCGTCGTCGAGCCGGGAGTCGTCAACGCCGCGCTTTCGCGGGCCGCTGCTCCGTTCGGGTTGTACTACGCCCCGGATCCCTCCAGTCAGGCCGCCTGCACGATCGGCGGCAATGTGGCCGAAAACGCCGGCGGCCCACACTGTCTCAAGTACGGAGTCACGCTCAACCACGTCCTGGGCCTGACGGCGATCTTGCCTGACGGCGAGATCGTGACGCTGGGGCCGGGCGCCAGCGGCGGCGAGCCCACGGGGTACGACCTTCTCGCCGCGTTCGTCGGGTCCGAAGGATGCTTCGGCGTCGCGCTCGACGTGACCGTGAAGCTCACCCGCACACCGGACGCCGTCCGCACGCTGTTGGCCGACTTTCCCCATCTCGTCGACGCCGCGCGGGCGACGTCTGCCATCATCGCGGCCGGCATCCTCCCGGCTGCGCTCGAGATGATGGACGGTCCGACGATTCGCGCGGTCGAGGCGTCGGTGTATGCCGCCGGCTACCCCACCGATGTCGATGCCGTGGTGCTCGCCGAGGTCGATGGGCGGACCGCGGGACTCGATGCCGATGCCCGGACGATCGCCCAACTGTGCACCGACCACGGCGCGCGGACCGTGCGCGTTGCCTCGGACCCAATCGAGCGCGCCCGATTGTGGCAGGGTCGCAAGAAGGCGTTCGGCGCCATGGGACGGATCTCGTCCCATCTCGTCGTGCAGGATGCGGTGATCCCCCGCACGCGACTCCCGGACGTCCTCGTCCGCATTCGTCAGATCGCCGCCCAGCATGGAGTGAGCGTGTGCAACGTGTTCCACGCCGGCGACGGCAATCTCCACCCCAACATCCCGTATCACGGAGATGACCCCGACGAGCGAGCACGAGTCGGCGACGCGATGCGCGAGATCATGCGAACGTGCGTCGATGCCGGCGGCACCATCACGGGAGAGCACGGCGTCGGATTGGACAAGCTCGAGTACATGGACCTGATCTTCTCTCCCGACTCGCTGGCCGCTCAATGCCGGCTCCGCGATGTGTTCGATCCTTCACGACGAGCGAACCCCGGCAAAGTCGTGCCGATTCGCTACTGCCGGGAATCAGTCACGCGCCCTCGCAATCCGGGCCCCGCGTGACCGGCGTGCACGAGCGCGACGCAGCCCGAACGTCCGGTGGATGGGCGCCGGATTCAGTCGAGGCGGTTCAGGACGCGGTGCGTGACGCCGCCGCCAAGCGATCACCCATCCGAATCGTCGGTCTTGGCACCTGGCTGGACGCTGGCCACCCGACCTCGCCCGATGCCCATCCCCTGCGCCTCAGTGCGCTGCAGGGCATCACACAGTACACGCCAGGGGACCTCACGCTGACTGCGCGCGCCGGCACGCCATTAGCCGCGATCGAATCGGCCACCGCCAGCGAGGGGCAATGGCTGCCGCTCGATCCGTACTCCGTTGCCGAGCACGGAGGCTCTCTCGGCGCCACGATCGCCACGGCATCGGCCGGCCCGCTGGGCCACGCCCTGGGGCTGCCGCGCGACATCGTCTTGGGCGTCGAGGCCGTGACGGGCGATGGCAGCATCGTACGCGGCGGGGGACGTGTGGTGAAGAATGTGGCCGGGTTCGACCTCACCCGGCTGCTCACCGGCGCGTGGGGGACTCTCGGCGTGCTGACCGAGGTCACCGTCCGACTCCGCGGCCGCCCTGCCTGCGACGAGACCCTTGCCATCGTGCGCCACCAGCCGCGCGTCGCGCGCGGCCGGGCGGCCGGCGGCACGGAGGCGGTCCAAGACCTCGTGCACGCACTCCGGGCGGCTCCCGCAACACCGATCGCCCTCGAGCTGCTCAACCGCCGGCTGGCATCGCAGCTCGAGCTCCCAGGTGCGGACGACGGTCTGGTCGTGCTCGCTCGCCTTGCAGGCAATTCGGAGCGGGTGGCGGCGGAACGCGCCGCTCTCACCGCGGTCGGCGAGGTGACGGACGTCGCACCTGCCGTGTGGGGCGCCCTGCGTCGCGCCGAAGCGGTGACCGAGGGTGCTGTCGCCGTCCTGCGATGGTCGCAACTGCCAGCCCTCCTCGCTGCGACTTGGGGGCACGCGGCCGCTGCCTGCGAGCCGTTCCCCGATGCTCTCGTCCACGCCTCGATCGCCCGAGGGATCGTACGCGCGATCATCCCCCAGGCCGACGCCGCGCTGCTGGCCGCCGCGATCGCCGACGACGCCGCACGTGGGCGGAGTGGCCACGGATCGGTTGACGCGCGCGCTCCGGGGCGATTCACCGGTACGTGCATCCCCGAGCGCCTCCCGGCTCGGCTTTGGGGTGCGATGGTCTCCCGTGCCACAGACGATCCTCTGTCGCGACGCGTGCGCCGCGCATTCGACCCGGCGCATGTGCTCAATCCGGGCCTGCTGGGCGAGGGAGGGGCGTTTGACTAATCCGACATTCGACCAGGCGACGGAGACGCCTCTCATGCGGGCGCGCCATGGCCTCGATGCCTGCGTGCATTGTGGCTTCTGCCTGCAGGCGTGCCCCACCTACCTCGCACTGGAGGACGAAAACGACAGCCCGCGTGGTCGGCTCGTGTTGATGCGGGCGCTCGTCGAGGGCACGCTGACGACCGACGACGAAAGCGTTCGTACGCACATCGACCAATGCCTCGGCTGTCGGGCCTGCGAGACCGTCTGCCCGTCCGGCGTCCCGTACGGCGAGCTGCTGGAGGCCACTCGCGCGACACTCGCCCAGACCCGCCCCCTGCCGAGGGTCGCCCGACTTATTCTCTGGGTCTTTGCCCGACGAGCGCGGCTCGCCGTGGCGCTTGCCGGCGCCCGCATCCTCCGCGGGAGCGGCATCGCCTGGCTGCTCGCACGTCTACCCGGTCAAGGCGGATTTGCCATGGCGATGTTGGCCAGTACTCGTCGTCCGGGGCGTGGCTCGCCATGGGCTCGCGCCCGACGAGGATCGGCGACGCCAGGCGTGCCGGCTAACAGCCCGAACGGATCTCGCGGGCGAGCGGCCATCCTGCGTGGCTGCGTCATGGACGGCCTCTTCCGCGAGACCAACCGCGCGACCGTCCGGGCCGTGCAGCAAGCCGGCTACGACGTGATCGACGTCCCTGGCCAAGGATGCTGCGGGGCCTTGCACGCACACGCTGGTGACCTCGCTGGTGCACGCGAGCTGGCGCGCGCCAACACCGCGGCGTTTGCCCAGAGCGGCGCCTCGGTCATCGTCACCAACGCCGCCGGCTGCGGCGCGATGCTCGAGTCCTATGGTCATCTGCTCGCCGATGACCCGGCGTGGGCTGAGCGGGCGGCCCAGTTGTCGGCCGCAGCCCAGGATGTGAGTGAGGTCGTGGCGGCGGCGCTCGGCCCCGCACCCACGGCACACGCCTCCGAGTCGACGGGACCTTCGGTGCGAGTGGCCTACGACCCACCATGCCACCTGCTCCATGCGCAACGGGTGAGCGGTCCGCCGATCGCCATGCTGACCGCCATCCCCGGCCTCGAGCTTGTCCCGCTGACCGACTCGGATCAATGCTGCGGTGCGGCCGGGATCTATAACTTGCTCGAGCCGCGTATCTCCGAGTTCGTGCTGGCGGCTAAGCTCGCCCACATCACGGCGTCCGGCGCCTCCTGGGTCGTCACCGGCAACCCTGGCTGTCTAATGCAGATCGGGGCCGGCCTCCGCCGTGCCGGCAGCACTGTGCGTGTGATCCACCCGGTGGAGGTGTGGGACAACTACCGGGACGAATAGAAGCCGGGACGAATAGAAGCCGGGACGAAGAACGGCCGGGACGAATAGAAGCCGGGAACGACTGTAAGAGCGTCGTCTTGATCCCGGCTGTTCTTCGTCCCGGCTCCTCTTCGTCCCGGTTGTTCTTCGTCCCGGCTCCTCTTCGTCCCGGCTCCTCTTCGTCCCGGCTCCTCTTCGTCCCGGCTCCTCTT
>Ga0209415_10015756_pt1 | contig 12225 bp, 8 predicted proteins | sample PeaSoiSIISIP2007_FD_187696 | JGI IMG/M metagenome (GOLD analysis project Ga0209415, IMG submission 187696) | Peat soil microbial communities from Weissenstadt, Germany - SII-SIP-2007 (SPAdes) (version 2) | ecosystem: Environmental > Terrestrial > Soil > Wetlands > Peat | place: Germany... | reverse complement strand
CATCGGGCAGGCCATTTTGGAGTGCGGTGGCAAGCGAAGCGCGACACCGCTTTGGCTCGGGCAGCGGCTGGCGTTCCCGGATGCCCCAAGCGAATGCATCGACAAGAGCCCTCCACAGCTATTACCATCGCCCTCCACAGGAACAACATGAAAACGGACTGTCTGCGGAACTGGGTCCTGGCTCTGGCCACATGGGCGGCGGCGGACGCCTGGCGCCCCGTAGCGCAGGTTTCCAACCTGCCGTATCGCGGATTTCCAATCCGCCGGCCGCCCCTCCACGCGAAGTGCCCAGACTCGTCGCACGGTCTGCCGACTGGAAGTCGGCGATACGGCAGACTGGAAGTCTGCACTACGATCCGCCGGGCGGCGGCGGCGACGGCGACGGCCTCCGACCAAGTGCTCCTGGACGTCACGGGCAATTTTGATTTCGGCGGGATCGTGGCGACCGGCGCGAAAGCCACCCGTTCGGAAAGCGGGCCCGGTTTGCGGGTTTGCACCGGGCGCCAGGCCACGTGGCCCGGTGTCGCCTTGCGGGCGCCGGGCGGGTCGTGGGATCTCTGGGCCTTTGCGCAGGTCACGATAAAGGTGCGGAACGCCGGCACCAACCCGGTTACGGTCCATTGCCGGGTTGATAATGAGGGGGCGGACGGCACGGAGCATTGCGTGACCGCTTCCGCGGCGATCAACCCGGAGGCCACAGAAGTCTTGAAGGTGCCCTTGAAGCGCGCCAGCGACGACCAGCTCGGGGGGAAGCTCTTCGGGATGCGCGGTTACCCGGTCCGGGCGGGCGGCCCCGGAACGGTGGATGCCGGGCACATCACTCAACTGCTGGTGTTCGTCAGCAAACCGGCCGCGGACCACGTGTTCGACATCGAGGAAGTTCGCGCCGCGGGCGCCTACACACCGCCCACCGCCTGGGTAACGGATGCACAACCGTACTTCCCCTTCATCGATGCCTTCGGCCAGTACCGGCACAAGGACTGGCCCGGCAAAGTGAAATCGCCGGCCGACCTGGCCGCCCGGCGCGGGCAAGAGGCTGCCGAGCTCGCCGCTCACCCGGGCCCCAAGGGCTGGGACCGCTTCGGCGGCTCGGCCGCCGGACCGCAACTCAAAGCGACCGGTTTCTTCCGCACCGAAAAGGTCAACGGCAAGTGGTGGCTGGTGGACCCGGAAGGGCGGCTCTTTTTCTCGCACGGCATGGATTGTGTTCGCGCGCTGGATGCCACGCCGATCGCGGAGCGCGAAAGCTGGTTTGAAGATTTCCCGGGAAAGCAGCCCGAGTTCGCCGAATTTCTCTCCCGGGGCTACGCGCTTAAAGGGCATTACGCGGGGCGCTCGCCCGAGTGCTTCGGCTTTAGCGGCGCCAACCTGGCGCGCAAATACGGCCCCGCCTGGCAGCAGACCGTTCGCGAAGTCATTCACCAGCGCCTGCGGAGCTGGGGCCTGAACACCATCGCCAACTGGTCCGACCAAACCACCTGCCTCATGCGCCTGACCCCCTACACCGACACCATCGGCAGCGGCCGGACCCGGCTCATCGAGGGCAGCGAAGGTTATTGGGGCAAATTCCCCGACGTGTTCGACCCGGGCTTCATTGATTCCCTCCGCCGCGGCATGGAGGCAAAAAAGGGGAAAAGCGCCGGCGACCCGTGGTGCATCGGCTATTTCTCGGACAATGAAATGTCGTGGGGCGACGAGCTTTCGCTGGCCCTGGGCGCCCTCCGCTCGGCTGCCGACCAACCGGCCAAGAAAGAGTTCATCGCCGATCTCAAGGCGAAATATGGCGGAGACCGCAGTTCCGCTACCGGCATCGAGGGACTGAACAAAGTCTGGGGGACTCATTATACCTCCTGGTCGGCGCTGCAGGAGAGCCGCGAGGCCCCGGACAAGGACAAGGCGCGCGAGGACCTGGCGGCCTTTTACACCAAAGCGGCCGAGCGGTACTTCCGCAGCGCGCGCGATGCCATTAAAGACGCGGCGCCCAACCAGCTCTATCTCGGCTGCCGTTTTGCCTGGGTCAACGCCCGCGCCGCCGCCGCCGCGGCAAAATACTGCGACGTGGTTAGCTACAACCTTTACCGGCGCAGCGTCGCCGATTTCAAATTCAACGGCGGGGCGGACGTGCCGCTGATCATCGGAGAATTCCACTTCGGGGCCTTGGACCGGGGAATGTTTCATACCGGCCTGGTGCCGGTGGCCGATCAGGACGCGCGGGCGCTGGCCTATAAAGAGTATGTCGAGGGGGCGTTGCGCCACCCGCAATTTGTCGGCTGCCACTGGTTCCAATATAAAGACGAGCCCGTCACCGGGCGCGTGTACGACGAGGAGAATTATCAGATCGGCTTCGTGGACGTGGCCGATACCCCCTACGCCGAGACCGTGCGCGCCTGCAGGGAGGTGGGGGAGGAATTGTACCGCTAAATAGCCTCTCAGCGCGCCGGGAAACCGTCTCGGTCGGCGGGGTCGAGCAAGACCAGTTCAGCCCTGGCGGGGCCGCGCCGGATCAGCGCGGCGGGCCTCCCGCCGAGCAGGGCAAACAATTGGTCGTCGCCGATCACGTCGAAGGTTCTTTTCGCGGGCGAGGTCCTGACCCACGCGATGGCCGAGGCGGAAGATCGCACCAGGCCCGGGCCGCGGGGCCGCGTGGTCACCAGCATCTGCGCCTCCAGCGGCCGGGAATGGACCACGAGCGGATTATCGTGGCCGCGTTTTGGGGCGTTGGGCGGAGACAAGAACCTGGCGGCGGTGGCCAGGACCAGCAGCACACAAGCTGCCGCCAGGAGGCCCCGATTGCGCCGGCGCTGCTGTTTTCGGCTTTGGACCCGCTCGAGCGTCAGGCGGAGCAGGTCCGCGCGGAAGGCCGGAGACGCGGCGTCGGCCAACACTTCGTCGAGGAGTTGGTTTTTGGCGGGATCAGTGTTCATGTTTGATTTGGGCGAGGATCATTTCTTTGAGCCTGCGGCGGACCCGCCCGAGGCGGGATTCGACGGCCTTTTCTGTGGTCTGGGTCTCGTCGGCGATTTGGCGGACGGGTTCGCCGGCGAAGTACTTCCGCTCGAGCAGTTCGCGCTCCTCGGCGGGCAAGGCGGCCAGGCTGGCCTCGAGCAGTTCCATCAGGCGCGCGTCCGCATCGCTCGGAGGGGCGCTGGCGGCAAATTGCGCGTGCTCGAAAAAGCGGCCCAGGAAACTCAGGTAGCGGCCCGTGCGGCGGCTCTCGTCGGCCACCGAACTGCGCGCCAGCACGGTCAGCCAGCTCCAAAAGGCCGCTTCCGATTCGAACCGTTTTGCGTGGCGGACCACGCGCAGCAGCGTCAGTTGCAGGGCGTCGCGGGCGCTCTGCTCGTTGCCGGTGACCACCAGGAGGTAGCGCAACAACCGGTCGAAATAAAGCCCGTAGAAACGCCGGTAAGCCTCTTCGTCGCCCCCGGCCATCCCGGCCGTCAGCGACGCGATCTCAGGCGCCGATACGGGAGGCTCCTGCAATTTGGGCTCCTCGATGATCAAAGGATGCGCGCGCGGGGCCGGGACCACGGTCCCGAGCCCCGCGGCGGCCAAAGATAGACTGTTAATTGGTCGAGGCTCCATCCTTTTTTAGACCTGGCGCCGGAGTGGGCATTATCCGGGAGGGGGGTCCTATGCCGGGCATTAAATGCCTGCCCGCGTTGGGCAGGGCCTTTCGCAATTGTTGGAGGACGTCCTCGATGGTCTGTAACTGGTATTCCTGGCCCACGGCGATGAGCAGCTTCGTCTCGGGATGGAATTTGAGACGCGGTGCGGGTTTTACCCCCAGGAGTTCCCAGCCTGTCTGAATTGCCGTCGTGATGTCCTCGATCGTGAACTTCTCGAGGTATTCACCCAACTGGTAAAAGCGGCAAACGTCGCGTGCGGTCGTGGCGTTTACCCGGCGGAAGCCCCAAACCGCATCCTCCCCGTTCCCTCCGGTTTCAAAGGCGTACCAAGTAGTGCGGTAATTGGCCCCATCAAATTCCTGTTTGGTGCTCACCATCCTCAGGGCATCGGACAGGTCCTGCACCGTAATCTTCGTGAGTTTCATCGGCGGGATCTGCACCTCCCGCTCCTCGGTCGGGACAATGGCGTTCAACGGTTTGCCGGTGGCCTTTTCGATGGCTGCCACCAATGCCTTGGGGCCCCCACCCGGGAAATCCAAGTCAAACCTCTGCCGATTGGTCTGGGCCGGCTTCCCAAGCGCTACTGCCTGCTGCAGGTCGATAAGATTGGCCGGGGGCGCTTGTCCCAGGGCGGTTTGTGCCGCCAGGACGGCGGCGATGATGGCTAAGGAGTGTATAACTGTTCTCATAACTTTTGACGGTCGGTATTTCGGTCTTTCACTAAGGAACACGCCGCCGAAGCGAAAATCCTTCGCCAGGCCTTTGGCTTGCCCAGGCAAGCGACGTGCGGCGCGAGAGACACGGCCGAGATCGCGAAGCGTATGGGGCGCGGAGCTTGCTCTGCTCCTTACACGGATTATTTGTGACCCTTCAGGTCCCACGCCAGGTCGGGAGCTTCGGCATGATTGGGTCGGCTCAAACCCCGTTAGGGGTGGCCTGTTTATAGCCGTAGCGCTGCCAACGACTCCCCCCTTCTTTTTGTTTTTCAGCGGCGCGGCAGGCGGGGAATTCAACAGGTAATCCAGCACCCGCGCCGCTGAAAAACAAAAAGAAGGAGGGGTGGTCGCCCGGTTCTTCTATAAACAGGCTACCCCTACGGGGTTTTTTGGCCCTTGGTGCAAAGGATCCGTGTAAGGAGCAGCAGCTTGCTGGCGCTCTCCGTTCGGCTGGGGCGCCCAAGAGCAAGAGGAAACTGCTCCGGCGGCTCAAGAACCTCACGTGTGGCGCGAAGCCGTCTTACCAGCACGCGCGAGAGAAGGGGCAGGATTAAGATTAAGATTAAGATTAAGATTGGGAGGGTCCGCTTCCGCTCCTAGTCCTAATCCTGCTCCTAATCGGGAAGGGGAGATTAGGCGCGGCTCCCCCATTCAGTTCTTGCGCTTGCGAGCGACGCCGGCTTTGAGGGCGGCGCGCTGGACGGCGGCGGCAACGCGCTGGACGACCTGCCGGTTGAAGACGCTCGGGACGATGTATTCGAAGCTGAGTTCGCTCGGGGCAATGCAGCCGGCAATGGCGCGCGCGGCCGCCTGCTTCATGCTCTCGGTAATTTGGGTTGCGCGCACGTCCAAGGCGCCTCGGAAGATGCCCGGAAAGGCCAGGACATTGTTGATCTGGTTGGCATAGTCGCTGCGGCCGGTGGCGACGATATACGCGACCCGGGCGGCGTCCTCCGGCATGATTTCCGGGGTGGGATTGGCCAAGGCAAAGACAATCGGCCTGGGACCCATGCGCCGGAGGTCCTTGGCCGCGAGCGTCCCCGGGCCGGAGACCCCGATAAAGACGTTGGCGTCGCGCAACGCATCCTGGATGCGGCCGCGCAGGTTACGGGGGTTGGTGTTCCGCGCGATCCAGGCCTTGCTCTCATTCAAATTGGCAAGGCGGCCGGCGTGAAGGATGCCCTCACGATCGCAGACCACCATGTCGCGGGCGCCCCCGCGAACCAAGATCTGGGTGACGGCCATGCCGGCGGCGCCGGCGCCGGAGATGACCATGCGCAGGCGCTCGAGCTTCTGCCCGGTCAAACGCAGGGCGTTCAGCAAGGCGGCCAGCACCACCACCGCGGTGCCGTGCTGGTCATCGTGGAAGACCGGGATGTCCAATTCCTTCTGCAACCCGCGTTCGATGTCGAAGCAGCGTGGGGCGGAGATGTCTTCCAGGTTGATGCCGCCAAAACCGACCGAGAGGTGCTTTACGGTATCGATGATTTGCTGCGTATCTTTAGTGCGCAGGCATATCGGGTAGGCATCGATGCCTCCGAACTCCTTGAACAGCATGGCCTTGCCTTCCATGACGGGCATGGCGGCTTCGGGGCCGATGTCACCCAGGCCGAGCACGGCGGTGCCGTCGCTGACGACGGCGACGGAATTGCCCTTGATGGTAAGCTGCCAGGCCTTGCGGGGTTGGGCGGCAATGGCCTCGCAGACCCGCGCCACGCCGGGCGTATAAGCCATGGAGAGCGCGTCGCGGGTCACCAGGGGCACCTTGTTCTGGATGGCGATCTTGCCGCCCAGGTGGAGGAGAAACACGCGGTCCGACACGTTGATCACCTTCACGCCCGGGAGGCGCTTTACTCGGGCGATGAGTTCTTCCTGATGCGCGGCGTCTCGCGGGCGCACCGTGATGTCGCGCGTCATGGACTTGCTGTCTGACGCGACGATGTCGACCGCGCCGATGTCGCCGCCGTGTTTGCCGATGGTCCCTACGATGCGCGCCAAGGTGCCGATTTGGTTCGGATACGCCAGGCGGACGGTGAAACTGTAACTGACGGAAGGAGGGACACGAGTCTTGTTCATAGCGCGTTCAGGGCGAGCGCGCCGTTTCGGCGCCGTCGCGCGGGAGAACCCCGACCTTCAGCCCCGAGGGCGCGGTCGCGGCGCGATAAACCCGCTGCATCGCCTTGCGAAAATCCTCCGGCCTTGCGGTCGGGATATTGACGAAGGTCTGTGGGTTGCGGTCCACCAGCGGGAACCATGAACTCTGCACCTGCACCATGACGCGGTGGCCGGAGCGGAAGGTGTGGAAAACGTCGGGCAGGGCGAAGTCGAGACGGGTGATCTCGCCGGGCTGGAAGGGCTCCGGGTTCTCGAAGCTGTTTCGGAATCTGCCCCGGAGCACCTCGGCGCGGACCAGTTGCTGGCAGCCGCCGAGCTTTACGCCCGCCGGATTGGGCTCGGGGTCCGGGTAATCCCCCGGATACACATCGATCAGTTTCACCACCCAGTCCGCGTCGGAACCAGTGGTCGAGACGTGGAGTATCGCCTCGGGCGGCCCCGCCAGGGTCAGGTCTTCTTCGAGCGGTTCGGTTTCATAGACCAGCACGTCGGGCCGCGAGGCGGCGAAGCGCTGGTCCTCGAGCGGGAAGGCGCGCGGATAGCTGGTGGATGACGTGCTGGTGAAAGGGACCGGCTTCGCCGGGTCGCTGACGTATTCGTCGAAGGCCTCCGTCTCCTCGGTGGGGCGCTCGAAACCGAGCGAGCCGCCCGGCCGGAAATAGAGCGTGCGGGCGGAGACGTTGCGGGGCGGCCAGGCCTCGAAGCGCCGCCAGCGGTCGGCGCCGGTTTCGAAAACCTGGGCTTTGGCCAGGGTAAAGTTGGTGTCCCCTTTGAGAAAATGGCGGAAGAAGGGCAACTCGATGCGCTCGCGGTAGAACTCGGCGGTCCGGCCATGGAAACTGATCGGGCCGAGGGTGTCGCCGAGGCCGCGGCCCCAATCGCCGTGGGCCCAAGGGCCCATGACCAGCATATTGACGATGCCGGGATTGAGCCGCTCGGTCCAGCGGTAGGTTTCGAGCGCCCCGAAGAGGTCCTCCGCGTCGAACCACCCGCCGACGGTCATCACCGCGCAATGGATGTTCTTGAGGTGCGGCCGGATGTTGCGCGCCTGCCACCAGGCGTCATAAGTCGAATGTGCCAGGAACTCGGTCCAGGCGCTCGAATGCCCTTTGTAGTAGAGCGTGTCCGAGTTGGTGAGCGCGCCCAGGCGCAGGAAGAAATCGTAACCGTCGGGTGTGGGGAAATGAAAGCCGAGGGTGTCCTCGTGCAGCGGGTCTTGCGCCGCCTGTTCGAACCGGGAGAAGAAACCGAAGTTTTGGACGAGGAAAAAGGCCCCGTTGTGGTGCAGATCATCGCCCATGAACCAGTCGGTTACCGGCGCCTGGGGCGAGGCCGCCTTGAGCGCGGGATGGCTGTCGATCATGCCCATGGAGGTGTAGAAGCCGGGATAGGAGATGCCAAAGAGGCCCGCCTTGCCGTTGTTCCCAGGCACGTTCTTCACCAGCCAGTCGATGGTGTCCCAGGTGTCCGAGGACTCGTCGCTCTCCTTCGGGCCCTTGTGCGGATTGAAGGGCCGCACATGCACGTACTGGCCTTCCGAGCCGAAGCGTCCGCGCACGTCCTGGGTAACCAGGATAAACTTGTCCCTGGCAAAGGACTCGATTGACCCGGACGGCGCGCCATAGTTGTCCGCCCCGTAAGGTTTGAGGGAGTAGGGCGTGCGCGTCAGCAGCATGGGCCAGGCCTGCGAGTCGTCTTTGGGCGCATAGACCCGCGTGAACAGCCGCACCCCGTCGCGCATGGGAATGCGGAACTCGGATTTGACATAGTTCTCCGCCAGCCAGGCGGCGGTCGCTTTCTCCTCGGCCGCGCCGAGCCGGCCGCAGACCAGCGTCAGCAGCGCGAGCGCCAGGGTGATCCGGAGCTTCGATCGCATTGAGAGTAATAGTTCCGGGACCAGCCTGCCCCAAGCGGCCTCCCGGCGCAAGACGAAATCGGCCAAGAGCGCGCGGGCCCCAGGGCGGTTGACATCCCGACGAGTCGGGACTGGAGTGCGCGGGCAGAGCGAAGCGGCGACGGCGCTTTTAGCTGCCCGGGGACGTCCCGGAAGGTTGGACGGTGCCCGAGCCAAAGCGGTGTCGCGCTTCGCTTGCCACCGCACTCCATACGCTTCGCGTAGCAGGGCGCATGGCCGAAATCGCGAAGCGTGTGGACTGCGCGGAGCTTGCTCCCGCTTTCGTGCGCCCCAGCCTTCATCCTTCATCGTTTCTCCTTTGTCGCTGGTCCTTTGTCGCTCATTTTTCATTTTTTATCCTTGTTTATCCTTGATAAGTCCGGCAGCACCACCTCGCCGGACCTTTCCAATTCATCCACGTCCCCGAACACCACCTGCCGCATCAGCGCGATTTTCTCGGCGTTGGGCATCGGCTGGTCGGCAATCTCCCCCGCCCTTACGTTCCGGCGCCATTCGAGCAAAACCCCGCACGCTCCCCGCTCGAACCCTTCGCGCTCAGCCCCCATGCCCAATCCCGATCTCAGGTCCCGTTCAGTCCCGCCCCATCGCAACCGGCTCAATCCCGCCCCTAATCTCCGAGAACCACTGTCCAGCGTATTCATTTATTTAGTTTGATAACTCCCTCCAGTCTGCCCACGTCTCCCCGGAAAAAACAAACCCTCCATTGGCTACATTGGCTACATTGGCTGTATTGGCTGTTTCTTATGCCACCCCGTCCTCCGGTCAAGTCCTGAAATGAATTTGGTACTTTTTTCCTGGTGTGCGCGAAGCGCACAGCTCTTGTTTTTGGTTGTCTGGTTGATGCTCGACAGCGAGCTAAAACGAGCAGGGGGACGGGCCCGGCGCTCGACACGTCGCGCTTCACGGCGCCCCGGAATTCAACGCGCTGAACAAGGACATCAAAATCGACTGGCCAACGCGAAGGGTTTTGCACACAATGGACCTCAGAGCAGTGGCGACAGAAAATCAGACCTTTTTCATTCCGGAGAGCATCCGGCGACTGAGACTTGCCGAGTTGCCGGTGTCGGGGGAGCTTGCAGGTCGGCTACGAAAGATGGGTATTTCGACCCTTGGCGACTTAGCCGGGGCTTCGCTCCGCGACTTTCAACGCGTGAGCAACAGGGGTAGGGAGCTGTTTTTGGAAGTCGTGCGGCTCCTTCAGCAGGCTAGGCAAGCCGATCTTGGGGCACGCGTATTGCTCCGGTCGGTGCGAATCTTTGCGGGCTCCCCGCAACAGGCTAGACAAGCCGATCCTGGCGTGCGTGCTGGCCAAGGGGAGACCGACCATAGCACGGCTTCAGGACGGCCGCGGGATGAGACCATCTTCATTCCGCTGGAAGCTCGGGGGAAGCCCCTGGCGACCCTTTCCCTCTCCGTGCGGCTCAGGCACGTCCTCGAGGGCAGGGCGGGCGTGCGGCTGGTTGGCGACCTGCATGGGCGCACGCTCTCGCAATTCCGGGATTACGCCAACTTTGGGAATAAAACGCTTGGGGAACTGCGCGACGTAGTGCGCGCGATTCAGCATGAGCATCACGGGGCGCCAACCAGCCGGGCGGACGCCGCCGCGGAGGAACGGCCGTCCCCTGTCTCGGCGGGGGCATTCTTTGTCCCCGCGAATCTACACAACCTGAAGGTCTCCGAACTGCCCGTTTCCGTGCGGCTCGAAGGGGTCCTGCAGCGGAAGCGTGTGCTTCGCCTGGGGGATCTGCACGGCGTTCCTGTAAAGGACCTGAACGCGATCGACAACTGCGGCTCGAAAACAGTGCGTGAAGCCATCCGCCTCATCGAGCGAGCTGCTAGCGGCGAATTCGAAACGGGGCCGGACATTCCTTGGAACCCTGCTGAGGTAGTGCGTGTCCTCGACACCCTGATTGCCGGCTTGCCGGAGAGAAGTCAGCGAATGCTTGTCGCCCGCCTGGGAGGCAAGGAGAACGGGGTGCCGACCCTTGAAGAGGTCGGGGTGCAATTTGGCCTCACACGCGAGCGGGTTCGGCAGGTCTTTCAGCTTAGCATCGACAGAATCTGCAAAGCGGGCAGCCGCCAACTCAGGGCTCACCTCGATCACATTGAGAGATTCTGCAGGGAGAAGGTCTGCCCGCTCACTCCCGCCCTGCTGCGACACTGGCTTGAGCAGCCGCCTTCGGGGGGTCGCTTCAGTTTCGTCTTCTATTTCCGTTTGATCGGCGAGTTGAGACCAGCCATTCCCGCGTGGCCCGCCGGGCAGGACTTTTCGCCGGGGCGCCAGGTCGGACACGAAAAGATCGAGCGAGAGTTGCAGTCGCTGTTGGGAGAGACATTTCAATCCATGCCCCTGTCAGAGGCGCTGCCCCGGCTTCGGCTCAAGGCGCCCGGCCACAACCTGCAAGCAACCGAGCTCCTCGCGATGCTTCAGCATTCCCGCCGTCTCACGATCGAGTTCCCGAGGCCTGACGCGCCCGTTGTGCGGCTGACGCGGCGCTCGGCGCCAGAGGTCGCAAAGGCAGTGCTGCAAGCAAGCGATTTGCCCCTAACGCCCGAAGAAATCCAGACGCGCGCCCGGGCATCGTTCGGATATGAATCGGCGTTATGGAGTTCGGGCGCGCTTGCCAACGCGCTGGCCCAGGAACAGGGTTTTTATCTACTTGGACCTCGGTCCTACGGGCTCCGCCGGCATATCCAGTTGCCCGGACGGACATGGGCACGAGTGAGGGCAGATTTTCGAGCCCTGCTGAGCCAAGAGAACCGCCCGATTTCTACCGCGGAGATTACAAGCCGCCGCAGCTTCGACTGGGCCGATCAAACGAACACCCACGAACTGGCGTGCATTCTTCGGGAAGACGACCATCTTATTGATTTAGGTAGGTTTTTGTTCGCACTCGCCGAGTGGGGCATTGAGGAACGACAATACGTCCGGGACCTCGTTCCAAGAGTGCTTCAGGCGGCCCACCGACCCCTAACGGGGGCGGAGATCTTGGCGGGCCTCCAGCAACTGCGATCCGTTTCGCCAACCAGCATCGCAAATTCCCTGCGCAAACATCCCGAGGTGCGCGACTATGGAGCTGGGCACTACGGTCTGAAATCCTGGGGCGATTCTGTTAAAAGCAGCATCGTCACAGACGCGAGGTTGGTGGAGAGTGTTATCCACCGGGCCGCGCCGCCGCTCACATTCCTGAGGCTATGCGAGATCCTCGACGTCGCCTCGGCTGGTGAACTCGCGGACAAGCTCTGGCAGACGTGTTCCGCAATGCCCGATGTCATCCGCGTTCCCGAGGAACGCTCGGACACCAGCCGGCTCGTCCACCGCTCATGCCGCTTGGAGCGCGCGCTAGTGGCGACGGCAGGGGAGGTCAATCGTCCATTGCCGCTTTACGAGCTCCAATGGGAGGTCAATGCACGGTTTGGGCCGCTCTTCGCGACGAAACCCCTGGACGAATACCGGCGCACGCTGGAGCAGAGCACCATGTTTCTCCGAAACGCGGCTGGCGAGTTCATTCTCGATATTCATCTGGACCAGCTTGGGTTGGATGCGCACGCAGTTCGGCGCGCCTGCGCTGATCTCTTGTCGGAGACGAACGAAATCGTTGGCTGCGAAGCTCTGTTGGAGCGCCTTGAGGCGGACGGGAAGTCGCGGGAGGATCTCTCACCCGACATCCTTGCGTCCGTGTTACGCGATGATGCGGCTTTCCAGGAAGTGGGCCGCCACAGATTTCGTCTGAAGCCATGCAAGCGCTAACCAGACCCCAAAAAATCCTGGCCGTGATGTATGAGCTCTGCCAGGGTAACGCCACCGCCCTGCAGTACGAGGACATTGTGGTCGGCGCGTTCAAGCGCT
>Ga0209415_10015755_pt1 | contig 12225 bp, 10 predicted proteins | sample PeaSoiSIISIP2007_FD_187696 | JGI IMG/M metagenome (GOLD analysis project Ga0209415, IMG submission 187696) | Peat soil microbial communities from Weissenstadt, Germany - SII-SIP-2007 (SPAdes) (version 2) | ecosystem: Environmental > Terrestrial > Soil > Wetlands > Peat | place: Germany... | reverse complement strand
GCTTCAGCAAGTGTCCGCCTACCGCATCCGCCGCGATCTCTTCTACCTCAGCAGTGATCCATTGCCGTTCCGCAAAGCGAATTACACCCGGCCAGGCCAGAGCGTGGACTCGCTGGCCGAGGCGGACGCATACATCCGCGGCCAGCTCGAATCGGCCGGTTACGAGGTGACGGCGACCCATCACCGGGTGCAGGCTTGGCGCTGCGACAAGACCAAGCCGCTGCATCACTGGTACTCTCCGCCAGATCCGAGCGACCCCTGGTATGACGCGGCGAACCTTGAGGCGACCCGTCGCGGCGGCGCGAACGCCGAGGAGATCATCCAGTTGATCTCGCACAAGGACTCGATGAGCTGGATAGACTCGCCCGGCGCGCATGACAACTGCTGCGGCACCGTGGTCAACCTGGAGTTGGCGCGTGTCCTCTCGACGTGCGATCCGCAACGGTCGGTGCGCGTGCTCTTCTGCAACGAGGAGCATACTCCCTGGACCAGCCGCTTCGCCGCGGAGGCCGCCGCCGCCCGGGGCGACCGGATCATCGCCGTGCTGAACGTGGATTCCCTCGACAGCAAGTCGGACGAGGACATGGCCGCCGGCAAGCTGATCCACGCCCTCGGCTACAGCACCGACGAGGGCCGCGCCCTCGCCGAGTTCATGGCCGATTGCGCCGTCCGCCACGGCATCGGCCTGGACGTCAGGCCTTATGCCAAGCAGCCGGTGAATGACGACGATGGCATGTTCATCAACGCGGGATTTCGCACGACCGTGATGAATACGGGCGCGTGGCCCAAAGGCGATTCGGAGTATCACCTGCCCGGCGACGTTCCCGAACGGGTGAACATTGAGAACCTGGTGCTCAGCGCGCAACTGTTGCTCGCGACGATCCTCGAGGTCGCCGGCGGCGGCGCAGGCATCCTGAGGAGCAAGTCATGAATCGAGAGGCTCATACAAAATTGGCCATCGAGGGCGGGCGGCCGGTGCGGACCACCCCTTTTCCCGCCGGCGCCAAGCACAGCCTGGCGGAATGGCGGGCCGTCAAGCCGATCTTCGAGCGCGGCACCATTCACATGACCCGAGGCCCCGAGGTGATGGCCCTGCGCGAGAAGTTCAAGAAGCTCTTCGGAATGAAATACGCGGTCACCGTCTCCAGCGGCACCGCCGCCCTTCACACCGCTCTCGGGGCCCTGGAGATCGGCCGCGGCGACGAGGTCATCACGAGCCCGGTCACCGACATGGGCACTCTGATCGCCATCCTGGCGCAGAATGCCGTGCCGATCTTCGCCGACGTGGATCCCCTGACCGTCGAGATCACGCCGGAGACCGTCGCGCGCAAGATCACTTCGCGCACCAAGGCGATCATCCTCGTCCACCTCGCGGGCCTCCCCGCGGACGGCCGGGGTATTGTCCGCCTGGCGCGCCGTCGCGGCATCGCCGTGGTGGACGACATGGCGCAGAGTTACCTCTGCAAGCAGGGACGTCGTTACGCCGGCACCTTCGGCGACATCGGTTGCTGGAGCCTGAACGAGAGCAAGCACATCGGCGCAGGTGACGGCGGCATCCTGCTCACGAATCGTCGGAGCCTCGCGCGCCGGGCGGACCTCTTCGCCGACAAATGCTACGACCGCGAAGGCGGCCCCGTCCGGCCCACCTTTGCGCCGTTCAACTACCGGCTCAACACCCTCGTGGCCGGAGTGTGCCTGGAGCAACTCAAGCAAGTCCGGCGCGTCTGCTCAACCCGGAACCGGCTGGGGAGCTATCTGGATCGCGAACTGGCGCGGATTGATGGCATCAATCCGCGGCCTGTCCGGAAGGGGGACTACGCCACGTACTGGTACTACCTCTTCCACATCGCCCCGGAGAAATTCCACTGCACCAACGCGGAATTCGCCGCCGCCATGCGCGCCGAAGGGATTCCCGTCGGCGCTTTCACGCAGAACGTCATGGACTGGCCGATCTTCAAGGAGCACCTTCTGAGCTCGCACGCCTGCGCGGACAGTTGTCCCCTCTACAAAGGCGGGCGGCCGGATTACGACTCGACCCACTACCCCGGCGTGATGGAGGTCAGGCGCCGGGCCATCCAGCTATGGATGAACGAGCGCCTCACGATGCGCGAAATGCGCGACCTCGTCCGCGCCGTAGCCAAAGTCGCCGCCCATTATCGGCGTTAGGCGAAGTGAAGAAGGCGTGATTGCGTCGCATTCGTCCTCGCCGTTCGGAACGTGATTCGAGGACGAGGACGACGACGAGGACGAGTACGATTCACAGCGGCTCAGTGGCCCCGCTGGAGCGGACCGCCCCACAACGCGGAATCCAGCGACCATCTCCCCGCGCCGACGGCGATCAGGAAGACCAGGCTCATGAACATGGAATAATCCGTCCGCGCCGGGTCCTCCATCGCGAAGAAGCCGCTCTTGATGAGGATGGGAATCTTCGTGGTGGCGATCGCCACGGAGATGTTGATGAGCAGCACGATGGCGCCCAGCCGGGTCAGCAGGCCCAGCAGGAGCAGCAGGCCGCAGACGATCTCGACCGTTCCCACGAACGGCCCGGTGAACGCCGGCCACGGGATGCCGATCCGGGCGAAGCGCCCCGCGCCCCATTGCTCGGCGAAGAGGAACTTCTTCACTCCCTCGACGAAGAACACGCCGCCGGCCAGGAACCGAATCACGATGACCGCCCCCGGCGCGCTCGTCCGCACCATTCTGCCGAGAAGCGAATCGCCTGCCATGCCGGGCCGCGCCATCTCAGACCTCCAGGACGGAGTTGCTGCTGCCGTGCGGATTGGGGGCTGAAGCGGCGGCCTTCGGATCGCTGATCCACTCGCCGTCCACCACGAAACGATACTCATGGCGGCCGGCCGGCACTGAGACTACGCACCGCCAGAGTCCGCCTTTGCCCTTGCGCATCGGGTTCCGGCTGACGTCCCAGTTGTTGAACGTTCCAGCCACGCTGACGACGACGGCTGTCGGCATGTCCAAGATGAACTCCACACGTCTTGTTCGCGCCATGACCTGTTCTCCCTTTTCCTATCCGGATGAATGTCGCGCATCACGTGCGCGAGGCCCCGAGCACCGCCGCACATCCTTGTGCCGGCTCGTCCTTCGACGGCCGTTCGCTCATTTCAAGTGCAGCACCACAAACAGGCTCGCGCCTTTTCGCTTGATGAGCAGCAGCACGGTATCCTTGTCCTTCGCCTTGCCGAGCGCCTCTTGCAGGTCGTCGGCGCTGGTGACTTTCTGACGATCCGCCTCGACGATGACGTCGCCCGGCTGCAGGCCCGCGAGCGAGGCGGGGCTGCCCTCCTGCACGTCGGTGATGACCGCGCCCTCCGCGCCCTGGGCGCCGAACTGTTTCGCCAGATCGGGCGTCAGCGTCTGGACGGCCATCCCAAGCTTGCTCAGAACACCGCCTTCTTCCGACGGCGTTCCAGCGGCCATTTTTTCGGGAGTCAGTTTGACGACGGTCACGGTCAACGTTTCCTCTTTGCCGTTGCGGATGACGACCAGCTTCGCCTCCGTTCCCGGAGCGGTGGCGGCGACCATGTTGCGCAGGTGCGTCGTGCTCTCCACCTCCCTGCCGTCGTATCGCACGATCACGTCACCGGGCTTGACGCCGGCCTTGGCGGCGGGGGAATCCGCGTTGACCTGCGATACGAGCGCGCCCTTGGCTTCGCTGAGGCCCAACTCCTTGGCCAACTCGGGCGTGACCTCCTGGATCATGACGCCGAGCATGCCGCGCGTGACCTTCTCGCCTTTCAGGAGCGTCGGCAGAATGCCTTTGACCATGTTGATCGGGATTGCGAAGCCGACGCCGGCGAACTGCCCGATGCTGGTGGCGATGGCGCTGTTGATGCCAATGACCTGGCCCCGCATGTTCACCAAAGGCCCGCCTGAGTTGCCCGGGTTGATGGCTGCGTCGGTCTGGAGGAAATCCTCATAGGCGTTGATCCCGACGCCCGAGCGCCCCTTGGCGCTGATGATGCCGGTGGTGACGGTCTGCGCAAAGCCGAACGGCGCGCCGATGGCCATCACCAGGTCGCCCACCTCGATGGCGTCCGAATCGCCGAACTCCACCGCGGGCAAATCCCCCGGCACGCTCCCTTTCATGCGGATGACGGCCACGTCGGTCTGCGGGTCCGTGCTGACGATCTCCGCCTCGAAGGTGCGCTTGTCCGCCAGCTGGACCTTGATCTCGTCCACGTCGCGCACCACGTGGTAATTGGTCAGCACGTGGCCTTGCTCGTCAATGATCATGCCCGATCCCATCCCCTGCTGGCGCTGCTGGAACTGGCGCTGTCTCGGCTGCTGCGGCTGGTTCTGCTGGAACTGCTGGCCGAAGAACTGGCGGAAGAAATCGTCGCCGAAGGGGGACCCGAATTCGGGCGCCTGGAACTTCACGATTCTCTCGGAGTAAACGCTCACGACCGTCGGCCGAACGTGCGCCGCCACCATGGCGTACGCCTTGCCCAACTGCTCCGCCGGCGCGGTCACCGCCGGATCGATCGGCCCGGACTTCAGATCGCCCGCGCCCGAACGCGCCGCAATGAGCGCGACCAGGCCCGCCGCCACGAACAACGCCACGCCCATTGCGACTCCGACCGAGACTGCCTTGCTCCAAGCTCGCATGGAAAGTCTCCTTCCCGGGCTCATCTTCTGTCTGTCGCGCCTGTGCCTCGCCATCCTCTCCAAAAGGTTGGCGACAATGGGCGCCGGCTTGCCCGGCCGGGCGCCTCAATCTTCATATTATGGCGATATCGAGCGCGAAGTCAAGCCGGGTCGCCCTCGGTGAACTGCTTGACGGAGATGGCTCCATTCGGCAGAATACCTTCTTTGACGCCTGGCCTTTACAGAACGGGGATTTCCATGATTGATCTTCGCAGCGATACGGTGACGCGGCCGACGAAAGGAATGCTCCGCGCGATGATGCGCGCGAAGGTCGGGGATGATGTCCTCGGCGACGACCCGACCGTGATCCGCCTCGAGGAAATGGCCGCCGAGTTCCTCGGGCAAGAGCGCTCGCTCTTCATGCCGAGCGGCTCGATGGCCAACACCGTCGCGATCAAAAGCTGGACCCAGCCGGGCGACGAGGTGATCCTCGACCGCGGCGCGCATTCGGTCAACTATGAGGTCGGCGCGGGCGCGGCGCTCTGCGGGGTGATGTTCAGCACCCTCGACATGCCCGACGGCATCCTGACGCCCGCCGCGGTGGAATCGGCCATCCGCCCGCACAACATCCATCAGCCGGTGTCGCGGCTGGTAACCGTCGAGAACACGCACAACCGCGCCGGCGGAACCTGCTACACGCTGCAGCGCGTCCGCGAGCTCCGCCGTCTGACCAAGCAGCGCGGCCTCCTGCTGCACATGGACGGCGCGCGCCTCGTGAATGCCTCCGCTGTGACCGGGAGCAAGCCGAGCGAGTACGGGCGGCTGTGCGACTCCGTCTCGCAATGCCTCTCGAAGGGCCTCGGCTGTCCGGTCGGGACGATGCTCGCCGGGCCGCCGGATTTCATCGAGCGCGCGCGGCGGTGCCGCAAGATGCTCGGCGGCGGCATGCGGCAGGTCGGCTATCTCGCGGCGGCGGGCATCTACGCGCTCGAGCATCACGTCGAGCGCGTCGTCGAGGACCACGCCAACGCGCGCCGTCTCGCCGAGGGGTTGGCGGAAATCCCCGGAATCGAGATTGATCCGGCCAAGTTCGTGACGAACCTGGTCTATTTCCGATTCAAGGCCGGCCCGCAGAAGGCGCAGGAGACCATCGCTGCGCTGAAGGCGAAGGGAATCCTGATCATGCTGACCAGCCCCGACCGCGCCCGCGCCGTGACGCATCTCGACATCTCGGCTCCAGACATCGCGCTGACGCTGCGGACGCTTAAGCGGCTGCTCGGCTAAGCGCGCGATGCCTCGATATTCGTTGCTCGGAACTCCGCATTCGCCTTCCGATCTGCGCCGTGCCTTCTGCCGCTGCGCATCGCGGAGAAGTACAGACGCGGAAACACGGATGTCGTTTCCGGCAGCCGGTCAGAACTTCACGCCCCTCAGCTTCCAGATCCCCATGGCGGTGAACGGCGTGACAAAGAAACAGAGCACCGGGAAGCTCCACCGAATCCAGAATAGGTCTAACTTCGTAGGATCCTGGGGCCTCCGAAGAGCGACGAGGCCGAATCCAGCCCAGTACCCCACCATCGTCACGGCCCACCATTGCAGCATTTGTCCGCCGTCGAGAAGCAAGGCGGTGAACAACCCAAAGAAGACCTGAAAAACGAGCGATACTTTGAGCGCCTGCCAGTATTCCTTGCTGAGGTTCACGGACATCTTCGCACCCATGTTGTTCACTCCTATGATCTGACTCATCAAACCAGCAGCCAAGGTCAGAACAAAAAGTCCGACTATTGAGACAGTCTTCGACCGGGCAGCCCTCCTCTTACTTCGTGTGCACTTGCATCGCTCGAGCGTTCACGCCATCCCAGAGATAGGCCTCATTGTCGGGGTCGCGTTGGCCGCTCAGGCTGCGGTGGGGACAGAAGATGTCGTCATTCGGGTCACTGCCGGCGTAGACCGTTTCGGTCCATTTCACGTGCCCGTCGAAGTACATCACGTTTTGACCGCCCTCGTGGTTTGGGGCGCGGGGCACGCGCGTCCAGTTGGCGGGGTAGGGCGGCTTGCTGCCGTCAGGCCGCTTCCACGTCTGCCCGTCGGCGTCGCAGGCGACTGCCGAGCCCGGCCCAAGATTGCGAAAGTTCAACCGCTCTTTGTAGAAGTAGCTGCACTTCAGCTCCGTGCTCAGCTCGAAGCCGCTGTACCTGGCCGGGTTCGTGGCCGGCTGGCCGAGGACGTCCGTCCCGAAGCAGACCCAACGGCTGCCCTCGTGATAGCGAACCGAAATGAACGGTTTGTCGGTTGTGGCCGGGCAGCCGAAGACCCTCACGTTGTCAATGTAAGACGGGTACAAGATCGCCAGGGAGGGCATCGGCCTGAAATCGTCGGTCGTGCCAAAGAAGTACTGCGAATGGGCGGGGAAGAAATCCCCGTTCGGCTCTTGATAGGTAATGCACGCCTTGACGATCTGGCTGAGGTTCGCATCGCAGGCCTTGCGCACATCTTTCTCCGCCGCCAGACGCAAAGCCGGCACAATCAGCGCGGCCAGGAGCAACACGATGCCCAGTACAACGAGCGCTTCGATGAGCGTAAACGCGCGCGGCAGCGTCCCCATGACCTGACCCTTTCCCGCAATTAAGCCAGGACTCGCCATAAAGCCGCCCGCCAGACGACGGTCAGGCATCAAATGTCATATTCTCGTGACTGGAGTCGCTCCCGTCAAGGATTTTTTCGGCGGTCCGCCAGTCTTGAGGAAGGTTCCAAGGCGAAGGGAATATCGGAGCTGGACGGTGGTCAGCTGAGGCATCCTACTGCCGGAGTTCCGCTCGCCGGCACAGTCTCACTGCGACTTGCGCCCGGACGCGGCGAGGGTTTTTTTCAGGGCCTCCAGGCGCGCGTCGGAGCCTTCGAGGAGGTTGTCCGGGAACTTGTAATAGAGAAGGATGTCCTCCAGCAACGCCTTGCTCGAATTGAGATTCAACGACAGGCCCGCGAGGTACTGCAGCCGGAGGTTCATGTCGGTGTTGATCTCCGCGCCGCGGAGCCATGGGGCCAAGTCGCTGGCCTGCCCGGCGTAGGTGGACAACAAGTCCACGGAAATCTCCGGCACCTCGCCGTAGGCCTCTCCCAGCGGGCGGCGCGCGCCGAACTTCACGTCCTCGAGCGATTGCTTCACCTTCGGATGCGCGTCCAGCCAGCCCTGCAGGCGGTCCACGTCAATCTTCTCGGCCGGCTCCGCCTGGCCGAAGAGCACGACGTCGTACCCTTCGCCGGAGGAGTCGTTGCTCCAGATGATGCCGTCCGGGAACACCTGGAAGAAGGTCGCGATCATGCTCTTGGCGGTCGCCCAGTCGCTCGCGTACAGGGGGCACCAGAGCGCGAACACGCCGCCCGGGTTTAGATGGGCCTTGCACATCCGGTAGTACTCCACGGTGTTCAGCGCGGCGCAGCCCTTGACCCACGGATCAATCGGGTCGGAGGTGATGACGTCGAACATCTCCTTCGTGGTGCGGATGAAGTGCCGCCCGTCGTCCACGATCACCTCGGTGCGCGGGTCCTGCACGACGTTGTAGTTCTCCTTGGCGAACAGGGGCGCCACGTCCCGGGGCACGATCGGCTCGATATCGCAGATGACGATCCGCTGGACGGTGTCGTAAGGCACGAACGATCCGGCGGTCACGCCCGCACCGCAGGCGACCACGAGGACCGACTGGACCGAATCCGGGTCCCTGCGCGTGAGCATCGGCAGATGCCCGAGCATGCGCTGCAGGCGCATGTCCTGCGGATGGGTGGAGGCCTGCACCTTGCCGGCGCCGTGGAAATAACGGAAATTGTCCTTGTCCACCGAGACGGCGACGGTGACGTTCATGCCTTCCCGCACGAGGGCGCAGTGCCAGTCCGCCGCGCCTCCGCCGTACGAGGCGGAAGTCGGCCCTTGCGGCCCGGCGGCCTGCCCTTTGCGCAATGCGGAAAGCAGCGCCGCGCGATGGGCCGCGATCCAGGGGTCCATGACGGGCCTTGCGGCGGTCGCCAGCGCCTGGCCGGCCGCTCCGCTCGACTGGGACTCATACTGAATGTCGCCGTCGGCGGAGGCTCGCAGGGTCATATGCCAGCCGTCCGCGAATCTGAGCAGTTCGATCTCCTTCATATCGAGGATACCCGGGTAAGCTTCGTACATATAGGTGGCGCAGAAGCGGCCGAAGCCGACGGTGGTCCACGGCATCGGCGAGACGCTCCAGGCCAGCAGCGGCACGAGCGCGAGGACCACCCCGACTCCGATGATCGTCCGCAGCCGCCCGGCCGGGATCTCTCCGCGCGTCCGAAGACGCCGCCAGACCGCCGGGGCCAGGCACACGGCCGCCGAAATCGCGGAGAGTAGGAGCATGACCCGCTGCGACCATTGGGTTCCGATTGCCGGGATCAGCAGCAGGCTGAAGGCAAGCGCTCCCACGATCGCCCCGACCGTGTTGGCCGCATAGACGCCCGCCACCAGGCGGCCGGAATCCTGCCCCGGCTGCGCGGCGGCCGCCAGCGCCAGCGGAAAACTCGCTCCCCAGAAGATCGCCGCCGGCAGCACCACGTACAGGCAGCGCAGCAGGTCCAATTGGAACGTGAACCATGGGCTGATGGAGATCATCGGGTTGATCGGCCAATACGGCAGTGAGCCTGAAAGCGCCCAGGCCGCCCAGGCGATCGCGCCCGCCAGGAGCAGTTGGCAATATCCCAGCGCCCAGCGCGGGCTCGCCGTTCGAGCCAGGAAAGAGCCGGCGGCGCTGCCGATCCCCAGCCCCAGCAGAAACAGTGCCAGGATGGCGGAGAACGTGTAGACCGTCCCTCCCAGCAGCAGCGACAGCAACCGGGTCCAGACCACCTCCGCTCCCAGCGCCGTCAGCCCGGACAGGGCGATCACGACGTACACGCTCCACGGGCCGGCTGCGACGCGCGATTCCGCCTGCTGTGGAGCCGCGGTCGCGGGCCGATAAGTCCATACCTCCGACAACAGCGCGGCGGCCACCGCTACGACCAGGTTGACGGCCACTGCGAAACAGGTCGTCAGGGCCATGTCATAGACGCGCAGCAGGTAAACCCCGGCCAGGAGACACCCGACTACCGCGCCGGCGATGTTCGCTCCGTAGAGGAAGCCCAGCCACGAGACGCCTTCCGGCGTCGTCTCCACCCAGCGCGAGAGCGCCGGGAGCGTCGCGCCCATCAGCATCGCCGGAAGCAGCAGGCAGACCATGCTCAAGAGGCCCCGCAGCGCCAGCGACGCGATCCACCCTCCGCCCGCGGCGCCGGTGTAGAGCCGCTCGATGTGCGGCATGCCGTACAGCACCGCCAGCGCAATCACCCCGATGCCCAGTTCCAGCGTCGCGTAGATCCGCAGCGGGTGCCGCTTCGGCGAGACGAACCGCGGCAGTAACAGGCTGCCCAGGCACATCCCGCCCATGAACGTGCCGAGCAGCACTCCCAGCGAAACCGCCGTGGAACCGATGACGAGCTGCAGCAACTGAAGCCACACGATCTCGTACACCAACGCCGCGCACCCGCTCCCCATGAACAGCGGAAGCAGGAAGAGCAGGCGCGTCGGAGAGGGGTTCGTTCCCGGAGGAGCGTTCTGGAGCGGCGCCGAGTTGATCATGATTTCCCAGATGACCGGCGGTTGACGACCCTCGTGAGCACAGTGGGGAATATTCTACACTTCTGGCCCGGTTCCGCAAGCCGGAACTTGACAGATCCGGCTTCGATCAACAGAATATGGCCTCTGTTCAATAGGAGGGATCTTATGCGAGTGCTCGTGATCGGCGCAACGGGACACATTGGAAGCTACCTGGTGCCGCGTCTCGTCCAGCGGGGTCACACCGTCCTGGCCGTCGCGCGCCATCCGCGGCCCCGGTACGCCGACGCGCGGCTCGGGTGGTCGGAGGTGGAATGGGTCCTGGCCGACCGGACCGCCGAAGAGCCCGACGGCGCGTGGCGGCAGCGGATGGCGAAGATCAACGTCGACGTCGTCATGGATCTCCTCTGCTTTCGGCCCGATCAGAACCAGCAGATGTACGAGGCCTTCAAGGGCAGGATCCACCAGTTCATTCACTGCGGCACGATCTGGGCTTACGGGCCGCCGGAGACGGTTCCCTACGAGGAGCATTTCGCGCGCAAGCCGATCGGACAGTACGGCGCCGACAAGGCGAGGATCGAGGAGTTTCTCCTGCGCAAGTATCGCGAGGAGGGATTCCCGGCGACCGTCATCCACCCCGGACACATCTCCGGCCGCAAGTGGCTGCCGATTGACCCGCAGGGAACCCGCGATGGCGTCAAGGTGTACGAGCGCCTCGCCACAGAACAGGTAATCTGCCTGCCTGAGATGGGCCTCGCGCGGCTTCACCACGTACATGGAGACGACGTCGCGCAGCTATTCGAGCTGGCCATGACCCGCCGCGAGGCGGCTCTCGGCCAGAGTTTCAGCGCGGTGGCGCCCCACGCAATGACGCTCGTGGGGTGCTGCAACTCCGTGGCCGGGCTGTTCGGGAGAAAGCCGAATCTGAAATTCCTGCCCCTGGACCGGTTCCGCGAGGCCGTCGGCGAGGAGAACTACGGGATCACCCTCGACCACATCAGCCATTCTCCGTGCGCGAGCATCGAGAAAGGCCGGCGGCTGCTGGGCTATTCGCCTCGCTACACGACCGAGCAGATTTATCGCGAGTGTATCGAGTACCTGCTTGAGCAGGGCCAGCTCGCAATAGGACCGTGAGCGGCGCCGCCCGGGGGCAGATGCGCACAACGGTCATCTGCGCTCCGGCCACTGGATGTCGTCGGCTGTCCCGAAGGTCATGTCCGGACCTGCCGAGATGATCTGTACCGAGCGGCCGTCAAGCCAGACGAACCTCAGCGGCATGCCCCACGAGTCAACCACCTCTCCACCGCGGCTGAGGCTCCGGCGGCGGAAGACCATGAAGGGAATTCCCTTCGCGTTCTGGCCGGTCAACTCATTCACCAGATCGAGGTTTGTAGAACTGGGCAGCTGGCCGTATTCCTGCCTGTAAGCCTCCGCGGCCTGCGCGATGGACGAGATTATAGCGTAGGTATCTGCAACGGATGCCCTTCCATGAGCCACGGTAACCGGGATAAGAAGTGCTGCGAAAATGCCGATTAGCGCCAGCATTGACGATAGGAGCACGAGCCAGAGGGTACTGCGGGTCAATAGAGGAAGCTTGCGCCGTTTCCCGACATTCGCCGACGGTCTTTCTTCATCCGTCACCGCGCCAACCATCCCATGCCAGGCCGGCCGGCGTCATTTCTCGGATGCCGCGCCCGATACGCCCTCGTCCTGCACCAGGGTCCAATCGCTGTCCGGATTGTACTCCGCCATCGCGGCCGCGATCTGGGTACTCTTTTCGGCCAAATTGCGCTGATAAACTTTGCCGTCCTGATTGACGATGAATGTCATGATGCCCGACTGGTCCCAGCGCTCCGGATAAGCCACCAGCGCGAAACCGCCCGTCAAGTTGCCGTTGGTCATGTAATCCATTTTCCCGCCGGGCGCGTCCTTGCCTTGGCAGGTCAGAATTCTGAAATAATAACCGTGAAACGGACGCGGCCCGCGGACCTTGGTCTGGCCATATCCCTCGGCATGAG
>Ga0209415_10015754_pt1 | contig 12225 bp, 7 predicted proteins | sample PeaSoiSIISIP2007_FD_187696 | JGI IMG/M metagenome (GOLD analysis project Ga0209415, IMG submission 187696) | Peat soil microbial communities from Weissenstadt, Germany - SII-SIP-2007 (SPAdes) (version 2) | ecosystem: Environmental > Terrestrial > Soil > Wetlands > Peat | place: Germany... | reverse complement strand
GAGATTTCAGTTTGCGAATCTCGTCCAGACGCAGACGCAATCTTTGTTCGAATCCCTGGTCTGTAGGTTGGTAGTATGTGCGGCCGGAAAGGTTGTCTGGGAGGCAAGTCATGTCGGTGAGCTTGTCGTCAAAATTGTGGGCGTATTTGTAGCCTTCGCCATAGCCGATGTTTTTCATGAGTCCGGTGACGGCGTTGCGGAGGTGGAGCGGAACGGGATCGGCTTCGGTTTTGCGGACGTCTTCTAGAACCTGGCCGTAAGCGGTGTAGACGGCATTGGATTTCGGGGCGAGAGAAAGATAGACGACAGCTTGCGCGAAAGCGAGATGGCCTTCAGGCGCGCCAAGAAAATCGAAGGCGTCGCGAGCCGCGAGGGCGAAGGTAAGGGCGCCGGGTTCGGCAAGGCCGATATCTTCACTGGCCATGCGGACGATGCGGCGGGCGAGATAGAGGCAATCTTCACCGCTTTCGATCATGCGGATGAGCCAGTAGAGAGCGGCGTCGGGATCAGAATTGCGCACGGATTTGTGGAGCGCGGAGATGAGGTTGTAGTGCTCTTCGCCCGCTTTATCGTAGCGGAGGAGTTTGCGCTGGAGGACATCTTCGAGGAGAGCGCGAGTGATGCGGCGGACGCCGGGTGTGTCGCTTGTGGCGGCAGTGTCAGCGGCCTTGGCGCTGCGGGCGCAGAGTTCCAGGGTGTTGTAGGCGGTGCGGGCGTCGCCATTGGAGTAGGCGGCAATGCGGAAGAGGACGTCGTCGGTGGCATCGAGATGCGTGTTGCCAAGTCCGCGCTCGGGATCAGCGAGGGCGCGGTGGAGGAGATCAACGATTTGCGGGGTGGTGAGGGCTTCGAGGACGTAGACCTTGGTGCGGGAGAGAAGCGGAGAGATGACCTCGAAGGAGGGATTTTCGGTGGTGGCGCCGATGAAGAGGATGTGGCCGGCTTCGACGTGGGGGAGGAAGGCGTCCTGTTGAGCTTTGTTGAAGCGGTGAACTTCGTCCACGAAGACGATGGTGCGCTGGGAAGCGCGGGATTTGCGCTCGGCCTGGGCCATGACCTCTTTGATTTCCTTGATGCCGCTGAGGACGGCGCTGAAGGAGATGAATTCGCTGCTGGTGAGGCGGGCGATGACGCGCGCGAGAGTGGTTTTGCCGCAGCCTGGGGGGCCCCAGAGAAGCATGGAACTGAGATTGTCGGATTCGATCTGGAGGCGGAGAGGCTTGCCGGGGCCGAGGAGTTTTTCCTGGCCGATGAATTCGTCGAGGGTGCGGGGGCGCATGCGCTCGGCGAGAGGTTGCAGGGCGGCGGGGGTGTCGTTCTCGGGTTCGCGGAGCGGGGAGAAAAGACTCATGGGGATAGTTTAGCGCAGATGAGGGCGAAGGAGCGTGTGTGGACGCGGGTTGAGAGGTTATCAGCGAGCAGGAAGCAGGAGATGAGGAGGTTGAAGAGCTAAAAGTTGAAAGTTAAAGAGTTTGGAAATTCAGAGTGGATAGAGTGTGGTTGATTGGTAGCTGAGATCCCTCCACTACGCGGCCCGACGCGCCAGAAGGCGGCGCGAAAGAGAAAATCGGGCCGCTTCGGTCGGGATGACAATTTTGGGGAGGCGCGGAAATATGGGCCGCTTCGGCCCCTTCTCCGGCGGGCAGGCGGGGTGACAGTTTTGAGGAATTTCGGGAATACAGACGTGGAGACAAAACCGGGAAACGCAAAACTGGAAAAAGACGAAAACCAAGACACACCCTTACCGGAGGGGTGGGGTGAACGCTGGACGCGGAGGGAGGAGAAAAAGTTGCGAAGAGGAAGAGTTGGGTTGCGTGCCTAGGGGAAGGGCTCACCCCTGAAGGGGTGAGCTACAGGCGAGGAGAAAACGCCGGGATAAAGCGCGTAGCGGGAATTGAGCGAAAGTGGGAGCGAGTCAGCGGTGGGGATGGCGCGTACGGGAGTAGGGTTTCCTGGGGCGGCGGGGAGATTCGCCGCTCAAGGAGAGTTCGCGGGCAATGTCTTTTGCGGCCTGCGGGGCGATGCCAATGAACTCGACGCCAACGCCAACACCGGGCAGGCAGTAGCGAACTTCGCCGCGCGTGCGCACTTCGACATTGGTGACGGCGAGGCGGAAGCGGAGATTCAATACGGTGCCCTCGGGGAAAGGGCGACTGGTGCTGATGAACATGCCAGTGGCGCTTAGATCGGGAGCTTTGACGACGATGTAGTCATTCTGGCCCTCGCAGGTGACGGTGATTTCGCGGAGACAGTGCACCCGCGAACCGCGCCGTACGCAAGTGATGTTTCCGTTGGAGCCGCCTTTTCCGCTCATTTCAGCACCACTTCCCGCGCAGTGTCGCGCCCGTGCAGTTGTTTGCCGCGCCAAGATTCGCGCTGGGCCCCGCAGGAGGGACAGAAGGCGAAGCCTGAGGAGAGGTCGCGGCCGCAAGCGACGCAAGCTTCGGAACTGACTTGGCCGAAGGGGACGACACGCTGCACCTCTTCGAACGTCGTGACGCCATCGCGGACCAGGTCCAGGGCATATTCCTGCATGAACTTGATGCCGTTGTGGCGGGCGAGGCTGCGCATTTCATCGTTGCGATTACCGGAGCGAGCGGCCTGGCGGATGGCGTCGTTGAACTGCAGCATTTCGTAAATGCCAACGCGACCGCGGTAACCGCTGAAATTACAGGCTTCGCAGCCATTGGCCACCTTGTAAGTTTCGGGAGGCTCCATCATGCCGGCAGCCATAACGGTGTTGATGAATTCCTGAGTGGGCGGGGAAGAGTAGTGGCAGTCACATAAGCGGCGCAGAAGTCTCTGCGCGATGATGGCAGTGAGGGCGCTGCCGATTTGAAAACCGGGAACGCCGAGGTCCAGGAGGCGGGTGACGGCGGAAATGCTGTCGTTGGTGTGGAGAGTGGAAAGGACGAGGTGGCCGGTTTGCGCGGCTTTGATAGCGATCTCGGCGGTTTCGATGTCGCGGATTTCGCCAACCATTACGACATCGGGATCCTGGCGCAAGACGGAGCGCAGCTGGGAACTTGAGGAGATGAACTCCATTCCGGTGGTGTCGTCCGCGACCTGGACGGTTTCCGAGGGCCGGCCGGAGGCGACGTGAAAATACCGTTGCGAATATTATTGGTGCCCCCCGGCGAACCGGGGAGTATCATTCCACGCTTGGGGACAGCCAATGAAAACGCCGCGAATCCTTGTAGCGTTGATGACCAACGACAATGATTACCAGATTGAACAGGCGAATTCCGCCGCGCAGGCCGCCAGCAAGCTGGGTGTGGAAGCGAAAATCGTTTATGCGGAGAACGACGCGGTCAACCAAAGCACACAGATTCTGAAGGCCATTCAGGCCGTGCCCGAAGAACGCCCCGATGCCATTGTGTTTGAACCGGTTGGCGGTACGGCATTGCCACAAGTCGCGCGCGCGGCGGCAACCGCTGGTGTGGGCTGGGTGATCATGAATGGGGAGGCCAATTACGTTACAGAGCTCCGGCAGACCTGCAAGGCTCCCGTTTTCATGCTGAGCTCCGATCATCTTGAGACCGGGCGCATACAGGGGCGGCAGTTCGCGGCGCTTCTCCCCGGCGGTGGAACGGTGCTGCACATCCAGGGGCCTTCAGAGAATGTGGCGGCCAAAGAACGCTTGCTGGGAATGATGGAAGTGAAGCCAGCCAACATTCACATCACTTCCTTGAAAGGACAATGGACCGAGGAGAGCGCGCAGCGCGCGGTGCGCTCATGGCTGAAGCTTTCTACTTCACAAAAGTCCCACGTTGATCTGATCGGTTCGCAGAATGACGCGATGGCCATCGGGGCCCGCAAGGTGTTCCAGGAGATTAGCAATGAAGCGGAGCGGGAGCACTGGCTGAGCCTCCCGTTCACGGGGTGCGACGGCCTTCCGAAGACGGGGCAGTCGTGGGTGCGCAGCAGGCTACTGTCGGCGACGATTTACTTGCCGCCATTGGCGGGGCAAGCGATTGAATTGCTGGTGGGCGCATACCAGCACGGGAAGGTTCCGCCCGCGCGAGTGCTGGTTCCGCCAGTGTCGATACCGCCAGTTGAAGCGTTGCGTCCGAGCAAGACCTGATCCAGCAAAGAATAGTGCACGATGTATTGGTTAAGATCTTTCGGGGCGCCCCGACCAGGTCGGGGTAAACGCCCGGCGCTCCTCAAGATGACAACGCGGTGGTCCGTTTGAATAACATCGAAAATTGACTTGCACGAGAGTGGCGGGCTAGCGCTTTTGGCGCTGACGGAAGGCTTCGTAGAAGAGGACGGCGGCAGCGGCGGCCGCGTTGAGGCTTTCGACGCTGGTAGCCATGGGAATGTGGATGCGTGCGTCAGCGGAGTGGACGATCTCTTCAGGGAGGCCGGCGCCTTCGTTGCCAACCAGGAGAGCAATGGGCTGGCACCAATCCACTTGCCAGGGGGAGAAGGCGGCGGTGGATTCCTGGTGAACGCAGGAGGCAAGAGAGCGGATGCCGTTGAGTTTGAGTTGCGTGAGAAGAATGGCGAGAGACATTCCGGCGACGATGGGGAGATGCAGCGCGGCGCCAGCGGAGGCGCGGAGGGATTTGGGAGAGTAAGGACTGGCGGTACCGCTTTGTCCGGTAGCGGAAGTGATGGCAGCGGTAGCACCGAAGGCAGCGGCGGTGCGGAGGATGGTGCCGACGTTGCCGGGATCCTGTACGCCGGCGAGAACGACGAGGAGCGGAGCGCAGGCGCCGGGTGGAGTGGCGAAGAGATCGTCGAGAGAGAATTTGCGCGGTTGGACGAGAGCGGCGACGCCTTGGGGATGTTCAGTGTCGGCGATGCCTTCGAAGAGGCGATCGGTGGTGCGGAGTACGGGGAAGCCGATGTCAGGACGGCCGATGAGCGGGGCGAGGCGTTCGCGGTGGCGTTCGCCGGATTCACTGAAGAGAACAGCTTCGATGCGGCAGGTGGAGCGGAGGGCTTCTTCGACGAGGCGGGGGCCTTCAACGCCGACGGAACCGTCTTCGGTGGGAAGGCCGCCGCGCAGGGCGATGCGGAATTGCTTGAGCCAGCGGTTTTCGCGGCTGGTGAGGAGGTCGGGGGAGACGGCTGGTTTGGGAGAAGAGGGCATTGGCGGAAGGTTAGCAAATTCGCGGGGGGAAAGAGAAGAGTGGTCAGTTTTCAGGGGTCAGGGAGGAAAGAGGAGAGAAGTTGAAAGTTGAAGGTTGAAAGGGAAGAAAGAGGGAATTACGCAGAGGGCACGGAGAGCGCAGAGTTCGCAGAGAAGAGGAAGCCGAAGACCCAGGCACAGACTCCGTGCCTGGGGCCCCCTCCGTCAAACGTAAAACAGTGAAAGAGTGAAAGAGTGAAAGAGTGAAAGAGTGAAAGAGTGAAAGAGTGAAAGAGTTGAGTCTTGGTGGGGGCGAGTGTTCCATTGCGGAAGAGAGGAGGCGTGTGATACGGTGCGGAACAGAGTGGCGCAGGGGGAGTTTCGCCGCTAACGAAAAACAGGTCAGGTACGGCCCTTGTCTGCTGAAGTTTTGCAAATTAGCGCGGAACACCCGGACCCACGGATGATCCGCTATGCCGCGGGGTGGTTGAATCGCGGCTCCGTGATCGCTATACCCACCGACACATTGTATGCGCTGGCGGCCGATCCCGTGAATCTGGCGGCGATTGACGAGATTTTTCGGGTGAAGGGACGGCCGGAAACGCGAGCGTTGCCGATCCTGATCAGCTCGCTGGAGCACGCGGCGATTCTGGCAAAGGAACTGCCGGAGAACTTTTACAAACTGGCGGAAGCGTGCTGGCCGGGGCCGCTGACGATTGTGGTGGACGCGTCGAACCGTTTGCCGCTGAAGGTGACGGCAAATACGAGACGTGTGGCGCTGCGGTGGCCGAAAAATGAAATTGTAACGCAGTTGATTCAGGAGCTGGGCGTGCCGTTGACGGGAACGAGCGCGAATATGTCAGGGTCGCCGACATGCGCGAGCGGCGAAGAGGTATTTCGACAGCTGGGGGACCGGATCCCGTTGATTCTGGATGCGGGGGAGACGCAGGAGATCATGCCGAGCACGATCGTGGAGTTGCGCGGGGAGCAGTGGTGCATCGGGAGAGAAGGGGCGCTGCCGAGCGACGATATTCGGGATGCGCTGAATGGGGATGAAGGGGTGTTGGCGTAGGGGAGAGAAGCGGACAGCCACCAGCCATTAGCCGTCAGTCAACGACACCGAAGGCGCGAGGATAAACAGATAACGCAGAGTTCGCGGAGGGCGCAGAGTTCGCAGAGAAGAGAAACCCAAGACCCAGGTAAAAAACCGAACCTGGGGCACCCGACTTCAAACTGTGAAAGAGTGAAAGAGTGATTCCTCACGCCGCGGACTTCGTTCGGAATGACGGGCGTTGGCTAAGCGGATAATTGGGTGCGGAGAGGAATTAGAGAGCGGAGAGAAATCAGGGAGCGGAGAGGAATTGGTAGTCGCCGGTGGGGGGGAGCGGGAGATCGCCCAAGCGTTTGGCGTGGACGGAGACTACGTCGGGGTACCAGAGAGGGATGTAGGGAAGATCTTCAGCGGCTAATTGTTGGGCCTGGTAACGGAGTTGTCGGCGTTTTTCGCGGTTCATCTCAATGCGAATCTGATCAGTGAGCGCGTCCATGCGGGCGCTGCGGTAGCGGCCACGGTTGGGTCCATCGGGCGGAATGCGTTTGGAACTGAAGACCAGTTCAAAGACATCGGGATCGTTGTTGGCTCCTACCCAGCGTAAATAAGAAATCTGAAAACTGCCTTTGGCGAGATCGGCGAAGAGCGTGGCGATTTCGAGTGGGCGGACCTCCAGCGAAATACCTACCTTTTTCCACTGGTCCTGAAGGGCGGAGCCGATGAGGCGCGCCTGCTCCACGGTGGAGATTTTCAGCGTGACATGCAGGCGGGTGCCATCGGCTTTGCGGGGGAAACCCGCGGCGTCAAGGAGTTTTTCGGCTTGCGCGGGATCGTAATTGTATTGGCGCGTGGTGGGGTCGTAGGCCCAGTGATTTGGAGGAAGGAGGCTATTGGCTTTGTGGGCTTCGTCGTGGAGAAGGTATTTGATAAGGGAATCGCGGTCGGTGGCGCACGCGAGGGCCTGGCGGACTTCGCGTTTACTGAGGATGGGATCTTCCATGTTGATGCCGAGATAATCGAAGTTTGTGCCCGGGCGCTGAGAGACGAGGAGAACGGGCTGGCGGGCTAGGACGGGAATCATGTCCGGGGAGAGAGAGCTGAGTTCGATGTCGGCGCTGCCTTTGCGGAGTTCGAGGGCGCGGACGATGGTGTCCGGAACGATGCGGAAGATGAGCTTGTGGAATTTGGGAGCGCCGCGGAAATAGCTGGAATTGCTTGCGAGGATTACGGCGTCGTCTTGCGCCTGGCTGACGAAGCGGAAAGGGCCGCTGCCGATGGGATGGCGGGAAAGGTCGGCGGAAGCATCGGCGGGGATTATGCCTACGGCGGAGCGCTCGAGATTCCAGAGGAAGGAGGCGGAGGGCTCGTTGAGATGGAAGATGACGGTTTGCGGATCGGGGGCTTCGATGGAGTTGATCATGCGGAAGGCGCCGCGTTTCGGGGAGCGGTTGGCGGGGTTGCGCATGAAATCGATGGTGGCTTTGACGTCGGAGGAGGTGACGGGGCGGCCATCGTGGAAGAGGATGCCTTTGCGGAGATGGAAGATGTAGGTGAGGGGAGTGGGCGTGTCCCAGGATTCGGCGAGATCAGGGTGGAGATTCATCTCGGCGTCGCGCTCGACCAGGCCGTCGAAAAGGAGAGCGGAGAGGCGCTGGGATTGTGCGTCCGAGCCGAAGCGGGGGTCGAGGTTGGTGGGATTGGATTCGATGACGAAGGTCAGGGTGGAGGGATCGGATGGGGGGTGGGAGCAAGAGGAGAGGAGGAGGACGGAGAAGAAGAAAAGGAAGGAAGAATTACGCAGAGGGCACAGAGAGCACAGAGTTCGCAGAGAAGAGAGGAAAGAGGGATCTCTCACTTCGCGGACTCCGTTCGAGATGACGGTTCACGGTGATAGAACGGCCGGAGAGTCGATTGCGCGAAATTGTGCTGCGATCCCTCCACCTCACAACGGCAAAAGGCGCCGTTGCTTCGGTCGGGATGACAGCGAGGGCGGGCGCGCAAAAGGTGCGGGCCTTCGATTGGGATGACAGTGTCGCGAGTTGGCAGACGTGCGGTTGCATCGGTTGCCGAGATGGGGCGCAGCAGTGCTGCGCCCCTACGAAGGGTGATGGAACGGCTAGCGGGGCGGGGCATAGGAGATTTTACCGAGGATGGCGGGGCGGCGGGCGCCGGTGGCGTTGGGGAGATTGCCGGGGCGTAGTTGCCAGTTTTCGTAGGCGAGGAGGGCGAAGGCGTAGGCTTCTTTGGCGTCTTCGGGGATGCCCAGTTGGGAGGAGGGGAGAACTTCGATGGGGGAAAGGGCGGCGGCGAGTTGCGCCATGATGAGCGGATTGTAGGCGCCGCCACCGGAAACGACGAGTTGGTGGATTTCGACTTTGTGGAGCACGAAGCGGTGGAGCGCGTCCACTACAGAGAGCGCGGTGAAGAGGGTGACAGAGCGAAGGAGATCGTTCGGATGGGCGCGATGTTTCTTGGCGAGGGCGAGGAGTTTCTTCACGTAGGCAGCGCCGTAGTATTCGCGGCCGGTGGATTTGGGCGGGGGTTGGCGAAGATAGGGATCGCGGAGGAGTTCGTTGAGGAGCGCGGGGAGGTGACGGCCTTGTCCGGCCAACTTCGCGTTCTCATCGTAGCGCTGGCGGCCGTGGGTGAAATGCGCGACCAGGGCGTCAATGAGCATGTTGGCGGGGCCGGTGTCGAAGGCGAAGACTTGCGCAGGCGTGGCGTTGGCGGGGATTACGGTGATGTTGGCGATACCGCCGAGATTGAGGGAGACGCGACCCAGATGGGGGTGGCGGTAGAGGAGATAGTCGACGTAGGGAACGAGAGGCGCGCCTTGGCCGCCTACGGCGATGTCTGCGGGGCGGAAGTCGGCGACGGTGGTGATGCCGGTGCGGGCGGCGATGATGGCGGGTTCGCCGATTTGCAGCGTGGAGGCGGTGGGATGGCCCAGGAAAGGGACAGGGCGGCCTTGATGGAAGATGGTTTGGCCGTGGCTGCCGATTAGAGCGATGCGGGATGGGCGGATACGGAATTGGCGGAGGGCGGCTAAGGCGGCATCGGCGAACGCGTGGCCCAGGCGGAAATTAAGTTGAGAGATTTGGGCGGCGGTGGCGGGGGCGCCTTCGGCGATGCGAAGGATTTCGGCGCGGAGGATGCGGGGGAGAGGACACGTGGTGTGAGCCAGGAGTTTGGGTGGCGTGTTGGCGGTGACGCTGGCCAGGGCTACGTCGATGGCGTCGGCGGAGGTGCCGGACATCAGACCGAGGAGGAGCACGGGTGTCGTGGGCATGTGGGATAGTTTTTAACACAGATGGGGAGAAGAATTCACCACACAGGACACAGAAAGCACCGAGAAAGGCGAGAAGGAAGAACAAAAGATAACACAGAGTTCACAGAGAGCGCAGAGTTCGCAGAGAAGAGGGAGCGAGGTGCCCGATCGTAAGAGCCCACCCTACGCTGAGGAACGCGAAGGGTGGGGCACCCTCAAGTACTTCGTTAGGCGACCTTACGGCGCAACCCCAAGAGCACAGTCAGGAGTGACTGTGCCACAGATTCAGGAGATTTGTTTTTTCAGGTCGGCGAGGAGATTGAGGGCGTCGAGGGGCTTGAGGTCGTCGAGATTGGCGGAGCGGAGGCGTTCGAGGACGGCGCGATCGAGCGGGGTGAACATGACGGATTGGTTGCCGTTGGAATGGCCGGGTTCGGCGGCGCCGGGACTGAGGGTCTCGCTGAGTTCGTGCTCGCTTTGTTCGTGGCGCTTGAGGACTTCGCGGGCGCGCTCGATGACGCTGCGGGGAAGTCCGGCGAGGCGAGCTACCTCGATGCCGTAACTCTTGTCGGCGCTGCCAGGCTCGACGCGGCGAAGGAAGATGATTTCGTTGGGCGTTTCTTTCACGGAGACGTGAACGTTTTTCACCGTCGGGAGGAGTTCGGCGAGTTCGGTGAGTTCGTGATAGTGGGTGGCGAAGAGGGTGCGCGCGCGGGTGTTCTTCTGGAGATGCTCGACGACAGCCCAGGCGATGGAGAGGCCGTCGAAGGTGGCGGTGCCGCGGCCGACTTCATCGAGGAGAACGAGGCTGGAGGGCGTGGCGTGGTGGAGGATGGTGGCAACCTCGCTCATTTCAACGAGGAAGGTAGAGCGACCGCGGGCGAGATTATCGCTGGCACCAATGCGGGTGAAGATGCGGTCGGTGATGGGAAGGCGAGCCTGGCGCGCGGGAACGAAGGAACCCATCTGGGCCATCAGCACGATTAGAGCGGCCTGGCGAAGGTACGTGGACTTGCCGCCCATGTTGGGGCCGGTGATGAGAAGAAGCTGCTGGCGGCCAGGCTCGAAGCAAAGATCATTGGGGATGAAGCGCTCGCCCTTTTGTTTGAGCAATTCCTCGATGACCGGATGGCGGCCGGCGACGATGAGGAGTTCGCCGGTGGAATTAAATTCGGGGAGAGTGTAGCCGCGGTCGGCGGCGAGCTTGGCGAAGGAAGCGAGGACGTCGAGCTGAGCGATGGCGGAAGCGGTTTTACGGAGACGCGAGGCTTTGGCGGCGATGGACGAGCGAAGGTCAATGAAGAGCTGGCGCTCGATTTCCAGGATGCGCTCGTCGGCGGCAAGGATTTTGCGCTCGTATTCCTTGAGCTCGGAAGAGGTGAAGCGTTCGGCGTTGACAAGGGTTTGCTTGCGCTCGTAATCGGCGGGGGCGTTGGGGAGATTGGGCTTGGAGATTTCGATGTAGTAGCCGAAGACCTGGTTGAAGCGGATTTTGAGGGAGTTGATACCGGTGCGTTTGCGCTCGCGTTCCTCCATGGAGGCGATGATGGTTTTGCTGTGCTGGCTGAGATTGCGGAGTTCGTCGAGTTCGGCGTGATAGCCGGAGCGGATGATTCCGGGTTCGGTGGCGACGGCGGGCGGCTCGTCGGAGAGGGCTTTTTCAAGACGCTCGCGGATGTCGGTGAGCTCGTCGATTTCTTCAAAGAGGATGTGGATGAGATCGCTGCCACCGGACTGCGGCGGGGTGAGGAATTTTTTCAGGACGGGGAGCTGCGCAAGGGATTTGCGGAGAGCCAGGAGTTCGCGGGGCATGGCGAGGCCGAGAGTGATGCGGCTGGTGAGGCGTTCGAGGTCCTGGATGCCGCGGAGTTCCTTGCGGATTTCGCCGCGAACGACAGTTTGCTTGAGGAGATGTTCGACGGCGCCGAGGCGGGCAGCGATGGCGTCGGGATCAATGAGGGGGCGCAGCATCCAGGAACGCAGGAGGCGCGCGCCCATGCCGGTGACGGTGGAATCGAGAGCGGCGATGAGCGTGGTGGGGCCGGTGGACTTGGCTTCTTCGGTGAAGATGGGGGAGAGGAGTTCGAGGTTGCGTACGGAAACGGGATCGAGGACGAGGGTATCGTGCTGCTCGTAGTAACGGATGCGGTCGAGATGGCGAAGGGCTTCGACGCTGGGAGCATCGTCACGTTCGACGCGGGCGGCATTTTCGCGGAGGTAGTGAATGACGGCGCCGGCGGCGGATTGCGCCTGCGGGTGGCCGTCGAGACCAAAGCCGGTTAATTCGGCGACGCCGAACTGTTCGCGGAGGATGCGTTCCGCGTAATCGCGCTGGAAAATCCAATCTTCGAGGCGGGTTTCCACGCCACCCGCGCCATCGAGGAGAGACGTTTTGGCGGTTTCAAAGAGTTGCTGCGGACGGGGAAGCAAGGTTTCGCGGGGGCGAAGAAGCTGCAATTCATCGCGAAGAGATTCTTCGGCGCGGCTCCCGGTGAATTCGGTGGCCAGGAATTCACCAGTGGAGAGATCCACGAGGGCGAGGCCGATGGTAGCTTGAGCGGGGTTGTGGGCAACAGCGGCGAGGAAATTATTTTCGCGGGCATCGAGGACAGCGACGTCGGTGGCGGTGCCGGGAGTGATGACGCGGGAGACTTCGCGGCGGACGAGCTTTTTGCCGGGGCCGGGCTGCTCCATCTGTTCGCAGATGGCGACTTTGAAGCCGGCGCGAATTAGGCGGGCGAGGTAGCCATCGGCGGCGTGGTAGGGGACGCCACACATGGGGATGGGCTGGCCTTTTTCGCGATTGCGGGAGGTGAGGGTGATCTG
>Ga0209415_10015753_pt1 | contig 12225 bp, 9 predicted proteins | sample PeaSoiSIISIP2007_FD_187696 | JGI IMG/M metagenome (GOLD analysis project Ga0209415, IMG submission 187696) | Peat soil microbial communities from Weissenstadt, Germany - SII-SIP-2007 (SPAdes) (version 2) | ecosystem: Environmental > Terrestrial > Soil > Wetlands > Peat | place: Germany... | reverse complement strand
TTACGACGGCTGTGTTAGAGAACTCAAACCCGGAGAAAGTCTCATTATCCCTGGACTAAAAATGGGGGGCAGGTCAGTCCCATAGGCGTACCGGAATCAAGCACTTGCACACACTCAAGCAACCACGGGGGAAGGTCAGGGGGAACAAACAGGAGCACAAAAAGCCAAAACGCGGCGCTCAGCCGCTCGCCGGGCCCGATTTCTTGTGCCCGGAACACTTGGTCATGATGGCGGCCTGGAGACGGGCGCGCAAATCGTCGGGCAATTCGTAGAGTTCGGAGTTGCGGTAGATTTCTATGGTTTTGCGAGTGGTGTCGCAGACCACGTAGCAGTTGTGACACCACGCCAGGTGATCGTCGAGTTCGGACTTGGTCCGGGCGTCCAGCGCGCCATCGAGGTAGTTGGTTAACTCGTTAAGAAACTCAGAACACTTCACTGGTCGCCATCTCCACTCGCTCGTTTCTGAAAGTACCGGTTCAGCCGCTCGCGCAATTGCAGGCGCGCGCGCAACAACCGCGACTTCACCGCCGGGATGCTCAACTCCAGCGCCTGGGCCGTCTCTTCGGTTGAGAGGCCTTCCACGTCACGGAGCACGAACACCGTCCGGAACCCAGCCGGCAATCCCTGAATGGTGCGAGTCAGAATGTCCCGCAACTGAGCCTGGTTGTACATCTGCTCAGGATTGGGGCTCCAATCCGCAACCTCACGAGGCAGCGAGTCATCTTCAGTTTTTACGTCTTCGTCCAGAGAAACCGTGCGTTCCGGCTTCCTGCGGCGCAACTTCATCAGCGCTTCGTTAACCGCAATGCGCACCAGCCAGGTATAGAACTTGGACTGTTCCTGGAACTTTTCCAGGTTGCTATACGCTTTGAGGAACGCTTCCTGAACCACATCTTCGGCGTCCTCTCGGTTCTGCGTAATGTGCTGTGCAATGCGGAAAACGTTGCGATCATAGCGCCGCACTAATTCTTCAAACGCCTGATCGTCGCCGCGTTTGGCTCGCCGGACCAGCTGCATCTCTTCGCTGACCGGTTGCTCTATGTTGGGTTGGATGGTACTCATTCGTTGCTTGATGCAGATTTTTCCAGCAACACGACCCATGGTCGAAATGCTATTGTACTTGGTGGCCGACTTTTTGGCGCGGAGTTTAGACCCAGCCGCGCCAGAAATGTCACTCAGGCTGGCGATGGGTGCCTCCGGTACCCTGTAGGGCAGGTACCAAGGTGTGCGGAAAGCGCCTGTAAGCGGCCATATAATAAGAGGTTAGAAGGGCTGCTCCCTTCTTCCCCCAACAAGAGCTTGGTCAAGAGAGCTTTGCCTCGGAGCACGAATGAAGGAGCGCGGTTGGATTGAGCCGATTGTGGAACGGGTGGTTGGCCAGGTTTTGGACCAACACACGGGCCAACTGCGCAGCGAGATTGTCCGGCGGGTAATGGAAGAAATCGCCGCTGCACCTGGGAGCGGCGAGCCCAGCACACAACATGCAGCTTCGGCGTCCGGTCCGGCGGATCTGGCGCGCGCGGTGGGGGAAATCCAGCTGGGCACTTCTCAGCGCGAGATTCTGCGCGCCTTGCTCGATGCCAGCGCTCGCTATGCGGCTCGAGTTGCGCTGTTTGTGGTGAAGGGCAGCCATGGCACGGGTTGGCAGGCACGCGGCTTCGCCAATAGTGATGCGGTGAAAGATTTCTCGCTCAACGAAAACGCTCCGGCTGTGGCTCGCGCCATCGGCGAGCGCGTGGTGGCGAGCGCCCCAATTGCCGATTTCGACTCGCGTTTCCTGCGGGAGTTTGGAAAACCAGCCAGCGGCGAATGCCAGATCCTTCCTTTGATCTTGAAAGAGAAAGTGGCCGCCCTGGTTTACGCCGACAGCGGAACTGGCGAGGGAGGTTCGCTCGATGCCGGCGCCCTCGAACTGCTGGTGCTTTCGACCAGCGCATGGCTCGAAGTCAACTCGCTCCGCAAGCAAGCGCAGGCGACGCCTGCCGACAGCGACCGTGCTGCGACGACGGCGCCGTCATCGCAGGCGCCGGTGCAGCCAGCGCCGGCTTTCAACGATCCCTTCGCCTCGCATGCGCCCAGCCATGTGATGGCAGCAGCGGCGTCAGCGCGTGAAGCTCCAGCGCCCGTCGCGAGCGCTGCGGAGGCGGCTCTGGCCGAGCCGCTCCCGGTCGGTCATGCCAAGACAGCAACGCCCGAGACGCCGCCGGCTTCCTCGGCCGCGCCCGACGATCAGGAAATTCATCACAAAGCCCAGCGCTTTGCCCGTCTACTGGTGGATGAGATCAAACTCTACAATCAGGCCAAGGTTGCGGAAGGCCGGAAGAACAAGGATCTCTACGATCGGCTGAAGGAAGCGATCGAGAAAAGCCGTACGACGTACCAAAAGCGTTACGGGAACACAGCGGCAGCTTCCGGCAATTACTTTCAGCATGAAATAATACGAAGTCTCGCAGAAGACGATCTTTCCATCATGGGTGCCAATTTTCGGCACTAGGTAGGGTTTGAGTGCGCCGTTTTGCTGTTGTAGTTTTCGCTGGAACTTTCTCCCTGCTCGGGCTCGGGTTTTTGCAGCCTGCAGCCGCCCAGTCCCAGTCATCCACGCCGGTTCAGAGCACGCCGGCGAAGCCAAAGACAAAGACTGCGTCTTCCACCAGCGCCCACACTAAGACTACTAAGAAGAAGCGCAAGGCCGTTTCTCCGCGCATGCGCCGGGTGCGACGGGCGTTTGTCGCTTCCGCCAGTCTTCGTCCCATGGCGCAGCAGTTGTTGCAGGACCGCACTCCCACCGCCTATGCCGGAGTCGAAGCTTACGCCCGCCGCCACGCTAAAGAAGATGCCGGAGCACTGGCCTGGCTCGTCATTGGCTATGCCCGCACCGTCGATCACGACTATGGCAAAGCTATCGATCCGTTCAACCGGGCCAAAGCCGGCGCCAGCGAACTAGGAGACTACGTTGCCTACTATCTGGGGGATGCTTATCTAAAGACCGGGCACAATGCCGAGGCATTGGCCACGCTGGCGGATTTCAGCAAGAATTTTCCCGATTCGCTTCTGATCCGCGATGCGCACCTCGTCTATGCCAGCGCGCTGCTTGAGGAAGGCCGGGCGATGGAATCGGCGGCTCTGCTGGAAAAAGAGCGGGCACCGGTGCGCAGCGATGTAGAGCTTGCCATAGGGCGCGCCTACGAAGAGGCGGGCGAGAAAGATAAAGCCTCGAGCGCGCTGCGCAATGTTTACTTCAATCTTCCCAACAGTCCCGAGGCGGATGCGGCCTTGGTGGAATTACGCAAGCTGGGAATCTCCGGCTCGGTTGCCGAGCGCCGCACGCGCGCCGATCTGTTGTTCAAAGGTAAGCGTTACAGCGATGCAGCCCACGATTATCACGATCTTGTTGGAGAAGTCAGTGCAGAGGACCGTCCGCAGGTGCAGTTGGCGCTGGCGGAAGCGGAGGAAAAAAGCGGCAGCAGCCACGAAGCGCGCCAGGTTCTGACCGCCATGGGCGTGCAGACCGGTGACGCCGAAGCGGAGCGCCTCTATCTGCAGAGTGAGACCGCGCGTTCCACCAGCGATGAAGACGCCGTGCAACGGACGCTGAACGAATTGCGGCAATTTGGTCCCGCTAGCCCGTGGCTCGAACAAGCGCTGCTTTCGGCCGGGAACATGTACCTGCTGAAGCGCGACTACGATCGCGCCATCGACTACTTCCGGGAATTGCAGCAACGCTTCCCGAACGGCGGGCACGCATCCTCGGCGCACTGGAAGGCGGCGTGGCTGACCTTCCGGCAAGGAAAAACGGATGAGGCGCGGCAAGAATTCGAACAGCAAATCGCGCTCTATCCCGATTCCGCGGAGATTCCCGCTGCGCTGTACTGGCGGGCGCGTCTCGCCGAAGAAGAAGGAAAGCCGGCCATGGCACGGGCGTTTTACCAGAAACTCAGCGACCGTTTTCGCAACTACTATTACGCGGAGTTCGGACGGCAGCGCTTGCCAGGCTTGCCGGGCGAGGCATCGCCAAACCAAGGCCCGGCCAAAGAAGCGTCGCTGAAGGAAGACCTGACGCACTACGCGCTGCTCGACCACATTCCCGCGCTTCCACCCGCGGAAAAAATTACTGTGACTGACCCTCCCGACGACAACCTGCGCGTGGAACGGGCGCGCCTGCTCTCCAACGGTGGACTGGCGGATCTGGCGGTGCGCGAGTTGCAAGCTGCCGCCAGCCAGGAGGGTGGAACCTGGGCGCCTCCGGAAATGGCGCGTGTGTATCAGGACATCGGCCGCTACGATCGCGGCATCGAGATCATGAAGCACATCACGCCCAGCTATTTTGCGGTCGACATTCCCGACCTGCCGCGACCCTACTGGGAGGCGCTTTTTCCCAAAGCCTATTGGACCGATCTGCGGAAATACTCAGTGCTCAACGGTCTTGATCCTTATCTGGTGGCATCGCTGATCAGGCAGGAGTCCGAGTTCAACACGCTGGCGATGTCGCGCGCTAACGCCGTTGGCCTGATGCAGCTTCTGCCGAAGACGGGCAAAACCGTGGCGAAGCAGGTCAAGCTCAAGGGATACAGCGCGCCGCAACTGTTCACTCCGGCCGTAAACCTGCAACTCGGCACGCGCTACTTCAAAGATATGGTGGACAAGTACGGCGGACAATTCGAATACGCTCTCGCCGCCTACAATGCCGGTACCGACCGGGTGGGAGAGTGGCTGGGACAGGGTCACTACCGCGATCCGCAGGAATTCGTCGAGTCCATTCCTTTCACCGAAACGCGCGAGTACGTGCAGGCTATTTTGCGGAATGCGAATGTCTACCGGCAGCTCTACGGGACGCCGTAGCTCCTCCTAGTCGAAGGGGAACGACCTCCTGTTTCCCACGGGATCGCGGCCTATGGGACAGGCGTGCCGCTACTCAGGCACGTAGCGGCGCTGCCATCGGCCGAAGAACGGATTGCTCCGGATTGATCGCTGCAAAATGCTCGACGACCGTAACTGTTCCCCATGGGTGCGGTTGTGAGACGGAAGCTTGCTGCGGGTGTGCCGGCGCATCCCGAAAGCGAAAAGATGTACCCCAGATGTTTACCGCTGGCCAGACTGCTGCTGATGAGCATGGCCTGATGTTCATTCGCCTCTGCAGCTCCGAAGCCGTCGAGATCGGAAAGGGTGCAGGTGTATCCCACGGCCGGATAGCTCGCCGCGTAGGTAGTCTCCGCAGCGAGAATCTTACGCACCGCGGCGAGAGTGCTCGCATCACTCCCGAAGTTGCTGGAGGGAATCTGCCCCGGAACCTGCCCCATGCCCAGCATGTGAATCTGAGGACCGCCAGCGGCCGCGCGCGCCTTCATTCCGTCGGTGATGCGTTGCAACAAATCGGGGTCGGCCAGCGGCAGGTTGATGGTGATGGCGATGTTGTTCAACGTCCAGAGCCCCGATTCCATTTTCATGGAGAAGACGAGGCGAGGCATGAACGGGGTCTTTTGTGCCTGGTTGTCTTTGTAAGTGCGGAAGGACAGCTCGATGTCGTCCTGATCCCCTTGCAGCGAGTCGTTGTCGACGACGATCTCAGTTTTTTGTCCGGTCTTGAGATCTTCCGTGGCTAACATCACCGGTCCCGTCTCAAATGTCTGAAAGCTCTTTCCCTGGGTTTGAAACTGCCCGGCGAGCACGGAATACTGCTGCACGGTGGCGAGCGCCCCGGATTTTTCGAGCGTGGCACGCGTGACCGCAGGCAGGTGCTTGAGGAAGGTCCCGGGCTCTTTGCTGAAAAACATCTCCATCAAAGCCTGCCGCGCAGTTTGTGGAGCTTCCTGAGTGGTGCTCTTGGCCCACAGGCTGGTGCCGCTCGACAAGATCAGAGAAAGAATGACGGCCGCAGATTTTCGCATGAAGAGTCTCTTGTCAGGTATCGCCTGATCTTGGCATTAGCACGGAGGAGACTCCAGTTACCGACGTAAGGCAGGGCAGATGGATGGCTCTACGCCATGCCGTCCGAATCCGTCCGTGGGTGCCGGTGTGATCTGTCTCACAGACATACGTGTTGCTTTCGCCTAAAGTCTTGACGATCCCCGTACCAGAGGCGGGGCACTGGCCGTATTCCGCTGGTTCTTTGGGAATCTTCGTCCCAGCCCTGCGTAGTTGCCATCACTTAGGAGAACGCAGGCCGACATGAAAACCTACTTACTAAATCCCACGCTCAAGGACCACACCAAGTTCATCCGTGAAGGACGTTGCATGCAAAAGGCGTCCTCGTGGGCTACGGTATGGCCGCCCATCACTCTGGCATTGCTAGGAACCCTGGCCGAAAAGTGGGGCCCGGTGCGCTTGGTGGATGGCGACGTGGAAAGCCTGACCATGGATGAACTGCTTGCGGACATGCGGGCTTTCGCTCCCGACCTGGTGGTCGTCAACACCGGCTTCCCCAGCATCGACAGTGACATGGAGATTGCCAAGCACATCAAGGACGCCTTCCCCCAAACTTTGATATTGGGCTTTGGTGTGTACTTCACCATGCTTGAAAGGGAAGCATTCCAAAACTACCCCTTCCTTGATCTCTGCATTGTGGGTGAGCCGGAGACAACGTTCGAAGAATTGCTGCGAAGCTTGAATGAAAAGCAGCCTAACCTGAATCGGATACAAGGCCTGATGTACCGGGAGGGAAGCGATCTCCGGGTCAATCCGCCGCGCCCCTTGCTGGCGGATCTGGATGCGCTGCCCTTGCCGGATCGGGCGCTGCTTAAGAATGAGCGTTACCGGCTGCCCCATAACAACCAGGCTTTCACGTTGATCAATACCGCGCGAGGATGTCCCTACCCCTGCATTTATTGCATCGTCAACACCTATTACGGCAGGAAAGGGCGGCGTCGCTCGCTGCCCCATATCCTCGAAGAGATTCAGATCTGCCGGGAAAGGTTTGGCATCCAGGAGTTTCTGCTTTGGGAAGAGGTCTTCTCGCTCGACAAAGACTTCGTGCATGAATTCTGCCAGGCTCTCATCGACAATCGCTGGGATATTCACTGGGCTGCCACCACCCGGGTTGGCGCCCTCGATGAAGAGACGTTGGCGCTCATGCGGCGCGCGGGCTGTTACCTGGTCGGCTTGGGAATCGAAAGCGGCTGTCAATCCATCCTCGACGCGGCCAAAAAGAAGCAGACCTTGGAGGAAACCCGGCGCGCCGTGAGGCTCGCCAAGCAGGCCAAGATCCAGACCATGGGCCATTTCATCTTCGGCTTGCCCGGTGAGACCAGGGAAACCGCTGAAGAAACGATCCGTTTCATGCTCGACCTGGATTTGGATTACATGCAGAGTTATTGCGCCGTTCCTTATCCCAAGACTGAACTTGGTGAGATGGCCAAAGCCCGCGGCTGGATCCGCGCGGAAAAATGGTCGGAGTACGACTTCGGCGGCAATTCCATTCTCCAAACCGATACCATGACCCGCGAGGACGTCGACTATTTCCGCCGCAAGGCGTTTAGGCGTTTCTACTTTCGGCCAGGCTACATCTTCACGAAAATCTTCCACGACATCTCTCTCCGCCAAACACTGCGTCTGGCCAACTTCGGCGATTGGATGAATCTGGTCGGATTCCGGGCAACTACAAATCATGACTGAGCCGCTGGTCAGCGTTGTAATCCCCTGTCTCGATGAAGAGCGCACCATCGCGGCCTGCGTTGCCAGCGCAACCGCGGCTATCGCTCGCCTCCACGCGACTGGAGAAGTGATTGTGGTGGACAACGGTTCCACGGATCGTTCCGCGGAGTTGGCCGCGGCAGCTGGCGCTCGGGTTGTCCGGCACGAGGTGAAGGGTTACGGCAGTGCACTCAAGCGCGGCATTGCCGAGGCCCGTGGGCGTTACATCATCATGGGCGACGGCGACCAGACCTATGATTTCGGCGCTCTGCCAGATTTCGTTCAACTCCTTCAACAAGGCGCAGATCTGGTGATGGGCAGCCGTCTTCGGGGGACGGTCCAGCGCGGCGCAATGCCCTGGCTTCACCGCTGGGTCGGCACGCCTTTCCTGACCGCGGTGCTGAACCTCTTATTCAAGACCCGTATCTCCGACGCGAATTGCGGCTTGCGTGGCTTCAGCGCCGCCGCGATCCGCACTTTGAACCTGCGGTGCAACGGCATGGAGTTCGCTTCGGAGATGGTCGTCAAGGCGGCCCAGAAGCGCTTGGTCATCCGGGAGACGCCCATCGACTACTACGTTGCCTTGCCCGGCCGGGTGCCCAATCTGCACACTTTTCGCGATGGCTGGCGTCACTTGCGTTTCATGCTCATGCTGGCGCCCAAATATGTGTTTCTATTCCCGGGACTGATCATGTCCGGCCTCGGCTTCGGCTTTTCTCTGCTGTTCCTGCTGGAAGACGTCAGCGTCTCCCATATTCCGCTGGGCTTATCGGCCACCATGTTTGTGAATGCTCTGTCCTTCATGGGGATTCAGATTGCTCTTTTCGGCGTCTATGCTATCGCCTTCAGTACCTCCCAAGGCTTTGCGGAGGAGGACTGGATCAGCCGATCGATCAAGAAGTACTTCCGTCTGGAGTGGGGTTTGGTGAGCGGTGCTTCGATTTTGCTGTTCAGCGTGATTTTAGGCACGTTTACGATTCATCGGTTGATGGAAATTTCAAAACCGCTGGCTCAGGTAAGTATTCCGGTCACCAAACTTGCCGCCTTCTGCATCTTCCTATTCCTGCTCGGCCTCCAAATCATCTTTTCGTCCTTCTACTTGAGCTTGTTCGACCTCACCAAGACACTCGAATGATTCCCGCTCATCGAAGCCGAGAGCATCCTGTCTAGGCCGCCTGTTGCTGGTGTGGCTTCGTAAACACGATCTCAAACACCAGCAGACCCGCTCCCACCACGATGGCGCTGTCAGCCACGTTGAAGGCCGGCCACTGGTGCGGACCTATGTAGAAGAGAAGAAAATCCACCACGTGCCGGCTGACTAGGCGGTCCCACAGGTTGCCGACCGCGCCGCCCAGAATCAATGCGAGCCCGATTCCCGTCGTGGTCAGGCGGTGGCTGTTTTTCCACAGGAGCAAAGAGACGATCAGCAACGCAATTATGGAGAACGCAATCAGCAGAGCGACCTTCCATTGCGAGGGAGAATCCGCAAAAATACCGAACGCGGCGCCCGGGTTTTCAGCATGGATGATGCGAAAGAATCCGGGAATGACGGGAATGCTGTCGTGCAGGGAGAGCCGGTGTGCGATCGTCCACTTGGTGACGCGATCGAGAGCGATGACGAGCAACGCGATCAGGAAATGATATTTGCGCATGGGTAGAAAAAAGTGACCCAAAAACTTCTTCTCTATACTTTATCGCGTTTGCGGACCCTTGCGGTCACGCCCCGTCAATTTCTTTGAGCACGGCGCTGCAACGCTCGCACACCGTCGGATAGTTCTTGTCTTCACCCACCTGAGTGGAAAAATTCCAGCAGCGCTCGCATTTGGCGCCATCGGCTTTCTTGACCTCGATATGCACGGTGCCCGTTCCATTACCAGAGTCTCGCGCCAGTTTCACAGAGGAGACGATGAAGAGGTAGCGCAGTTGGTCTTGATAGCGCGCTAGAACCGAATAGGTCGGGTCGGTTGCGGTGATGGTCAATTGCGCCTCCAGACCCTTGCCGATCCGCTCGCTGTTGCGTTCTTCTTCGAGCGCTTTCATCACCTGCTCGCGCACCCCGAGGAGCGTAGTCCAATCCTGCTGCTGTTGCGGATCCTCCTGCGGCACGGAAGCGCTCCCGAGCACTTCGGCGGCGGTAGGAAATTCCGCCAGATGAACACTGGCGAGACGGTCTGGCACCGCGGGCAAATGCTGCCAGACTTCTTCACAGGTAAAACTCAGAATGGGCGCCAGCAAACGGACCATGGCCTCGCAGATGCGCCAAACCGCAGTCTGGGCCGAACGGCGGCCGCGCGAGTTGGGGGCGTAGGTGTAGAGGCGGTCTTTGATGACGTCGAAGTAGAAGGCGCTGAGATCGACCACGCAGAAGTGATTCACGCGGTGATAAATCCGGTGAAAAGCAAACTCGTCGTAGCCGCTGCGAACATCGCAGGCGAGGGCCCAGGTCTGGCGCAGCATGTATTGGTCAAGCGGCTCGAGCTTTTCAAACGGAACGGAGTCGGTCTGCGGATCGAAATCGTAGAGATTGCCGAGCGCGTTCTTGAACAGTTTATTGCGAATCTCGCGGTAGTTTTCCGCGACGCGCAGCATCAGTGTTTCCGATCCGACGACGTCTTCACGGAAGTCAACCGAAGCGGTCCAGAGACGCACGATCTCCCCGCCGAGGCGGTTGGCGATGTCCACCGGGTCGACATCATTGCCGCGCGATTTTGACAGGGCCTGGCCCTTTTCGTCGAGCGTCCAGCCGGGCGTGACCACACCGCGATACGGAGGCGTGGCGTGCGTGCCCATGGCGCAGAGCAGGGAAGACTGGAACCACCCGCGGTACTGATCGCCGCCTTCGAGGTAAAGATCGGAGGGCCAGGGGTATTCGGGTTCGTCCGCAATCAGCGCGAGATAGCTGGCTCCGGATTCGAGCCAGACATCGAAGATGTCGGTTTCCTTTTCGAACTTCGTGCCGCCGCATTGCGGGCACTTGGTTCCGGTGGGAACAATGGTGTCGGGTTCGTTGGTAAACCAGACATCGGCTCCCGAGCGGGCGAACGCCTCCACGACCTTGCGATTAATGGCATGGTCGTTGAGCGGCTTGCCGCAGCTTTCGCAGAGAAAAACGGCGATCGGAACGCCCCACACGCGCTGGCGTGAGATGCACCAGTCCGGCCGCGTTTGAATCATGTTCGATAACCGCTCTTCTCCCCAGGCCGGATCCCATTTGACGTTCTTGATCTCGGCGAGCGTGCGCGTGCGCAGGGTGTCGTCTTTGGCATTGGAGTTGCCGCCGGGCATGGGCGTTTCCATGGAAATAAACCATTGTTCGGTGGCACGGAAGATCACGGGATTGTGGCAGCGCCAGCAGTGCGGATACGAGTGCTCGGTTTTTTCCGTGTGCAGCAGGGCACCGCGGCTCTTGACCAAGTCGATGATGGGCTGATTGGCGTCCCAAACGCGCTTGCCGTCGTACTCGGGCAGGCCGTTGCGCAGGATGCCTTTTTCGTCGACGTTGCTGGTGGCGTCGAGGCCGTACTTGACGCCGGTGGCGAAGTCTTCAGCACCGTGCGAGGGCGCCGTGTGGACGACTCCCGTTCCCGTGTCCATAGTGACGTAGTCGGCGAGCACGCCGAGAACTTTGCGGTCGAGGAACGGATGCCGGAAGTTGAGGCGCTCGAGCTTGCGGCCAGGGAAGTGAGCGAGTTCGCGCGGGTTCGCGATGCCGCATTTCTCGGCGGCGTCTTTCGCAAGCCTGGAGGCAACGATGTACACCTCGTTGCCTGATTCCAGCGCTACGTATTCCTCGTCGGGATGGAAGGCGACGGCCATGGAAGCGGGCAGCGTCCAGGGAGTCGTGGTCCAGATGATGGTGAACAGTTTCTTGCCGGCAAGCGCGGCGTCGAGTTTTGCCGGATCGTCGAGCAGCGCGTACTTGACCCAGACGGTCGAACTGGTATGGTTTTCGTATTCGACTTCAGCTTCGGCGAGAGCAGTCTCGTCGTGCATACACCAGTAGACGGCGCGCAGGCCTTTGTAGACGAATCCGTTTTCGTAGAACGAGAAGAAAGCTTGTAGTACCACCGACTCGTAGAGCGGCGTCATGGTGGCGTACGGCCGTTCGAAGCGGCCGAAAACGCCGATGCGCTTGAACTGCTGGCGCTGCAGGTCGAGGAATTTCTGTGCGTATTTGCGGCACTCGGCGCGTACGTCGGTGGGGTGCATTTCGAGCTTCTTGCCGCCGAGTTCCTTGTCAACCTTGATTTCGATGGGCAGGCCGTGGCAGTCCCATCCGGGGACGTAGGGGGCGTCGAAGCCGGACATGGTTTTGGACTTGACGATGAAATCCTTGAGGCACTTGTTCATGGCCGTGCCCAAATGGATAGGTCCGCTGGTGTAGGGCGGGCCGTCGTGCAGGATGTACTTCTTCTTTCCCTGGCGGGCTTGGCGAATGCGCTGGTAGAGTCCCATTTGCTCCCAGCGCTCGAGCATTTTGGGCTCATTCTGGGGCAGCCCTGCCTTCATGGGGAAGCCGGTTTTGGGCAAATTGATGGTGGATTTCAGGTCCGTCGGCACTCGCAAGGTTCTCCCAACTGATTGAATCTTTTCATTATA
>Ga0209415_10015751_pt1 | contig 12227 bp, 5 predicted proteins | sample PeaSoiSIISIP2007_FD_187696 | JGI IMG/M metagenome (GOLD analysis project Ga0209415, IMG submission 187696) | Peat soil microbial communities from Weissenstadt, Germany - SII-SIP-2007 (SPAdes) (version 2) | ecosystem: Environmental > Terrestrial > Soil > Wetlands > Peat | place: Germany... | reverse complement strand
CCGACGATCCGGCCGACAGCCTCGAGCACCACATCGCCTACGCCGCCGCGCGCCAGCCCGGGGAGCCGGTGATGGCGCCCAGCTACCGGCCCGACAAGGCCCTGGCCACCGAGGATCCGGCCCTCTGGAACGCCTACATGGAGCGCCTGGGCGCGTCCGCGGACGTGTCCATCGGCTCCTACCGCGACCTGGTGACCGCCCTGGACCGGCGCCACGCCGCCTTCCATGCCCAGGGCTGCCGGGTCTCGGACCACGCCCTGGCGGCGCCGGTGGCCAGCTTCCCCGCGCCCGAGGCGCTGGCCCACCAGTTCGCCGCCCTGCGCCAGGGCCAGGTGCCCAGCCCGGCCCAGGCGGAGGGTTTCCGCACCGCCCTGCTGCTGGAAGTGGGGCGCATGGACGCGCGGCGCGGCTGGGCCATGCAGCTGCACCTGGCCGCCATCCGCGACCTCAACACGCCCATGTTCCGGCGCCTGGGCCCCGACACCGGCTACGATGCGGTGGGGGACGCGCAGGTCGCCGACAAGCTGGCCGCCTTCCTGGACGCGCTGCAGCGCGACGATCTGCTGCCCAAGACCATTCTGTATTCCCTCAACCCCCACGACTACGAGGCGCTGGCCTCGGTCATGGGCTGCTTCCAGGACGGCTCCATGCCGGGCAAGCTGCAGCTGGGCTCCGCCTGGTGGTACAACGACCATCTGGAAGGCATGCGCCGGCAGATGACCAGCCTGGCCAATCTCGGCCTGCTGTCCCGCTTCGTGGGCATGCTCACCGATTCCAGAAGCTTCCTGTCGTTCCCCCGCCACGAGTACTTCCGGCGCGTCCTGTGCGGACTGCTGGGCGGCTGGATCGAGGCCGGGGAAGCCCCCGCGGACTTCGACAGCGTGGGCGCCATGGTCCAGGCCATCTGCTACGGCAACGCCAGGGCCTATTTCGCGCTGCCGGGGGTCGAATGACCCGCGCACCCCGCCGCCTGGGGCCTCATTCGGCCGAGGCCGAGGCCGGGGCGGGGCCGGGCGGGGTGGCGTAGCGCTGCACGGTCCTGGGCGAGGCGGCGGGGGCAGGGCCGAGAAGCGGGTGGATCAGGCGCGTGGAGAACGCGGGGGCGGGCTCCGGGGCCGGCAGGCCGGGGTGGTTGCGCAGCCAGTTGCGCCGGATGGCGGCCTGCACCCGGGCGGCGGTGCCGGCCTCCAGGGGGGCCTGGCTCGGGATGAGCAGCAGCCTGCGGATCCGGAGCTCGCGGTCCAGGGGCCGCTGAACCGCGACCTCCTCCTGCGGGAAGGCCGCGAAGGGTTGGTATGGCCCCTTTGGCGCGCTTCCTGCCGCCGGCCGCAGCTCCGCATCGGCTGTTCGTTGGCTGTCTGCCGCCCGCTGCGCTTCCGCGGCCCGCTGGCGGTCGGCTGCCAGCTGTGCTTCCGCTTCGACCGCACGCTGGCCGTCGGCCGTCCGCTGTGCTTCCGCTTCGACCGCACGCTGGCCGTCGGCCGTCCGCTGCGCTTCCGCTTCGACCGCGCGCTTCCTTTCGGCCTCCCGCCGCGCCCTGGCCACCGCCCGTTGGGCCCGGAGGGCGTCCCGGGCCTCGGCCCGGTTTCGGGCAGCCTCCCGTTCCCGGGCTTCCCGGCTGCTGCGGGCGGCTTCGGCCGCGCGCGCCTGGTCCTGGGCCATCCGGGTTTCGCGTTCGCTGCGGGCCCGGGCGGCCTCGGCCTCCCGGCGCTTTTCCGCCGCGCGCGCTTCCTGGTCGCGCTTGTGCTGCTCCCGGGCGCGGGCGGCGGCCTGCCTCTGGGCCCGCTGCTCGCTTTGCTGCATCGCCAGGCGGGTGGCCTTCTGGGCGGCCTCCCGGGCCTGGCGGGCCTGGGCCCGTTCGGCCTGCTCGCGGTCCCGGGCGGCGTCGGCCATGATCCGTTGCGCTTCCAGGGTCTTCACCCGGATGCCCTGGTCCGTGCGCCGCCGGTCCAGCTCCCGCATCCAGGCCTCCAGATCGAAGGCGGTCAAGGTGTCGGCATCCAGACCGCAGGTCCGGGCCATGTTCCGGATCCGCTGATCGGAGGTGATGAACCGGATCTGGTCCGGGTCCTGGTCCGGGCCCAGGGTCGCCAGGAAGGGCGCCGGGGCCCCGGTCCAGCCCAGGTGCAGATCCATGGCGGCCGTCCGGCGCGGAAGTCGCACGGCCTCCCGCCAGGCCGACCACGGCGCGGTGGTGGCGACGGCGGCCCACTCCAGGGCCAGGCACTGGGTCGCCTGCCACTGGGCCGAAAGCAGGCGGTATTCGGCGGCCAAGGCCTCGGCCGTCTCCCGGGTGTGGGAGGCCGGCAGGTTCACCAGGCGGCGCTGGGTGGCCCCCAGGGCCTTGAGGAGGGACGGCTGCAACCGGACCATGATGCAGTCCGCCTGCTGGACGAAAGTCTGCCGCGCCTTGTTTTCGCAACCTTCCAGCAGGACCAGTACGACTTTCAGGGTCTTCACGTAGGTGGGGATGGGCAGCTCGGTGGGGGCCGCAACCCGCGCCAGCAGCTTCTCCATGGCGGCCCACTGGATCCCGAAGGCCTTCCTGCAGGCTTCCAGTTCGCCCAATGGCCCCGCCAGGGCCGCCAGGGCCGGCGCCGGGAAGCCCACCGCCAGGGTCGCGCCCAGGTCCTTGTCCCAGTACCCCTGGATCCTTTCCCAGGCCAGCAGGTAGGGATCGGGCGCAGCCTCGGCCGGGCCCTCCGGGCCGGGGTCAGAGGCGGTCGCCGGGGACAGCGGACCCTGGCCGGTGGCCGGGGCGCCACCCGCCTCCGGGCCCGGCGCGGCCGGACCCGGGTTCCGGGACGGCGCGCCGGGTCCGGAAGGGGTGGATCGCGGAGCGGGGCTGGGGGCCGCCACCGGTTCCGGGGGCGCTTCGTCCAGGGGGAGGATGAACCTGCCGTCCAGCCCGTCGCCGGCGTCGGGCCCGGAGCGGGGGCCGGCCAGATCCAGGAGCACGGGCTCCCGGGGGGAGCCGGGGGTGCGGAACAGATGGAGCACCGGGGGCGCGCTGGCGGCGTCGAAGGTGACGGCCAGGGTGAGGCTGGAACGGGCCTCGAGCTGCCCGGAGAACCCCGGCGCCGGGCCGGACGCCTCGGTCCACGCGTTCGGGCCGGGGCCTGCGTCCGTGACCTGGATCTCGGCGCGCTCATTGCCCTCATTGCCCTCGTTGCCCCCGCTGCCCAGGGCGCCGTCGCTGAGCTCGCCGTCGGCGGCCGCCGGCGGACCGGGCGGAGCCAGGATCAGCCACGGGGCCTGCGACCGGTTTTCCAGGGCGTAGGTGTGGGTGATCCGCGCGGCACGGAGCGGGCAGGCCAGCACCAGGAGCGCCGCGGCATGAAGGATCAGGTGGCTTGGGCGCATCGGTTCCCCGTGGAGCGCCCGGGGCGGGGACGGGCATCCTTGCCCGTCCGGTTCCTGGCACCTTGCTGATCTAGATGCGGCGGGCGGGGCTGGGGTTTCCTGGAAAGGTGAGGACAGGCGACCGGCGGGAGGTCTTCTCCAGGCAGCCGGCGCTGGCCCTAGGCCAGCTCAGTCGATGCTCAGCTGGAAGGAGGTCCTGGCCTCGGGCACCCCCTGGGCGCTGCTGCAGGTGAGGGTCACCCGGTAGGTGCCGGCGGCGGGCCGGGGCTGGCTGGTGGCGACGGCCTGGAGGGTGCCGTTGCCACTGCCGCATGCCGTCATCCCGCCCAGCACGACCAGGAGCAGGGCGCCCAGGAAGAGGCCCATGCGCCTGCGGCGGCGGCCGGCCAGGACGCCGCAGGCCAGCAGGGCGCCGGCGCCGGAGCCGAAGCCCAGGGGCGGAAAGCCCCGGGTCCGGGCCAGGGCCAGGGCCGGGACGATGGTGATGGTCACGGCCACCGGGACGGGGCCGGCTGAAAGGTCCATGGTGGCGGTGGAGAAGCTGCAGGTGGCTCCTGCGGGCAGCCCGGAGGCGCTCAGGGTCACCGGGTTGGCCACGCCCTGGAGCGCGCGCAGGGTGATGCTGGTGGTGGCGCTGCCGCCGCTGGCCGGAACGCTGAGGATCGGCGCCGAGGGACCGGTGATGACGACGCCGTCGGCGGCGAAGTGGGCGGTGATGGCGTAGGCCGCGGTCACCGGGGTGACGGTGAGCGGGTTGGCGGTGCTGGGGGCGAATCCGGCGCTGCCGGTCCAGTTCACGAAGACGAAGCCGGTCGGGGCGTTGGCGGTGACGGCCGTGGCGGCCCCGCCGGAAGGGATGCTCTGGCTGGTGCTCCCGGTCAGGGTCGCGCCCGGGGTCCCGTCCGTGCCGAAGCTGATGGCGTAGCTGGGGACGCCCGTGGTCAGAAGGATCTGTTCCGCCAGGGTTCCGGTCGAAGCGCCATAGCTGGCGTCGCCGGAGTAGATCGCCGAAAGGGCATGGGTGCCGAGCGCCAGGCCTGCGGTCGCATAGTCCGCCGTGAGGCTGGTCGGGTCCAGGGCGACCACGGCCAACCGCTTCGAGCCGTCGAAGAAGCTGACGCTTCCGGAAGGCCCCGACGCTTCGGTCCGATCGGGGGCCACGGTGGCGGTGATCTGAACCGGCATGCCGGCCGCCTGCGGGTTCGGGGCGGCGGAAAGGCGGGTGCTGGTCGCGACCGGCAGGACCACAAAGGCGACGGCCTTGAGGTTGCTGATCTCCGGCGTGCTGCCTGGCCCGTTCGCCGAGCTGGCCGCCACGGCCTCGCCCCCGCAGCCGGCGAACAGATAGAGGGTATGCAGGCCCACACTTTGCGCCGACAGGGCCAGGGTGAAGGCCGCACTGCCCTGCGCTGAACCGCTGGGCGAAGCCTGGGTCCAGGGTCCGGACCCGGCGCCATCCACCCGGAAGTAGAGCGCGGATGGCGTGGGCTCGGTGAGGCCGGGCAGGCCCCCGTAGGCCGCCGAGCCGGCATACCCGCTGACGGCCGCCACCGTGAATCCCGGAGCGGGGTTCATGGTGGCGAACAGGTTGCTGTCGCTGACGGTCAAGGCATCGTCCGTACCCGTGGCCGTGAGCGTCACCGGCACCGGAACGCTGCCATCCACATCCAGGACCGTGAGGGTGTCCGTTTGGGCGTCCGCCACATAGACCCGGTTGGTCGCGGGGTTGATGGCGATGGCCGCGCTGGCAGGGCCGAACCCGGCCACGGTCGTGGCATGGTTGGTCGTGCCGTCGATGACGGTGACGGTGCCGGAACCTTGGTTCGCCACGTAGACGCTGCCGGTCACGGGGTCGATGGCGATGGCTGCGGGCTCCGGGCCGCCGCTGAGGGTGGTCCGGGCCAGGGTCGTCGCGTCGAGGATGGTGACCAGTCCGGAAACCTTGCCCGCCACATAGACCTTGTGGGTCTCGGGGTTGACGGCGATGGCGGTGGGGGCAAGGTCGACGTCGACTTGGGTCGGGACGTTGCTCGCGCCGTCGATGACGGTGATGGTCTTGGCACCTGTGTTCGCCACATAGACCTGGTTGGTCCCGGGGTCGATGGCCATGGCCTGGGGCTGCGAGCCGACCGGGACATTGACCGTGGCGTTGCTCGCGCCGTCGATCACGGTGACGGTGCCTGAATTCCGGTTCGCCACATAGACCCTGTTGGTCCGGGGGTTGACGGCAACGGCCCCGGGGCTTTGGCCCACCTTGAGGGACTTGGTGGCCTGGGTGGCGCCGTCGATGATGGTGACGCTGTTGGAACCCGCGTCCGCCACATAGACCCTGTTGGTCAAGGGGTTGACGGCGATGGCTGAAGGCCCTGGGCCGACCAGGACGTCGGTCGTGGCCTCGTTCGCGCCGTCGATGACGGTGACGATGTTGGTTTGCGAATTGGCCACATAGATCTTGTTGGTCAGGGGGTTGACGGCAAGGGCTGCGGGATCGTTCAGGACGCTGACCTCGCTGCTGGTATGGTCCGCACCGTCGATGACGGTGACGCTGCCATAGCCGGGGTCGGCGGCAGAATCGGCATTCGCCACGTAGATCCGGTTGGTCACGGGGTTGACGGCAATGGCATCGGGATGCCTGCCCACGCTGACGGCGGTCGTGGCGTTGGTCGCGCCGTCGAGGGCCGTGACGGTGCCATAGGTCCCTGAATTCCGGTTCGCCACATAGACCCTGTCGGTCACGGGGTCGATGGCGATCGCATAGGGAACGCTGCCCATCCTGACCGTGTTCGGGACGTTGGTCCCGCCGTCGATGACGGTGACGGTGCCGGCATTCGGGTTCGCCGCATAGACCCGGTTGGTCACGGCATTGACCGCAATGGCCTGGGGCGTGGCCCCGGAAAGCGGGGTGCAGGCCGGGCCGTTGATGACGGTCGTGGTGTTGGCCGGGCCGTTGATGACCGTGACCGTGGCTGAATTCTGGTCCGCCACATAGACCCGGTTGGTCACTGGGTTGATGGCCATGGCTGCGATCGAAAGGCCAACCATGACCTTGGTCTTGGTGTCGTTCGCGCCTTGGATGGCGGTGACGAAGTCGTCGCCGAAGCGCGCCACGTAAACCATGTTGGTCACTGGGTTGACGACCATGGCGTCGGGAGCGTAGCCAAGCGGTACGGACGTCTGCTCGCTGGGGTTGGTGCCGTCGATGACGGTGACTGCATTGACCAGCCCCATCGTCACATAGATCTGGCTGGTCACGGGGTTGATGGCCATGCCGGTGGGGGTCGACGAAACATTTATGGTTCGGCTGATGCCGTTGTCCACGCCGTTGACGACGGTGATGGCGTTCGAATACGTGTTGGCCACATAAATCTTGTTGGTGACCGGATTGACGGCAACGGCCAAGGCATGGGTGCCGACGTTGACCTGGGCCGTGACCCGATCGGTCGCGCCATCGATGACGGCGAGGGTGGCCAAGGATGGGGTCACCACATAGACCTTGTTGGTCGCCGGGTTGACGGCAATGGCTGTGGACTGTCCGCCCACATTGACGGTGGCCGTGGTGTGGGTCGCGCCGTGGATGACGGTGACGGCGCTGGAGCCGCTGGGCGCCACATAGACCTTGTTGGTCACGGGGTTGACGGCGACGGCCACGGGGCCGAGGCCGACGCTGATGGCGGCCCCGCTCGCGCGCAGCCCGGTCGCGCCGGCCAGGGCCATGGCGATGGAGACCAGGCCCTCGAACGCCAGGTGGAGGTGCTTCAGCTGCATGGGACCATCCTTGGCCAGGCCGTCCGGGAAATCGGGTTGGGGCATCCAGGGGGGGCGCCCCTGGACTACAACCTCCGAATGTAATTATTAATTAATGAATAGCCAGGGGGGGTACCGCAAAATCGTGCCTGCCACCCGCCCGGGGGCGGCCGGCAGGTCGAGGAGCCTCCCACTGCCAGGCTCCTTGGCCTTCAGCCCTGCACAGGGTGCTCCCCGGCGGGGACGGCCAGCTGCCGGGCCAGACTGACGAAATTGCGGACCAGGGGGTTCGGCGGCTCCAGCCTGCGCCAGGCCAGGCCGATCCGCCATTCCGCTTCGGCCAGGGCGGTGTCCAGCAGCCGAACGCCCGGGACCCGCATCAGGCTGACCGAGCCCGGCACCAGGCTGACACCCACTCCCGCGCGCACCAGGTTGAGGACCGTGAACAGTTCGCTCACTTCCTGGACGATCCGCGGGCTGAAGCCGGCGGCCCGGCAGGTGCGCACCAGATGATCATAGAAACTGGCCGAGGCGCTCCGGGAGATGGAGATGAAGGATTCCTTCCGGAGTCCGGCAAGGCCTTCGGGGCAGGGCATGCCGCTGGGGACCGCCGCCACCAGCCTTTCGGCGAGCACCGGCACGGCGACCAGGCCGGGGCTGGCCACCGGAAGCCGGACGAAACCCACATCGATGGCCCCGGCCTCCAGCGCCTCGACCTGGTCCGGGGTGGACATGTCCCGCATCGCCACCTGCACGTCCGGATAATCCTGGCGGAAGCGGGTGAGGATATCCGGCAGACCGGCCGCCAGGGAGGTGATGCCGAAACCGATGCGCAGCAGGCCGGCCTTCCCGTCCACCGCCAGGCGCGCCAGGTGTTCCGCCAGTTCGGCTTCCCGCAGCAGGAGGCGCGCCCGGTCGCGCAGGATCGCGCCCGCCGGCGTGAGGGTCACGCGCCGATAGGCGCGCACCAGCAGCGGGCCGCCCACCTTGGCTTCCAGCCGCTGGATCTGCTTGGTGAGTGCCGGCTGGCTGACGCGCAACGCTTCCGCCGCCTGGCCGAAGTGGAGATGCTGGGTCAGGACCAGGAAGGCCTGCAATTCGGACAGTTCGAATGCCATTCCGTCAGGTTATCAGGAACGCCTCAAGTGCATATTGGACAGAATGGTGCGGCACGCGCAGCCTCATGGAGGGAGCGGGGCGCGATGCAGGCAAGCGAAGTCACGGCGGTCGGAGTGCGGCGGGAGACAGCGGCCTTCCGGCGCAGCGGGTTCACCTGGCTGGCCTACCTGATGCTGGCGTTCTACGGCTTCATGCTGAACAGCCTGGGCCCCATCACCCCCTTCCTGAAGCGGGAGATGGGCCTTAGCTACACGGTCAGCAGCCTGCATTTCACGGCCTTCGCCGCCGGCATTCTGCTGGTGGGCGGGTTCGGCCACCGGCTGATCCGGCGCGCCGGCCGGCGCCGCTCGCTCTGGATCGGCGCCGCGGGCATGAGCGCCGGGGCCATGATGCTATTGGCCGGCCGGACACCGGCGGTCACCCTGCCGGCGGCGCTGCTCATGGGGCTGGTGGGATCGCTCATCCTGGTCATCGTGCCTTCGGCGCTGTCGGAAGAACATGGGGAGCGCCGGGGGGTGGCCCTGGCGGAGGCCAATGTGCTGGCTTCCGGACTGTCCATCGCGGCGCCTTTGCTGGTCGGCTGGCTTGCCGCCACGGCCGCCGGCTGGCGCCTGGGGCTGGGCCTGGTGGCCCTGGCGCCCGCGGCGCTCTACCTGGGCCTGGGCCGGACCCGGGCCCCGGTCCAGGCCGCGGCGGGGCCAGAGCCGGATGCCCGGCCGCTGCCGAAGCTGTTCTGGTGCTACTGGGCCGCCTTGATCCTTTCCGTGGCCGTGGAGTTCTGCATGCTTTCCTGGAGCGGCGATTTCCTGGCGCACGGGCTGGGTCTGGGCGCCAACCGCAGCTCGCAGATGACCAGCCTGTTCCTGGCCGGGATGATGACCGGCCGCTGGATGGGGAGCCGGCTGGTGAGGCACGGGGGGGAACACCGGCTGGTGCTGGGTTCGATCCTCACGGCCATGGGCGGTTTCCTGCTGTTCTGGCTGGCGGGCTCGGCCGCGCTGGTGCTCGCCGGATTGCTGATCACCGGACTGGGGGTGGCCTGCCTGTATCCCATGCTGCAGTCCCTGGCCCTGCGCGCCACGCCCGGGCAGGCGGTGCAGGCCAGCGCCCGCACCACCCTGGCCTCGGGCGTGGCGATCCTGGCCTCGCCGCTGCTCCTGGGCGGCCTGGCCGACGCGATGGGGATCGCCCGGGCCTACGGGGTGGTCACGGTGCTGCTGCTGGGGGTGTTCGCCCTGGTGCGGGGGGCCCGCCGGCGAACTGCGCCAGCTTGGCCTGGATCTCCCCAAGGGTGAAAGGCTTCGAGATGACCCCCATCCTGGGCTTCTGGAAACAGGCCCAGTTCTCGATGTCGGGTTGTCCGGATGAAATGAGGATGGGCAGCTCCGGATGCCGGCTCCGCACCTCCGCCATCACCTGGGCGCCGGTCATGCCGGGCATGTTCTGGTCCAGGATGAGGACATCCGGCAGGTCCCCGGCCAGGAGCTGCTCCAGCGCTTCGGCGCCGCTGGCGGCGGTCGCCACCTGGTCGGCGCCCGCCTTCCTGAGCATGCGGGTCATGAGGAAGCGCACGTCCTCTTCGTCATCCACGAGCAGGATCTTCCGGAACGCCAGGGGGGCCGCCGGTTGTGGGACGGCTTCCCGCTGCGGCGGTGCGGGGATCCGGGGAAACCGGAGCTTCACGGTGGTGCCCTGGCCGGGGCGGCTGGCCAGGTCGATGCTTCCGCCGTGGGCCTTGACGACGCCGTAGGTCACGCTCAGGCCCAGCCCGATCCCCTGCCCGACCTCCTTGGTCGTGTAGAAGGGTTCCAGCGCGCGGGCGAGCACCTCCGGCGCCATGCCGGTGCCGTCATCCTCGATGGCGACCTCCACCTGGTCGGCTCCGACGATGGCGGTGCGGAAGGTGAGCGTTCCCTGGTCGGGCATGGCATCCAGCGCATTGATGCCGAGATTGACGAGGATCTGGTCGATGTCTCCGGCGTTGCCATTGATCCACAGCGGCGCTTCGGTCAGGGCCCGCATGACCCGGACCCGCGCCCTGGCCGTGCTTTCCAGGAGGGCGCATACCTCCCGGATCACCGCGTTCAGCTCGATGGGAGCCTGGGTGGCCGGGGTGGGCCGGGCAAAGTTGATCAAGGACTTCACGATATCCCGTCCCCGCCGGCAGACCTTCACGATGTGCTGGTAGGCCTGCCGATCCGCCGGTTCCACCGCCGATTCCCCGTGCAGGGACGCCGTTCCCAGGCCGATGACCAGGACATTGTTCAGGTTATGGGCAATGCCCGCCACCAGGGTGCCGAGGCTTTCCAGCTTCTGGGACTGCATTTCCTCCAGGCGCTTCTGATGGGACTGCAGGGCGTCGGCCATGTGGTTGAACGCCTGCGACAGCTGGCCCCGCTCGTCCGGGTCCAGCACCGGGGCCCGGGCGCTGGTATCGCCGGCGCCGAAGCGGTCCATGGCGCCGGAAAGCTGGTGGATGGATCCCGTCAGCGACCGACCCATGGCGAAAGCCGCCAGGACGCCCACCAGGGCGGTGGCGAGCCCCGCCAGGAGGGTCCTGCCCATGGCCTTGCGCACCGGCGCCAGGATCGCGGCGTGCGGGATGGCCAGCGAGACCACCCAATCCTTTTCCACCAGGGGCGTGAGGACGGCCCATTTCGCGGCGGTCCCTTCGCGGTAGGCGACCGTCTGCTGCTGGGAGGTCACCTGGGCCTTCCTGAAACCTTCCGTCCATTCCGGGGAGGCGGGGTTCACCTGGATGTCGCGGCCCATGAACTGGCGGGTGTTCTGGAGCTCGGCCAGGACCGAAGCGTCCAGCGGTTTCAGCGCGTGGTACTGGAGGGCCGGGACACTGTGCGCCAGGGCGATGCCGGCCCGATTGATGATCATCGCCGTCCGGCCGCTGCCCCCGGCAGCGCGCACGGCCTGCTCCATCCGATCCACCGCGAACTCGGTCACCAGAACCCCCACCACCCGCCCCTGGCGCCGCACGGGAGCGCTGGAATCGATATGCGGGTTCCCGTCCAGGAGTCCAAGGCTCCAGTCCGACAGGAACGGGTGCCCGGCCGCGGCCTCCTGGAAATAAGGCCGGAAGCTGTAGTTGTGGCCGATGAACTTCCTGCGGGTGGAGGCCAGGCATTCGCCGGTGGGGGAAAGGATGAACAGGGCGGCCATGCCCGGGGTCTGCTGAATCTGGAGATCCAGCCAGTCCTGGCAGGTTTTCCGGGAGGCTGCGTCAGGCCTGCTCTGGCTGAGGAAGTCCTGCGCGTTTCGCGTGGCAGCCAGATGGGCCGGCAGGATCTTGCCGCCCGCCAAGGACAGATCGATCTGGCTGGCCAGATCCTTGGACAGGGCATGCAGGTCGGCAAGCTCGCGCTGGATGGCGCTGCCGCGTTCCTGGACATACGCGTAGAGGCTCATCAGCCCCACGGTCACCAGGACCACCGAGGCCACAGCCACGCTGAGCTTGAGGGACAGGGACCGCCGGGCCTGCTGCACGCATGAGGTCCACATGCATCACCCGGAGGATCTGGCCGGACCCCCGCCCCGGGACTGGGCGTCCGGGAGGGCGGGCCAGCCGGAGCGGGAAGGGCTGTCCCGCGGGTCCATGGGCTGCGTCAGATCGGGAGTCATGGAACCACCACCGGGAGCGGGACGTACCGTGCCTGGTTACGTTGAACCCATCATAGGCGCCAGGACCCATCCGCAAAGGGAAAACCCTTGATAAATGCCCGGGCGTTCAGGCCTCCCCGGGCGGGGCCGCGGCCACCGGATGCAGATCGATGCGGTCGGAGCCGCCGGTGCGCAGGGCGAGGATCAGGGCCAGATGGTCGCGCAGATGGCGGGTGAGCAGGAAGTGCTCCCGCACGAATTCCTTGCCCTTGAGGCCCATCTCCTTGAGCTGGTCCTGGTAGTGGAACAGGTAGCGGATCCGGTAGGCGGCGCCTTCGGGGGTGTCCACCAGGAAACCGGTGTGGTGGTTGATCACCTGCAGCCGGATG
>Ga0209415_10015750_pt1 | contig 12228 bp, 9 predicted proteins | sample PeaSoiSIISIP2007_FD_187696 | JGI IMG/M metagenome (GOLD analysis project Ga0209415, IMG submission 187696) | Peat soil microbial communities from Weissenstadt, Germany - SII-SIP-2007 (SPAdes) (version 2) | ecosystem: Environmental > Terrestrial > Soil > Wetlands > Peat | place: Germany... | reverse complement strand
CGCCAGTCAAGAGCAATCACTTCCAGGACACGCTGTTGCAGCACTATGCGTTTTTCAACTTCGCCAAGCGTTACGTGGTGACCCACCATCCCAACAAGAATTTCGAAGTGGATGACGCCACCATGCAGGAGTTCCGCAAGTCACTGGATGAAGCGAGCGTGCCGCACACTGAGGCCGATCTCGTCGACAACAACGAGTGGTTGCGGTCCAACATCAAGACGGAAATCTTCATCGACGCTTTTGGTCAGGATGAAGGCTTGAAAGTGCGAGCTGAGTCGGATCCCATGGTGGTGAAAGGGCTTGAGCTTCTACCCCAGGCAAAGGCGCTGGCCGACAACGCCAAGAAAGTGGTTGCCGAGCACAACGCGGCGCCGGCGTTCAACCGCTAAGCAAGCCGGTAGCAACCCGGAGCATTGACATTTTTCCGGCTGACTTTCCGGAAGCCGGTTTCCGGACAGCTTCCGTATTGCGCGCAACTCGCCCCGGTCGATGGGGCTTCAGCGCTCCACAAACTTCCACCATTTAAAGCCCAGACGCCTCTGAGGCAGATTCGAAATCGCCGGGGGAGTAGTTACCCCGGCTCTCTCGCGGGCCACCCGTTCCTCCATTTCAGCATCGCTTTGGATCGTAGTGACAATACCTAAGCCTCCGGCGCGGAGAAACACGACGGGTATGTACTCGCCGGCCGTGTCTCGATGCATTGGATCCCCAGGGTGATCCTTGGACCAAATGTCAGTCTGAAATGGTTGCGATTCGGTGACCTGCGGAGGCGCCTTCCCGTCGCCAAGATGGATCACGGCTACGTGCGCCAGCAAGGCATTGCCATCACCCGACGACCATGTGGCCGCCAGTTCGCCATGGCCGCGGGCAATCAAGTACGGGAAGTAGGAAACTTCATCGCGGTTCACGATATGCCAGGTTGTCCACGTCTCGCCCTGATCCGGCGATCGCGCCAGCCACAAGCCCTTTTGCGAGCCCCACAGGGAATAGAGGGCGCCGTCCGCGTCCCACGCGACCGGTTCCACCCAGCGTGGAGTTCCCTTGTCCAGGGCAGGACTCCAATCACGCTCGCCCGGCGCCGGATGCTTCTGCCAAGTCTTTCCTCCATCGCGGCTCACCGCGATCAGGTCGACACCCGGTGTGAATTTGTTGTAGGACGCTGACGCTGGGGTGATGCGAACAGCGATCTCACCATGCGGACCGATCGCAAGATGGCTGGAACCCCCCTGTTCGTTGATCCGGGGGCGTTCCTTCCAACTGGCGCCCCGATCCTGGCTGACCTCGTAACGGACACCGTTTCCATCATTCCAAATGGCATGAGCGGTTCCATCGGGCGTTACGCCAATCCACGGCCGATCATCAAAACGAGTCTCCGACAGAACCTTCCACGTCCACGTCGCGCCTGCATCCTTGCTAACTCCCACCGCGATGCGAGTGCCTTCGTACTTTTGGTTGTCGTAGCTCATTACAACGAAGTAAAGGGTGTCGTCCCAGCCGACCGCTAGGTCCACGTCAGAGTTGCCAATCGCTCCGTCGGTGTTGCGGCCGACTTTCACGCTCTCCCAGGTGGCGCCGTGGTCGCGGCTCCGCCACAGATCAGGAACCTTTTCCACCTCCCCGTAATGGCCCCCATATCCGGTCACGAATAGCATGCCGTCGCTCAGTTCGACGACCATCGGCTCACGGGCAAGCCGGTCAAGATGCTCCACTCCTTCGGTCGCAACGAGCGTTTTCGATGCTACTGGCTTATCAGATGCTGACTTTTCTGAGAGGCCGGGCCCCTCGGCTCGCGCGTGTGTGGACTGCCATAAAACGATGCAACTCACGAGTACCAGCGATGCAGCGGTCCTTAGCATGCAGATGAGGTAACGCATGTTCTGTCCTCGATCAATGGCGCAGGTTCAACTCTGTCGGCGAGCATTCTACGCCAACTCTAGGGTTTGGTCGGGACTGGATACTTGATGAAATCGGGGTCCCAACGCTCACAAGCCGGACCGGCTGCCATGACGAGCCGGAAGTCAGCTCCGAAGAAGTTGAAGCTCAAGGAATTAGGATTAGGAGACATCGTCTCAGAGGTTTTAGCCAGCAGGACGGCTGGCACCCGACGGTTCATTGACTTCGATTCCGGCGTGTGTGAAAATCCGCGCAGTGGGCGGTTTTCGCGGTGCCGATCTCGGAGAGATGGTTCGATTGCCGACCTTCGCCGAGCCTGGCTTCTGAGCATAAAATGGAGCCTTTTCAACATACGAGCGAGACCGCGTCGGCACTCCGCGAGCTCCGCAACCCGAGGCCGGTTTGAAGACTGCGATTCTGGCCTGTGCGGTGCTGCTGAGTGTGATCGCGGGGTGGACAGATTTTCGCAGCCGGAGAATCCCGAACTGGCTGACCATGCCAGGGCTGGCAGTGGGAGTGGCATTGAATGCGCTCGCGGGAGGACTGGCCGGGTTGAAGTCTTCCCTGCTTGGCGCGGGTTTGGGCTTGCTGCTGTTGCTGCCGTTTGTGCTCCTGCGAAGCCTGGGCGCCGGAGACTGGAAACTGGCGGGAGCCTTGGGAGCTTTCGTAGGCCCCGGCGTTCTCGTGAACCTGCTGATGGCGTCAGTGTTCGTGACTGGGGTGATGGCCTTGGCGCTGGTGATCTATAAGAGACGCCTGCTGGAGACGTTGCGCAACATTGCGCGCCTGTTGGGATCGCTTGTGAGTTTTCATATGCCGGGGCCAGAAGTGTCGCTGGATAATCCGCAATCCCTGAAAGTGCCTTATGGCGTGGCCTTGGCTTTCACTGTGGTGCTTTACGGGATCAGCCGCGTCTGGAATCCGGGCTGGACGTTATGAACCTGCGCTGGCGTAGGACGTTGTGCGGGAAGACGCGCGGGAAGGCGCGCGGTGAAACGCGCCGGAACTTGTGCGCGAAGTTACGCGAGACCCGCGGCACGGAAATCGCCGAAGCCGCGCTCGTCCTGCCCTTGATGTTCATGATCCTGCTGGGCATTTTCTGGTTCGGGCAGGCTTTCCGAATCTACGGGACGCTTACGCATGCGGCGCGCCAGGGTGCACGCGCGGCCGTGGCTCCGGTATGCACTTCCTGCACCGTTGCCAACACTCCAGCTCAGAACGCTTATGGCGCGGTCCAGAGCGCTCTGCTCGCCGCCAAGCTTGACCCCTCGCAACTGTCTCCGCCAGCCACGATTCCCGCCCTGTGCACCTGCGGCAGCACCGACTCCAAATGCACGGGGGGCAAGGCGGCGACCTGCGATGTCAGTGAGAGCACTATCTGCGTGCAGCCGAACGTGCAACTCTCCTACACCAATGCCACGACGAGCGGCGCCGGAGTATGCGGCTTGTCGGTGAGCTTCCAATATCCCTATTCATTCTGGTTTCCCGGCACATCCTTGAACAAACAGGGGATCCTGTTGCCGGCGCAGGCCGAGATGAGGGCGGAACAGCAATGATTCATCCGCTCCATCCTGGAAGCTGGCTGGCGGCCGCCCGCGGTCTGTGGCGGGATCAGCAGGCCTCGCAGATTGCCGAGTTCGCGGTTTCGCTTCCCTTGCTGGTAGTTTTCGTAGTAGGAATTTTCGATTTCAGCGGCGCGTTCTCGTTGAAACAGAAGCTGGCCAACGCGGCTCGCGAGGGAGCGCGAGCAGCTGCGGCCGATCCTGCCAATGACTTGTCGGGGACTTCGAGTGGCGTTCCGGTTTCGGTCGCCGATGCCTTCCAGGTGGTGGATAACTATCTGTTGATCCAGCAACTCAACGATTGCGGTTTGAGCGGCAAGACGCCGTCGCAAGGTGGCGGCCTCACCTGGAGTGCCATGTCCTCAGGGAACGGTTGCCCGGGCAGCGGAATCAGCTTCGTCATCAACCGGGGCTGCGTGACCCAGCAGACTCTGGGAGGAGTGACCACCAGCATGGTGGCCACATGCGTGACCATCACTTACCCCTACGCCTGGCGGTTTAACAGCGTGAGCGCGCTGCTGGGCAATGGCGTGACCGGGCCGACCACGCTCAGCACGACCGCTGTGGCCTACAACGAAAACTAAGAGCCCATGAAGCCATCCCTCATTCGCCGCCGCCAGCGCCGCCCGCACCGCGAGAACGAACGCGGAGCTACCATGGCGCTGGTGGCCGTGGCGATGGTTGCCATCATCGCGATGGCGGCGCTTTCGATCGATGCGATCACGCTTTATCTGGCCAACGCCGAGGCCCAGCGTTCCGCCGACAGCGCCGCGCTGGCGGCCGCCAGAGTGATTTCGCTTTCAGGTATCACCGGCACTGCCGCCACTTCCACTCAACCCATCTACTGGCAGCAGATCTGCGGCGTTTCCGGCGCCGCCACCCAGACTGCCCAGGCAGTCGCGGCGCAGAATACCGTTGGGGGAGTCGGAGCGACGGTTACGGTAGGCTACTCGACCGGACCGGGAGTCCCGGGCGTAGGCGACTGCTCAACCCTCACCGGGTCATTCGCGGTCAATCCGCTGGTCGTGGTGAAAGTGCAGCGCACCGACTTGCCCACGTTCTTCGCGCGCATCTGGGGCAAGACCGGCAGCAGCGTCAGCGCCACAGCCGCGGCGGAGGGTTTCAATCCCTCGAACTCGGGCACCTATGTGTCCGGGGGGATTGTTCCCGTCCAGCCACGATGTGTGAAACCCTGGCTGGTACCAAATTATGATCCCCTGAATCCACAGCCAACGGTGAATCCCAACCCGCCCCACAACCTGATCTATTGCAGCAATGCCAGCAGCTGTTCGCCTTTCGCCGACCAAAGCAGCGGCGCGATCATCAACCCGGGAATCTCTCTCGGTGGAACCGGCAGCAGCGGGGTAATCGGCGAACAACTTGCTTTGATTCCGGACTGCACCGGCAAGGCTGGAAGCTGCAACCTGCGAAATGGCCAGCCCATCGTCAACCGCGCGCAATCCGGTACCGCTCCCGGGCCGCCGAATCTGGAATATCTTCCCGGCCAGGTTTCCCAACCTTCCGTAGCGGTTCCTGCGGACGGCACGGATGCCTGCTCCGAAGCTGTCTCGAACTACGCCCAGGCCATTGCCGGCTGCGACCAGGGCACGGCCTATCAATGTGGAGTGAATAACGGGAATACTGTCGACCTCAGCGAGAATCCACGCTCGGGCGACACTCCGAACGGCGTGCAGTGCCTGATTCACCAAGGGACTCTAGGCCTCGGCTCGCTGAGCGGGCAGGATACGCTGGATGTCACCAGCTATCCTTTTCAAATCAAAGCTGGGGATAATAATCCGCTGAACCTTACTGGCAATGTGATCACCAGCAGCAATTCCATCGTAACCGTGCCGATTTATGACCGGAACAACACTGTCAACGGAAGCGGTACCAGCACGGTTACCGTGGTCGGATTCATGCAGGTCTTTATCAACAGCGTCGACAACAACGGCAACGTGAATGTCACGGTGCTCAACGTCTCCGGCTGCAGCAATAGCGCAACCGGCACACCGATTTACGGGAGCTCTCCCGTACCGGTGCGGCTGGTAACGCCTCCGTAGAGCCGCGGAGGTCTGAGTAAGTCCTGCAAGGGAAGGCTTAAACCACAGAGGACACCGGGGGGCACACGGGACCCGCTGGGCATGGAGCCGGCGCGTCTAGTCCGGCGTGTTGTCGTCCGCTGCCATCTGCTGCTGATCTTTGGCATTGGCAGGAGCCTGGGGCGAAGCATTGGCTGTGGCGGGCTGGGTCGGAGCATTCGCGGCCACCGGCGGTCCGGGTTCCACCTCATCGACTGTCTGCATGGGCGGCAGTGGCGTCACCACTCCGCTTCCGCGCACACTGAGAATCACGCGGTCCAGCTTTTGCGGATTATCCGGAGAACTGGCAATCAGAAAGTTGAACCGGGAACCGTTCAGCAACTGGGCCAGAACTTCCGGAGCCGGGGCCGGGCCGTATTCGGCAACCACCTGTTCCGCTTCCGCTCCCGAAGCCACTGCCACGTCCGCACCGGTGCGCTGATGCACCGCAAACAAGATCTCAGACAAGCTGGCCTTGTTGGCGCGGATGAAGAGCAGCCCATCCCGAAACGTAACTTCGAGCGGAGCTTTTACCGGAGTTTGCAGTCGCTGGCTCGCCGCGCTGTAGCTGGCGGGGACCAGGCTGGGACGCGCGATGGGAGGAAAGTCATCCACTTCCACCGGAGCGTTCGGCGCGCTGCCCGTTACTTTGATCATCACTGTGCGGCCGTAAGGAAATACTTGAAAAGACTGCGCAGTCTTCAGGTCGACCACAACTCGCGTGACCGGCGGAGTCGACTGAAACAGTCCCACGCGCACACTCTTCACTTCGCCGCGATTCACCACCTGATTGCGCACCGCGTTGCCAGGCAAGGCGTTGGGAAAATCCACTACTAACCGATCGGGCCCGGTCAGTACTTGAGTTTGCGGCGCCAGGCGGTCGCTGGCCTCCACTTCAATTTCAATGGCATTCTTGCCGTCGAGAACGTGAACCCGGCGCACGGAGGACACCGTCGATTGGCTGGGCGAAGATTGGCTGAGCAGCGCAGCAGGCAGACCGAGGGCGAGGAGACTCGATAACAGCAGCCCTAGTTGTTTGCCGCGGGGAGTGGGCATGTACACCTGCAAAACTAAAACAATGTTTAGGTCGATCTTGCTGCGATTGTAACCCGATTCCTCCTGTGCTTCGCACTAGAAGTGCTTACTTAAGTGCTAGACCCGAGGGCCAAGTCCCGAAAAGGCGCAGCGGGCAGTTGCTAGTTGCTAGTTTAGTGGCTAATTGCTAGTTTTGCCCTTACTAGCAACTAGCCACTAGCAACTAGCCACTGTCTCCCGGCTAATGCGTCAGCGGCTTCAGGATTTCGCCCAGAACGTCGGGTTCGCTGGAGACGCGCTCCAGGTGCGGGTTCCGGTCGCCGTCGTGATAGTTAACGGCATAGGACTTGATGTATTGCCCGTTCTCCACCAGCAACTCGATGGGGGCGGCGCTTCCCTGCGCGGCTTTCAGGGCGGCGCGCAGCACCGGCGGAGAATACTTGCGGCCGTTGACTGCCATCAGCTTCATCCCCGGGCCCAGGCCGGCCGCGTAAGCAGGCGAGTCCACGATCACATCGTAGAAGTCACCATTCTCTCCCACGTTGAATCCCAGCGAGTAGGAGAAATTCGTGAACTTCACCAGTTTCTCGACCGCCTGCGTCAGCGCGTTGGGCTGATCGTTGTAGACCAACTTCCAGCCGCCGCGCTCGATCCCGCCGAGGGGCGCATGCGTGCTGGTCGCGCCCACCCGCTCGCGTAGCAGGCTGGCCCAGTCGAACTTGTGAACCCCAGGAGCAACTTCATTCAACGCGCGCACCAGATCGTCGAACGTATACGGGACTACCTTCGGCGGACCGCTTTCGCCGCCATGAAAACGGCGGCAGAAATCGTCAAGCGAGCGCTGGCCGTGGGCTTGCTGGCGAATCGTGGCATCCACTTCCAGCCAGATCAATTCGCCTTCGGGATAGTAGTCGAGCCCGCGGCGCCAGCTTTCCCATTGCGATCCCATCATGCGCAGAATCTGCACCGAGCGGGCCGTATCTTCCAGCGGACGCCAGTTCCGTCCCGTGCGGTGGTCGAGGTCGGCGGCGGTGCGAGCCAGGGCCTCGCGATACTGTTCGGGCGACCACAATCCGCTGCGCGCGGCAAGCAACGGGCCCAGATATTCCGTGAGACCTTCATACACCCACAACAAATCGCCCACCATCGGTTCCTGATAGTTGGGTGTGGCCAGGCCCGCCGGACGGCGGTATTTTCCGTTCCAGGAATGCGCGAATTCGTGCGGCAACAGGTCGGCGAAAAGCAAATCCAGGTCGGGATCGAGCAGCGTCCGCCCGGATGCCGCGCTGTCGTTCGATTCGTGATGTTCGAGCCCGTGGCCCCCAGTGACATCGCTTAGCGTGTAGAGAAAATGATATTGGCGGTAATGCCGCGCTCCGAACAGGGCTCCGGTTTCCGCGACCAGCTTTTGATACGCAGCCAGGTCTTCCGGCTTCATGGCCAGTTCGCCCTCGCTGTCGGCGACTACATCCATGACATGAACGGGAGTTTCGCCGGGCTTGGTTAATTCAATCCGCCGGTAGAACAGTCCGGCGATCAAAGGCGAATCGATCAGCGTGGTCAGAGAGACCGGGGCGAAGTCAACTTCGTCACCGGACGCGCGCGCCGTGGTCAGTGCGGTTCCAAATTTCCAATTGGCGGGCAGGGTCACCGAAGGCGAGAACTCGACCGCATCCGACTTCGCGCCCTGCGGATACAGCACCACTGCATTCCAGTTCAGGTCCAGGATGTTGCTCGATGCCGCCGGACCGCCTCCGCCGGCGCTGTCGTGCGTGGTGATGGCGTCGAGCGAGACTTGCAGCTCTTCGGCTCCGGCCGGCACCGTCACATGGAACGCATACATATCCAGGGGATCGCGTTCCCATGCCAGCGAATGCCCCTGCGCTTCCATCTCTATTCCCGCGAGAGCGCCGATGGGGCCGCTGGGACGATGGTTGCCGGGTATCCACTTGGGATAGACCAGCGTGAGCGCTCCCGGCTTTGCCGGAATCCGCAGCCGCGCGTGGTAGATGTTTCGCGGCGCGTCGGTGAGGTCTACGTGAAGGTGAATGGCTTGCGCCAGACTTACCTGGGCGAGACTTAGGCCCTGCAGCGACACCAGCAGGAAAAAACCGCTCAATAGATAGATGAGGCTTTCCCCGCGACGAGCGGTGCGATGTGCAGAGCAGATACGACGTGAGAGCACTGTTGCCTCCTCTGACTTCAAGCCAGAACAATGCAGAGGAGACTATCGAAGAGGACGCCGCCACAGCAAGGGCGCGAGCCAGAAAAGTCTGAGAATTTTCACAGACCGAAGGGATGGATCGAGAGGATGGGCCGCGAGGAAGGGTTGATGGGGGCCGATCGCGGGAGAGCCACGCGGGCTAGGAGCGGACGAGAATCACTCTGCGCCGTGCGCACCACCAGATCGCAGCCACACCGGTAAGCAGCAGAAGCCAGGTTCCGGGTTCCGGAGTCTTTCCCCCGCCCGTCTCGCAAGGGCCCTTTTTCTTTTTGCCCTTGAGGTCGCTTTCAGGGCTGCCCGGCTTCTTGATCGGGTTGCATACGCCTGCAGGCAACGGTGGCGGCGCAATCGGAATAAAAGTGCCACCGGAAATCGGAGTGTACAAACTTAATGGAGGAAGCGGTTCGACGCCGGGAATCCCCGGACGGTTGAGCAGCGCGGATTGAAATTCTACGGGAGCGACGGTGGTGGAACTATTGGTCGGCGCAATGGGTTCCTCAAACTTGGCCGGCGCAGGTTCAGCCATGGAATTCAGCTGCTGCGACACTTCTTCCACGCGGTTGGCGCAGCGGGCGCGAGCCGTCATCTTGCCGTCGGTGATCAGCTTTTCGCCCGGGTGCAGGGTGATGCGATGTCGCGTCCAATACACGTGGTTGCCGATGCGGTACGAGAGATAAACGGTTTGCGCCAGCGTCAGGCGCACCACCCGGGCGTGGTCGTAGTCAAAGCCCGCGTAATGAGCGGCCACGATAGGATCGTGTTCCGCCACCCACTTGAGTTCGCGCGCATCCTCGACTCCGCCCGGCACCACGGAGTAAGCGTAAACTGGCCGCTGGTTGCCCGTATTCGGCCGCAACGCATCTTCGGTAGCCCGCAGCAGGCGGTCCCGGGCCTGTTCCGCCCGTTGTCGATCAACTTCTTGGTCTTTTTTCGAAGAATGACTCAGGGACGGGCTTAGATATCGGAGCGCGACGCCGGAGAGCCCAGCCGCAAAGCAAGTGAGGACCAGTCCAAGCAGAACCCGCCGGATCAGACGATTCCGCCGGTGACGTCGAGTCGGTCGCCGCCGAACTCCCGTCTTACCGCTGTCCTCCCCATTGATCAATTACCACTCCTCAACGGCCCGACTCTCGCAAGATCAGTGCCGTGGGCAGACTTCCCCACTGCTATATGTGCATGTTGACTGCCATCGCCAACTCGATCCACCTCCACAAAACGCTGGAGATGGAGCCTTCGCCGGCACCGATGTTATCAGAGGCTGCACCGTTTTGCACAAAATGTGCTCTTGGCTTCTTGTCCTTCCGATCTCCGGCTCTCCGGATTTGGTGATTCGATCAGGGTTGCTGCAGACTCAATCCCAATCCGCCAAAACCCTTGTGCAGCATGCTTTACAAGGCGCGGCTGATGTCGTAAGCTGGGGCAGTTTCCGCGGTACCCCCCTAGCAGCTGGAATGCGATCCTCGTAAAGCAGGGCCTCAGACTTCGGCACCGGCGCCACCAGGACGCAAGAAACCTCGTCAGAAGGGATCACTCTCTATGTCGCAATCGCTGAGGAATCACTCGGTCCGCCGCGCGGTCGTTTTGGCAGCGGCCTTGATCGGCGTCAACGCTCTGGCCCAGACTTCCGTCACCACGTATCACTACGACACCTACCGCACGGGCTGGAACCAAACCGAGACCACTCTGACTCCGGCGAACGTGGGCAGTTCTGCCTTCGGATTGCTTCACAACGTGGCCCTCGACGATCAGGTCGACGCCCAGCCCCTGGTCGTCCCCGGTGTGCTCATCACCGCTGGAACCAGCCAGGGTGCGCACGATGTGGTTTACGTGGCCACGGAGGGCAATACCGTATACGCCATCGACGCGCACAGCGGCGCGATTCTGCTCAGTCCGAATTTTGGGGCGCCCGTGCAATATCCTACGGGCTGCGGCAACAACGGGCCTAACGTAGGCATCAACTCCACGCCTGTGATCGATCCTTCAAGCAAGACTTTGTACGTAATCATTTACACGCAGGACCCGACCCTCGGCCCCACCTACCGCGTCCATGCCCTCGATTTGGGCAGCCTGACCGACAAAGTTACGCCACAGCTTGTGAGCGCCTCGCACACGCTCAGCGACGGTTCCACTTTCAACTTCAACGCCACTTACCAGCGCCAGCGTCCCGGCCTGCTGCTGGCCAACGGCAGCGTCTATGCCGGCTTCGGCAGCTTCTGCGACTTTAACGCCAACCTTTCGCGCGGATGGCTGCTGGGCTGGAACACCGGCACGCTGACTCCGCTGCCGGCGAATCGGCTGAATGATACCCAACCTTCGTCCCCCAACAACTTTTTTCTCTCCTCCATCTGGATGTCGGGTTATGGCCTTGCTACCGATGACTCGGGCAACATTCTTTTTGTGACGGGAAACTCCGATTACTCGGGAACAACTTACGACGGCGTCACCAACATTCAGGAGAGTGTGGTCAAAGTTTCCTCGAACTTGACCACGGTGCTCAGCCTGTTTACGCCCAGCAATCAAGGCAGCCTGGATCAAGGTGACACCGACTTCGGCTCCGGCGGCGTGCTGGTTCTTCCCGATCAACCCGGCTCCATCCCCCACACGGCGGTAGCCGCGGGCAAGGATGGGAATATGTATTTCATGAACGAAGACAGTCTGGGCGGCTATTCCACGATCAAGAACAATGTGTTGGGAACTTACTCGGTCGGCGGTTGCTGGTGCGGTCAATCGTATTTCGTCGACCCCAGCGACGGACTGGGACGCGTGGTCACCAGCGGCGGCGGCTCGGTAGGAGTCTGGAAAGTGGTGACCTCGCCTACCGTCATGTTGACCAACGTAACCAACTCGTCGGGGCCAGGTGGCAGCGTGCAGAGCCCCGGGTTTTTCACTTCAATCTCGTCCAACGGCACCGCCAGTCCAATTATCTGGGCTCTAGCGCGCCCCGCGACCACCAACAATGGAGCGCCTATTTCGCTTTATGCATTTAATCCGGAGTCGGGTGGAAGCACCATGTCGCAGTTATTCAAAGCGACTGCCGGTGCGTGGCCGAATACCGGTGGCAATGCCAATCTGGTTCCGGTAGTGGCCAACGGTCTGGTCTTCGTCGCCAGCCACCAGCAATTGCAGATCTTCGGACTGACTGGGGTAAATGGGGCGACTACCACCACGCTGAGTTCGTCGGTGAATCCATCCGTGTCGGGTAGGTCTGTCGCTTTCACCGCCACGGTTTCTCAGCAGTCAGGTGGAGCAATTCCTACCGGCAAGGTTGAATTCCTGAACGGCACGACTGTCCTCGCGACGATTACACTCACATCCGGCTCGGCCAGGTACTCCACGTCAAAACTGCCGCCGGGGACCAACGCAATCACCGCTGTCTATCTCGGCGATTCCAGCAACGGCGGCAGCACCTCGGTGCCGGTCAATCAATTCGTACTGG
>Ga0209415_10015749_pt1 | contig 12228 bp, 12 predicted proteins | sample PeaSoiSIISIP2007_FD_187696 | JGI IMG/M metagenome (GOLD analysis project Ga0209415, IMG submission 187696) | Peat soil microbial communities from Weissenstadt, Germany - SII-SIP-2007 (SPAdes) (version 2) | ecosystem: Environmental > Terrestrial > Soil > Wetlands > Peat | place: Germany... | reverse complement strand
GGCCAGGAGTTTGTGTATCCCAAAGCGAGAGGCCAGCAGTTGGCTGAAAGCGCCGGCGTACCGGTGCTTACGGCAGAGCTGCCGCCGGCCGAAAAACCGGAGGAGATGCTGAAGGAGCCGGTGACTACCGTCACCCCTGAGAAAGAAGTCGCGGCCGCACCGGTCGAAGCGCCGCCTGTTGTTGAGGTAGCGCCGCCGGTGGTCGAAAAAGCCGAACCTGCGCCACCGCCGCCGCCGGTGGAGGTTCCGATTCCTGAAATGCCGAAGACGGCCAGCCCGGTTCCGCTGGTGATGTTGGCGGGATTTGGATTGCTCAGTCTGGCTGGCGTTCTGCGGGCGTTCGTAAAACACGCTGCGTAAATTCGGCGCGCTTTTCATGAAAGTCCGAATCGAGTGCCGGAGGACGCGCTACTCACCGAGGCAGAGATTGCTTCGGTGGGCAGCGCAATTTTTCTTCGGGGCTGGCTGTATGGCCATCGGGATACCTTCCGTCCGCTGCGCTACTTATATCTGAGTCACCAGATATCAATCGAAGAGAGTGCCAGGGATCTTGCGCGCCGCCTTGGTCAGCGCGCTGCGTTGCGGGGTCATTTTGCAGTCTTCTTGCGGGTCAAAGCTTCGAAAGAGGCGATGATGTCGAGCAGTTCCGATGTAATGGTTTCCTGCCGGAGCTGGCGGGATGTGGTAGTGAGCGCACGCAGCCGCTCATCTATGTTTTTCTCGGCGACCTGCATGGAGGCAAGGCGGCTGGCGTTCTCGCTGGCCAACGATTCCGCGAAAGCGCGAAACAACGAGACGAACAGATACTCGCGGATCAGAAGCTGAAATAAACGCCGCTCATCGAGCGTGAACATCGGGATCACCTTCGAAGGCCACGGCTTCACACGAAGTCCATTGATCCATTGTGCGTCGACGGGAAGCAGTTGGACCCCGCGTGTGCGATACCACGCTCCGGATACGGGACGAGCATAAAACAGCACTATGGTTTCAATGCCGAGGCGGGAATGCCACTCCTCGATCTTATGCAACGCTTGTTCGACCGCCGCGCCGATTCCCGTGATGGAAGCGGGCACTTCGATAGTCTGCTCCACGCTCCGGCCTTCGGCCTCGAGTTGGCTCGCGGCGCGAACGCCCACGGCGATGGTGCTTTGCTCGCTCCGCCGGCGGGTCAGCTTTTTGAGAGCGCGAAGAGCGTACGACACAACCTGATCGTTCAACTGGCCGCACATGCCTTGATCCGAGCCGAACACGATCGCGCCGAGCTTTCGGCCTCCGGCATAGCGCGGCGGGATGGCATGTGGCGGCATCTTTTGCAAGGCCACTTGAAGTCCCATCTCTATCGTTCGGTTGTAGGCGGCGACCGCGTGGGCGGCGCGTTCGTATTGGCGAATATTTACTCCGGCCAACGCCTTCATCGTCTTGACGACGGACCGAAGCTCTTCCGTGACGGCGACGGCTCGCCTTAACTTTTCAGCGGTTTCCATATTTCCACCGCTTTTTCCGCAAGCTTGACCAGAGCGGCTTGATCCGGCTCCGACAACCGCGCTCCCGATTCTATGGACGCTGCGATCTGCGGCAAGCGCTCTATAAGACTCTTTCGGATCTGCGTAGACGCTTCGACGATCCGGTCCGCCGGAATGTTATCGAACAGCCCGGAAGTGGCGGCGATCAGAATGGCTACCTGCTCGGCGGCGGGGATCGGATCGAATTGAGGCTGTTTCAGGGCTTCCCGGATGGCACGGCCACGGGCCAGCATCTGGCGCGTGTGCTCGTCCAGGCGCGAGCCGAATCGCGAGAACACCTCCAGCTCCTCAAATTGCGAATAGAACAGCCGCAGATCGCCGGCGACGGTTCGATACGCGGGAAGCTGCGCTTTGCCGCCAACGCGCGAGACGGATTTGCCAATATCGATCGCGGGAAGAATACCCTTCTGGAACAGATCGGGCGTCAGATAGATCTGACCGTCGGTGATCGAGATGAGATTCGTCGGAATATAAGCGGCGATGTTTTGTTCTTCGGTTTGCACCACCGGTAAAGCGGTGAGGGATCCTCCGCCCAGTTCGGGTCGCAGATGGGTGGAGCGCTCGAGCAATCGGGAGTGGATATAAAAGATATCTCCCGGAAAGCTTTCGCGGCCCGGAGGGCGCCGCAGCAACAGCGACAGTTCGCGATAGGCATCGGCATGCGAAGTAAGGTCGTCGAACACAATCAACGCGTCGTGGCCTTGGCGCATGAAATGCTCACCCATCGTCATCGCGGCGTAAGGGGCGGCAAATTGCAAACCGGCGGGCGCGTCACCCGCAGCGACCACGACGGTGGAGTAATCCATCGCACCGTATTGACGCAGATCGGCGATCACCTTCGCGACAGACGAATTTCTTTGGCCAATCGCGCAATAAATGCAGATGACGTCCTTGCCCTTCTGATTGAGAATGCAGTCGATCGCAATGCTGGTTTTTCCAGTCTGGCGATCGCCGAGAATCAATTGCCGCTGGCCACGGCCGACGGGAATCAGCGCATCCACGGCTTTAGTTCCGGTCGCGAGGGGCACGCTTACCGGCGCGCGATCCATGATCGGCGGGGCATTGACTTCGATGGGCGAGCGCAGAGTCGCGCGTACGGGGCCGGCGTTATCGAGAGGGCGGCCCAGCGGGTCGACCACGCGGCCGAGCAGCGCCTTGCCGACAACCGTATCCAGCACACGATTGGTCCGGCGTACTTCGGAACCGGATTCGACATTTTCGGGATTGTCCAGAAGTACAATGCCGGCCTCGCCCGGATCGAGGTTGAAGGCCATGCCGAGCAGATTGCCCTCGAAGCGGACCAGTTCCTCCGATTTTAGATTCGGCAGACCCTGGATTTGCGCCACTCCGGGACCGATGTAGGTCACCACGCCGAATTCCTCGAAGGCCGGCTCCAGTGTGGACTCGCGGGTGACGCGTCCCACCAGGTCGAGCGTGTCTTCAAGAACGGTTTTAAGAGTGTCGCTCATCCGTTCTGATGCTCAAGCGCGTCGCGCAGATTTTCTTCGAGAGCTCCGGTGTAGGTGTCCGGGTTCCATCCGATTCTTCGCCCGTTGGCGCGCAATTCCAGGCCCCACGGCATCTGCGGCGCGCGTTCAAATCGGAGGCGTGGGGCGTGGCCGAGCCGCTGCGCGAGCGCGCGCTCGATGCGTTGCCGCGCGTCCTCGGGGAAATCGGCCCCGCTGCGCAGGACGAAATCGTCGCCGAGCCCCGTTAAGTCCATCGCCGGGAGTTTTTGGAGGAACGAATCGAGAGCGCATCGGTTGAGGTCGACGGAGGCGAGGTCCGCGAGCGCGCGGCGTGCAATCGCGAGAATCGCATTTGCCGCGCGCGTTCGGATCTCGTGGAGGAAGGCGGACTTTTCGCGTTCCAGATCCTCATGCCATTTGGCCTCCAGCGCCTGGACTGAATCCCGCGCTTTCTGGAGCATTTGTTTGCGTTCGCGCTCGGCTTCCTCTCGTGCGGAGGCGATCATCTGGTCGTGTTGTTCGTGGATTCTGCTGGTCTCGTTTTGGGCCGCGCTGATCCGCCGCTCCGCGTCCCGATTTTTTTCTTCAGCTTCCGCAAGCCGCGCCGCGATGCTCTGCTCGCGCGTGTCCATCGCATGCACCAGACGCCCGAACAGAAAATGTTTCAGCAGGCCGACCAGGACCACGAAATTCACGATTTGCGCCGCGACAGTGAACCAATCGATGAGCATGGCTATTTCGAAACGGCAACGTGGTTCCAGAACGGATTCGCGAAGATCAGAATGATCGAGATGACGAAACAGTAGATCGCGATCGATTCGATCATGGCCAGACCGATAAACAACGTCCGGCTGATGGTCCCGGCTTCGTCCGGTTGTTGAGCGATCGAACTGAGGGCCTGCGCGACGGCCTTGGCCTCGCCGATCGCCGGGCCGACCGATCCGATGGCCATACACAGAGCGGAAGCAGCCATCGAGACGATCGCGATCGCAGTCACATTATCCATAGAGACTCCATTAAGCGCGCTCCTGTTCACGGCGCGATTGTGCGCCGGACTGAACCGCCGCCGCAATGTAAACCGTCGCCAGGATGGCGAAGATATAAGCCTGAATCATTCCCGTCAGCAGGCCGAGCACCTGCATCACCACGGGAAAAAAGAACGGCGCAATCGCCAGCAGAACCGCGACGATCATCGAGCCGCTCATCATGTTTCCGAACAGACGAACCGCGAGCGCCAGGTTTCGCGTCGTTTCGCTCAACAGATGAAATGGCGCCACGATGAACGTGGGTCGAAGGTAGTGGCGAAAGTATTCCCACCATCCCTGACTGCGGATCCCGAAAAAAGGGACTGCGACGCCGACGCAGATCGCGAGCGCCGCGGTAGTGGAAAGCGAACCAGTGGGAGCGTGCCAGCCCGGCACGATGTCGAGAAGATTGGAAAGCGCGATGAACAGAAATAACGATCCGACGAAAGGAAGGTATGTATCGCCGCCCTCGGGGCAGATTTCCCGGATCTGTTCTCGCATGGTTTCGACCACCACTTCCAGGCCGTTTTGCCAGCGCGAGCGCGGACCATCCGAATGATCCAGTCGCCGCGTGACCAGCCAGGACACCAGCGTCAGCAGGAGCATCACGGTCCACGTATAGAGGATGGTCGCGTTCAGGTGCAGAAAGCGCCAGTGCCACAGGACGGATTGATCGGGCGTCAGGTGCATCGCGGGCTCCGTTCGGTGCGGCGCAGAAGGATCGAGCAGATTACGCGTCCCAACGCGAAGCCTGCCAGACAACCGAGCGCGTTCTGCCACTTCCCATCCATGAAGAAGAGAAAACCCGAAAGGGCGATCAGCATGCGGGCCCCGAAACTGGAAACGGTCAACAGCACCGGGTGACGCGTCACAACCAATGCTTGAACGGTAAACCATAATCCGCCGTAAAACAGGAGGCCGATCACAATGCCGCCGGTAAGTGAAATAAGAATGTTCATCGATCCTCCCGGATACGGAGCCACGCATTGACGCACCCGGCCACCAATCCTGTAACCAACAGCGTGATCGACCAGGAGATTCGCCCGGGCCAGCGCTGATCGAGCCAGACGCCGAGGGCCACTCCGGCCAAGGTCGGCAACACGACCGACCAGCCCACTACGCCGAGAATCGCAACCGCGCTCAAGTTACCTTTGCGGGCTTGACGCGCGCGCAGCATTCGCTCCTGTTTCGCGCCGACATCGCGGAGCATGCGTTGTTCCGGAGTTTCAGGCATTTTTCTCGGCCTCCAACAGATGCCGCACCAGATCGGCTTCGAGCTTGGCTTCGTAAGCCCGCGCCGCCTTCTCGCGTTCTTCCCTCGCTCGAAACTGAACCGCGACTTCGGTTTTCAACTGCTCCAGGCTGCTGCCGCGAACGGCATTGCGCGTCGAAACGGAAACCTCGGGGCCGCATTTCACCAACACGCCGTGGTCGATGGCGAGATACTGTTCCGGTTTTCCCCGAGGTTGAAAAGTCATCACGCCGGGCACCAGTGCCGTCACATAATCGACATGCCTGGGAAGGATGCCGAACCATCCGTTTTCGGCCTCCGCCTTAATGCGCTCGACTTCCTCTTCGAGCAGCAGGACTTCGGAGGGGAGCCACACGGTGAGCTTCATGTTTTCCTCGCCTCCTCGATAGAGCCGATCATATACAGCGCCTGCTCCGGATATTTTGCGAACTCGTCGTTCAGAATGCGCTCGCATCCCTGCAGCGCATCTTCGAGGCTTACTAACCGGCCTGGTTGATTGGTGAATTGTTCGGTAACGAAGAACGGCTGTGTGAGGAAGCGCTCCAGTCGGCGTGCGCGATAAACCGTGCGGCGATCGTCTTGCGAGAGCTCCTCCAGCCCGAGCATCGCGATGATGTCCTTCAGCTCTTCGTACCCGGCGAGCGTTCGCCGAATTTCCTGCGCGATGCGGTAGTGGCGCGCTCCCACGACTTGGGGCGACAGCAGTTTTGAATTGGACTTCAGCAGATCGATGGCGGGGTACAGCCCCTCGCTCGCGCGTTTGCGCGAAAGCACGATCGAAGCCGACAGATGACCGAAGGTGTGAACCGCGGAGGGATCGCTGAAATCGTCGGCGGGAACGTAGACTGCCTGGACGGAGGTAATGGCTCCGCTCGCGGTATTGCAGATGCGCTCTTCGAGATCGGCGAGTTCAGTTCCGAGCGTCGGCTGGTAACCGAGCCGCGAGGGGAGCTGGCCCATCAGCCCCGAGACTTCCGAGCCTGCCTGGATAAATCGAAAAATATTGTCGATCAGAAGAAGAACGTCCTGCCGCGCGTCGTCGCGGAAATATTCGGCCATGGTGAGCGCCGAATGGCCGACCCGAAAACGGGAGCCGGGAGGCTCATTCATCTGGCCGAACACGAGCACCGTTTTTTCGAGCACGCCGGCGGATTGAATTTCACGGTACAGCTCCTCGCCTTCGCGGCACCGCTCGCCGATGCCGCAGAAAACGCTGACGCCGCTGTGATGGCCGATCACATTGTGGATCAGCTCCATGATCAGGACCGTCTTGCCCACTCCTGCGCCGCCGAACAGCCCGCTCTTGCCACCCCGTTCAATCGGCGCCAGAACGTCAATCGCCTTGATGCCGGTGACGAACAGCTCCGAAGTGGTCGCGCGGCGCATCAGCGGAACAGGGGTGGCGTGGATGGATCGCCATTCGCCGCCCTCGAGGGCCGGTTTGCGGTCGATGGTGTTTCCGAAGACATCGAAAACGCGGCCAAGCACGCGTTCACCCACCGGGACCCTCAGCGATTTTCCGCTGTCGACGATCGCCGAGCCGCGCGACAGCCCCCGAGTGGATGTCATGGCGATTCCACGCACCGTCCGGGCATCGAGATGGGAAATAACCTCGATGATGATTTCCGCGTGCTCACCTGTCGTCAGGACATGGAACAGGGACGGAATCCGATCCGGGAAGGTCGCGTCGACGACGCTTCCACGAACGGCCTCAACAACACCGGTATTGGGTGTAGAGCTGGGCACGCAACATCATTGAATGCAAACCGCGGGCCAATTCTGGTGACGCGATTTGACACAATTCGTCTGGGCCGATTCCCGCAAGGCGCCGCCTTCGTGATCCAACCTGCACGCCCCCGCGTGATGCCGTGGCGAACCGCCTATCCGCCACACCCGGCGACCGATGTCGTGAGCGACTCAACGCACGAGAGGGTGATTTGACGCACCTTGCTGCTCATGAAGCCGCGACAGGACTTAACGATGTCAGCTGTCTACTGGGTCCCAAAGTGGAAGAGGTAGTGCTTCTAGGATGAGAAGATTATGAACAGACGGGATTGCTGAATGTTGAAATTCTCAACGCTTGCGCTCGACTATGACGGAACCATCGCTCGGAACGACACCCTCGATCCGGGCGTACGGGAGGCCATTGCTGAGCTACGTGCTCAAGGTATCGTCGTCGTACTGGTTACCGGCAGGATTCTGGGCGACTTGGAGCGGGTCGCTGGCGACTTGCACTTTGTCGACGCCGTGGTTGCGGAAAACGGCGGCGTGATCGCGTTTCCCGACAGCGGCTACACCAGGGTCGTGGGCCCGCCCATCCCCGCCAATTTTATGAATGAGATGCGGCGCGAAGGTATCCCGTTTGCCGCCGGCCAGTCGATTCTTGATGCGTCCGCGGACACAGCCTGCCGAATCCTCACGATTCTGCGGCGGCTGGAGCTACCGTTGGTGCTCGCGTTTAACCGTAGCCGCGTGATGGTGTTGCCTCAAGCAATCAGCAAAGCGACAGGCTTGCGTCAAGCACTAGCTGTGCTGCGTTTGTCGCCTCACAACGCCGTCGCCATCGGCGATGCTGAAAACGATCACGAACTGCTCCAAGTATGTGAAGTCGGGATAGCCGTGGCTTGGGGCAGCGAGGTATTAAAACAGTCTGCCGACTACGTGTTGCCGGGTGACGGTCCACCCGCGGTGGCGGGGTACATTCGCGAGCTGGCGGCCGGCCGGAGTATTCCAGCGCCGGCCAAGACACGACGTCGCTTGCTGCTCGGACATACCGGCGACGGACAACCGTTGACCCTGGCCGTCCGAGGCCGCAGCGTTCTTGTGGCTGGGGACCCAAAGACCGGCAAGTCCTGGGTTACCGGGCTGCTATGCGAGCAACTGATTCTGTACGGCTACTGTCTCTGCATTCTCGATCCGGAGGGCGACTACACGTCGCTCGAAGCCCTTCCGGGCGTGATCGTCTTTGGCGGGGCGGATCCGCTACCCCGGCCTCGAGATCTGTTGCGGGCATTGCGTCATGCAGACGTTAGCATCGTCATCGATTTGTCCCATGCCCCTCATAGCCAAAAGCTGGAATATCTGCATAGCGTTTTGCCGGCGCTGGCGACCCTCCGGCGCCACACCGGACTGCCGCACCGGATCGTAGTAGATGAAGCGCAATATTTTCTGGATCACCCTGACGCTCCGGATCTGCTCGATCTCGAATCGAGCGGGTACACCCTGGTCACGTATCGGGCATCCAAGCTCCGCCCTGAACTGCTGGCGGCGACTCAGGCGGTGATCGTGACACGCGAATCAGACCCTCATGAGGTTCGGGCGCTTTACGCCATGTGCGGCTCGTGCGAAGGCGCTATGAGCGAAACCGAATGGGAACAGATGTTTGAAGGCCTCGTGCTAGGGGAAGCAGTTATGTTGCCGGTCACAGAGGAAGCGCAAGGCGAGGTTCGCCGGATCCGATTGGCGCCCCGGCTGACACCGCACGTCCGGCACCTGGCGAAGTACGTCGACCTTCCGGTGCCGGAAAGCCGCGCGTTCGTGTTCTGGCGTGACGCGTCAATGAGCGGACAGCGCGCGCGGACGCTTCGTGAGTTCGTCGCGATCGTGGAGCAGTCGCCCGCCCACGTGCTGGACGGCCATCTGCGGCGCAACGACTTTTCCCGTTGGATCGCGGACGTGTTCGGTGACTATCCGCTGGCGAAGACCTTGCGGCAGGTTGAGTGTGACTATGGCACGGGTACGACAGCTGACGTCGCATCGCACATCGTGCAAGCGGTGCGCGCACGCTATGAGCTCGTCGGCCCGAGCTACAGCAGCCAGCCAGCCGCCGTTACCTCCACGAAGTGAGCTCCAAGGTGCGAATTCGGTCGACGAAAGGCGAGTGAGTATTGTGGAGTATAAGCCTATGAACGCCTTTGCGGTGTGGGTAACGGGTCTTCCGGCCTCTGGAAAATCCACTTTGGTCGCGGCGCTGAAGTCCCAACTCGTCGACCGCGCGGGTTGACGTTGCGGTGCTCGAATCCGATGTATTACGTCAGTTTCATAGGCAAATCTGCCATGCGCCAAGACGACCTACAACCTTAGGCGGGGTAGGGTATCTCACTCTAAGGAAGAATTGGCGCCCTTGTTATGCTTGCCTGGCCACTGATTTGCTACTTCAAACAGTGAAGATTAGTAATTCTTAGAGAGAAACATGTTAAAAAGCCTTCTTGTAGCTCCGGGCGACCGCTTGAGAGATGAGTTGAAATACCTGCTGCTCCAGATCCCTCGGGTTGAAGTCGTGGGGACTCTTTCCAAGTACCCATCGACCGACGATTTATTACGCATCGTTCGCGTCCGGAAGGTGGGCTTATTGTTTCTAGACGTGGACGACTTTCCGGGTGCACAGGAGCTGCTCGCATTCCTTGAAATCTCGATTCCCGGGCTCCCTGTGATCACGCTCAGCAGTCGAGAGGACGTGGCTTTACTGCCGAAGTTGATGCACCTGGGTGTTCGTGAACACCTGAACTCTGTCATCGAGCCAGCGGCGATGGAGGCAGCGATACGATCAACCGAGCAACGTTTGAAGATTCAACCGATGCCGGCGCCGCGCCTCTCGGATCTCTATACGTTTCTTCCCGCCAAGCCCGGAGTCGGTACCACTACGATTGCGCTGAGTGTCAGTTGCGCGATCGCCGAGGACATAGGCCTTCGAACTCTGCTACTGGATTGCGATTTGGCCGCGGGAGCAATTAAATTCCTGCTCAAGCTTGAAAAAAGTGCCTCGATTGTGGATGCGCTGGTTCACTCCCCCAACCTGGATGAGGGGCTTTGGGCACAGATGGTCGGAAAATGGGGGAAGCTTGAAGTGCTGCATGCCGGCGGCCTGGACGCCGCCCCAAGCATCGATACCAGAGACTTGCAGCGTGTTCTCGAAATGGCCCGCGCTCAGTATGACGTGATTTGCGCAGACGTGGCCAGCAGTTTCGATCCCTTCACGGTCTCGGTGATGCGCGAGTCGCACCGAATCTTCCTGGTGACCACTCCGGAGGTGGTTCCGCTCCATCTGGCTTCCGTGCGAATGAGGCGTCTTACGGAACTGAACTTACATGACCGGGTTAGTCTTCTGGTGAACCGCAAGACCCGAAGTAAGTTCGACGACGTCGAAGTCGCGCGTGTCGTAGGAATCCCAGTGGCACACTGCTTTGCCAACGATTACGCGGGTGTGCAGGGCGCGATTCTCGAAGCTGCGCCTATTTCGCACAAATCCGATCTCGGTCAAAGCGTTCTGGACCTCGCTCATTCGCTTGCGCCACAATTCGAGCCGAAACCAGCTGCGCACCACAGGAAGTTCCTGGAGTTCTTTCATGTGCCGCAGGCCGGCGATCTTGAGGAAGCTTGGCGCCGGTGAGAGAGCCAGGCCACAACATTCTGTCTGTTGTCTTCAGCGAATCGAGACCGGGCCCGCAATCAAAGCGGGAGCGGGTTGCTTCTTATGTCCGCCGACACAAACTTTCGACAGGCCGCATTCGACACAGCGGCCTGAAGGCATGGCTTCGGGATTCAAACGCGGCTCAGCTCCCAGCCAGTACAGGCCGTTTGCCATGACGCAGAATCCCGTGGCTGCGAACCACACCATGGCGCCGCCGACAAATAGCGTGAACAGCGTCCACCAGGCGCTGACCGTGATCGCCAGGATCGACGCAATCGAGATGTTGATGCCGACCGCGAGATAAATGCGGCGCTCGAGATACCATTGGTCGGTTTGCATGAAATACAGATTCCAGCGCTTGGGCGTCTTCGACCCGAGCATGGGACTGAAGCCGAACAGGCGCAGCAAATTTCCCGCCGGGCAAAATCCGGTGAAGGCGACGTTGATCGAAACGAGCCCGGTGGCGATCACTCCAAACATCCACATCCGCTGCACCAGCAGCGCCAGCGCCGTGCTTGCCAACAGAACTATTCCGGCAATCAGCCAGACCGTCCGCTCAATGTACCAACGGTCAGTGGGGACGATATAAACACCTGCGCGTCGTGTCATGGCGGGAATTATAGCATCCCGGGAACCGTCGAAGTTGAGAATCGTGCTCGTTAAGCGAATCAAAAGATCGAGGCTATCGCGGAACTTCTTCGAAGCTGATGTTAGCTGAGCCGATCCAGATACTGCTTCACGAAATCACAGCCCACCTCGGCGATGTAGGCGTCGGTCAGGCGCTTGGTGATCGAACCGGGCACCCGGCCGTCGCCGACTTTTGCGCCGTTGAAGGTGCGCACGCCGGCGATGCAGAGGCTCGTGGAGGTCAGAAACATCTCTTCGGCATTCTCCGCGTCGAAGAGATCGATATCGCCTTCAATGACTGAAATGGCGAGCTTTTCCGCGAGATCGAGCGTCATCTGGCGGCTGATGCCGGCCAGGACGTAACGCTCGCTCGGAGTATAGAGCTTGCCCTCGCGGACGACGAAGATGTTGCTGCCCATCCCCTCGGCGAGATTTCCGTTGACGTCGAGCAGCACCGCCCAACCATCGGGATCGTGCGCTTTCACCGACTGCTCCGCGACGATCATATTCAGGTAATTGTGCGTCTTCGCGCGCGGGCTGAGCATGTCTGGCGCGATGCGGCGCTGCGGGGGCGTCCATACGTCGAGACCGTCCCGAATGTGACGCGCGCGCGCCTTGAGCGGCAACGGCGTGCATTCCACAACTACGTTCGGACCGACGTGTTCGGGCACTTCATCACCGATCGGATCGACGCCGCGACTGACGCGCTGGCCAATCCACCAATCACCGGCCGCTTGACGCAGAGGTTCGTTGCGCGCCACGATCTGCTCCGACACGCTGATCATTTCCTGAGGACTTATGCCGGGATCAAGACGCAGGTAACGCAGCGTGCGATAGAAGCGGTCAATGTGCTGCTTCAGCCGGAAGGCGCGGCCGTTAAAGGTGCGCGTCATGTCGAAGGCGCCGTCGCCGTACTTCCAGC
>Ga0209415_10015747_pt1 | contig 12228 bp, 10 predicted proteins | sample PeaSoiSIISIP2007_FD_187696 | JGI IMG/M metagenome (GOLD analysis project Ga0209415, IMG submission 187696) | Peat soil microbial communities from Weissenstadt, Germany - SII-SIP-2007 (SPAdes) (version 2) | ecosystem: Environmental > Terrestrial > Soil > Wetlands > Peat | place: Germany... | reverse complement strand
GCTTATTTCGCCTGGCGTCGGACACCGGAAGGAGAAGCGTGGGTGAAATAGACCTGGTCTCATCGAGCGCCAGGCGCGCCTGTTTTTATGGTCGAGACCTCAGCTTCAGGACCACAATGCTGCCGGGCGGCAGCGTGTAAACGAAATCGGCCTTCACATCTTTCACAGTCGAGGTGATCGGGACTGCCTTTTTCGGGTCCTCGATCGAGTTGGTGTCCTCGGGATTTCCTGCCAGGGTAATCACGCTGGCTTTGGCGGAGAGCGACGCAATGCCTTTGAGGCTGAGGTGCAGCGGTTGTGAGCCCGGGCTGGGATTCACAAGCTTGATGAAAATCTCACCCGTGTGTCTGTCCCGCGTTGCCGCGCCTTGGATGGATGTTTCCGCTGTCCGAACCGGAAGAATCTCGTCTCCGAGATTTCGGCTGAACATCTGGATCGCGTAATAGCTCGGGGAACCGTAGGAGGAAAGCGCGTCATAGCCGATCAGGTCCGGTCGCCATTGCCGCGCGCCCCGGTTGACGTTGACCAACAACGGCGCATAGCATTGCATCCGGATAAGATCGGCGTTGCGCTCCATGGCCGCCATGAAGGCCGCATCGCCCAGGGCGGCTTTGAGCGAAGGCGTCGGCCCTTGCTGCCTGGCTGCGGCATCCCACGGCTTAATTTTCGCGTCTTCGTGCGCGGCCCATTCGCCGACGAAAATCTCCGGCCCGCCGCGGTCATAGTCCCGGGCGTACTCCGGCGACATGTGGAGGAATTCGTCCGTGGAACGGTAGTAATGCTCATCAGTCACATCGGGCTTGCGGCTGTGGACGCGTCCGCCCTCTGGTTGATCATTGCCGATGGTGGAGATGAGCTTTAATTGCGGATAACGCGCTTTGATGGCGTCGTAAAACTGGGCGAAGCGGGCGTCATAGCTCCCAGATCGGTCGAACCAGTCCTCGTTGCCGATCTCGACGTACTGCAACTTGAAGGGGGCCGCATGTCCGTCCTGGGCCCGCCGGGCGCCCCAAGTGGTGTTGCCTGCGCCGATGACGTATTCAATTTCTTCAAGCGCTTCCCGCACGAACGGTTCGAGGTCCGGGCCGGGATTGACGTGCTCGCCTCGGAGCGAATAACCGGCATACACCGCCAGCACCGGTTCCGCCTTCATATCTTCGCACCATTCCAGGAACTCCAACAGGCCCAGGCCGTCGGTCGAACGATAACCCCACGGACAGGTGTGGCCGCGGCGCTCTTCGAGCGGGCCGATGGTTTTCCTCCAATCAAAGCGAGTGTCAATTGTATTGCCTTCGACATAGTTGCCGCCGGGAAAGCGCAGGAACTTGGGATTCATATCCACCAACATCTGCATCAGGTCCTTCCGCAGACCGTTCGAGCGTCCATTCCAGGTCGGCGGGAAGAGCGACACCAAGCCCAGCGAGACCGTGCCGGGCTGCTGCAGCGTGATTTGAAAGCGCGCCTTGGCGGTGGGGGTGAGCCGGCCAGTCTTGAGACTGAGATCGAATTTCTTCCACTGCGCAGTCAGGCCTGATACCTTTCCAGCCGCATAGACCGTGCGCCCATCTTCGCTCACGATGGATACCGTGAGCGGGCTGGCGAAGCCCGCCTCGGATTTGGCCAGCAAAGAGGCACGGTAACGGGTGTGCGCCAGCACCGGAATCCCCCAGTAGCCGCGGTTGGCCACTCCGGCGGGCTGGTCCTTGCCGGCCCGGGTCACATTCAGCCGCAGGCTTGCCGTGAGCTTGTCGTTGAAGCCGTTGGTGGGATCAAGCGCCATGCTGGCCTCGGCCCCGTTCTCCTTCACCACCGACCAATGCGCCGCGGTGGTTTTGTCGTCCAGAAAGGCCCGGTTGCGGATCAACTCAGCATACAGTCCGCCATCGTAGGAGTGGTTGATTTCCTCAGTCATCAACCCATAGAGCATGGGACTTACTTTGGCCAGTGGACCAGTTGCGTCAACTGTGAAAGTCGGATCGGCCGCCAGGCAGCCGACGGCGGCCAGGGTGCAGAAGATTACGGAAGTGGATTTTTTCATGGATTGCCGAATCATTGGAGTTCTTGCATCAAAGGAAGATGTGTTGGACAAACAGGTACAGGTTGTTCTTCCATTCCGTCGGGTCATGAGCGTGGCCGTCCACATTCCAGACATGGGGCACCCCTTTCTCCTTCAGGTAAGCATGGACTCCCTGGCTGATGCGAATGAGGCCATCCTTGTTGCCGCACCCCAGCCAGAGCAATTTCAATTGCTGCTTTGCCGCCTCGGGATCAGGCAGCAACTCCTCCGGCGGCTTGGTGTTGGGCGCGGAGGAAAAGCCGCCGACCCAGGCAAACGTCTCCAGGTGGGCCAAACCGAAGTTGAGCGACTGGCCGCCGCCCATCGAAAGCCCCGCCAGCGCGCGATACTCCCGGTCGGCCTGGACCGAGTAGCGTGCCTCAATGGTCGGAATTACATCATCCACGTCCCGCTTGCGATCCCCGACTTCGGCGGTTGCTTTTCCCGTTATTTTCCCTGCGTTCACTTGGAAGGTGAAGAGGTATTTTTGCCGGCCGATCTGGGTGTCGAACTCGGCGCGCCATTGGCCGGAAAGATCGCCGGCGCGCGCCGTGGTCCCGGCCAGAAACCCCCATAGGATTAATATGAGAATATTGGTTAAGGGTTGGAGCTTTTTCATAGGATTTTTGAGTTTCTTTTAAGTAATGTAAACGTGGTGATTATTTCTGTGCCCCCTGGTTTGCGGCCGTGATCTTGTCGCGCACGCGGCACATCGACTGCCGTGCTTGACGGCGCAACCCGTCTCGGTGATGGCAAATAGTTAATAGTCGCTGACCCAGTGAGTTCATGCGATTCCGCCGGGTCAGTATGGATCTTCGCCGCGAAAAACTCCAGTGCCATAGAAACCCCTCGCTAGACAGGTTTCAGCGGTTCACCCGCTGTCAGTTCAAGCCAGCACCTGTTTGGGTCGCGGACTTGCAAAATCTGTCCGTCCATTTGCGCCTCATGGCCAAACCAATCCGCGCGCTTCAGCAATTCGGCCAGGATCTGAGCATCTGGAGCTTCCAGGCGATACGAAATCAAACCGACGGCGTTGTGTCGCGGAGCGCTCCCGCATGGTCGCAATAACCGCCGCGGTGCTCGACGCCCACCGTTTCGGCGACGGTGATCGTCACGTAGTCGATGTAGCGCCGGTTCCAGATAGGCTCGAAGATTCCATTGGCAAAGCGGAAGGCCATGATGTTCTGTACGGTCTCTTTACCCAGATAATGGTCGATGCGATAGATCTGGTTTTCCCCGGCGAGCTTGAGCAGTTGCTGATTGAGGGCTCTAGCAGACTCCAGGTCGTGGCCGAACGGCTTTTCGATGATCACTCGGCGCCAGTGGTCGTTATCTTGCTCAAGTAATCCGGTCGCCGCGAGCTTTTCGACAATGGGCTCGAAGAAACTCGGAGCCGTCGCCATATAAAAGAAGACGTTTTGATGGGTGGAGTGATCAGAGTCGATCTTGGCAAGGCGGTCTTTGATCTTCGGGTAAAGCTGGTCATCGTTGAAATCGCCGGCGAAGTAATAGAAGCGGCGCGAGAAGCTTTCCCAGGTGGCGTCGTTGATGCAATCGCCGCAGTACTCTTTCACATCCTCCAGGATCTGCTTGCGGAAATCCTCGTCCGACATCTGCTTCCGGGCCACACCCAGCACGGCGAATTCCTTCGAGAGCAAGTCCGCCCGCGCCAGGTTATAAAGAGCGGGGATCAACAGGCGCGCCGTAAGATCGCCGGCGGCGCCGAAAATCACCATCACGCAAGGATCGCCTTGTTTACCGATGCGCGGTGCCGCTGCCGTGGGCTGTTCCGCCAATTGAGCCATGATCAAGTCCTTTGATTCTTACGCTGAATGATTTTTACGCCGAAATGCGTTCTGTTTATGCGGTCTTCTTGACTGCGCCCGCCTCGATGTGTCCGCCAAATTTCTGCCGCATGGCAGAAAGCATCTTCTCCGCAAACGTATGTTGCTGCCGCGAGCGGAAGCGCACGTACAACGCCGCCGTCAGCACATCCACAGGCACGGCTTCCTCCAGCGCCGCCTGAATTGTCCAACGTCCCTCGCCTGAATCCTGCACATAGCCCTCGTATTCCGAGAGCGTCGGATTTTCCGTTAAAGCCATGGCCGTGAGATCGAGCAGCCACGAACTTACCACGCTGCCCCGCCGCCAAACCTCGGCAATATCCGGCAAGTTCAGATCGTAGCGGATATCTTCCGGCAAGTCTTTACTGGTGGCGTTCTTGAAGATGTCAAAGCCCTCGGCGTAAGCCTGCATGATTCCGTATTCGATTCCGTTGTGCACCATTTTCACAAAGTGCCCGGAGCCCGAAGGACCGCAGTGAATGTAGCCTTCCTCGGCCGAGCCGCTAAGCTTTTCCCGGCCCGGAGTGCGCGGAATATCGCCGACGCCCGGAGCCAGCGTCTTGAAAATAGGATCGAGACGCTGCACCGCCTCCTTGGGTCCGCCAATCATCATGCAGTAACCGCGTTCGAGCCCCCAGACGCCGCCGCTGGTTCCCACGTCCACGTAATGAATGCCTTTGCCTTTGAGTTGACCCGCGCGGCGCACGTCGTCTTTGAAATACGAATTGCCGCCGTCAATGATGACGTCGCCGCTTTGCATGTACTGCGCCAGCTTCTGCACCGTCTGCTCGGTGGGACCGCCCGCCGGCACCATGACCCACGCCGCCCGCGGCGGTTTCAGTTTGCCGACCAGGTCTTCCAACGACGACGAACCGCCCGCGCCTTCGCCGGCAAGCTGCTTCACCGCGTCCGCGCTCAGATCCGAAACTACAAGTTGATGTCCGCCGCGCATCAGACGGCGCGTCATGTTCGCGCCCATCTTGCCCAGACCCACCATTCCCAATTGCATGTGCTGCTCCTTACCGTAGCGCCGTCGTCACGCCGGCTTGTCGCCGCCGAAACTATCCCAGCGCTTTTTGAACCGCTGCCGCCAGCGTCGCCAGACCCGCATCAACATCGTGCAGATGCGCGCGGAGCGCGCGCCGCCCACGCTCGACCAGCACTTGGAAATCGCCGCGAGCCTGCGCCGCTTTCACCACGCCGAATGTGTACTTCTGTTGCGGCACCGGCAGTTCCAAGGCATCGTCGCAAGTTATCTGCAGAAACACTCCGGAATTCGGCCCGCCTTTGTACGCCTGCCCCGTGGAATGCAAGAAACGAGGTCCAAAGCCCAGACACGTGGCCACATGTTTCTTGTCCCGCACGGCATGCCGGATCGCCTGCAGGATCTTTTGATGTCTATCATCCATCTGGATAAATCCCAGCACGGCAAAATAATCGCCCGTCCGGATGCGGCCCAGATGTGCCTTTAAGTATCCGGCCAAAGACTTGTCTCCACCGGCGACCCGTGCCAGGTCCGCGGCGTTCTTCTCGTCGGTGAACAGTCTGATACCACCGTCTTCGACCACGGGTGTTTCCGCGGGAAGGGAACCAGTCTTTTCGTACTCAGAGGTCAAGTTGCGAGTTGCAATCTTGCTGGCTTCCACATCGGGCTGGTTGAACGCATTGATGCCGATGATGGAACCGGCCACCGCGGTAGCAATCTCCCAGCGGAAGAATTCCGCTCCCAGGTCGTAGATGTCAGCCATCGAGATTCGCAGCACCGCATGACCCGCCCTTTCGAGCGCTGTCAGCTTCGCATCCTGCTTTACATCGATTCCGTGTGCAGTGTGAACGTAGGCAAACACGCGATCGTCGCCGTAAACCTCCGGCGCTGCCAGTTCTTCACGGTCCACCGGGATGATGCCCTTTCCAACTTTTCCTGTGGATTCGGCCAGCAATTGCTCGAGCCAGGCGCCGAGATCGGAGATGTCCGGAGAAGTGACAATCGTGACTTTGTCGCGGCCACTCCGCGCTGCGGTGCCCAGAATGATTCCAAGCATGGCACCAGGGTTTTCTTCGATAGCAGCGTCAGGTCCGCAGGCTTGCACCATCTCTTGCGTGCGGTCGAGGAATTTCTTCGTGTCCACTCCCATTGCCGCCGCGGGAACCATGCCAAAGTTTGAAAGCGCCGAATAGCGGCCGCCAATCGACGGCCGGCCAAAAAAAACCAGCCGGAAGCGATCCGCTTCCGCCACCTGCTGCATCTTCGATCCCGGATCAGTGATGGCAATGAAGTGGCTGCCAGCTTTATCCGCACCTACAACTTGCGTTGTTCGTTCAAAGAAATATTGTTTGAAAATGTTCGGTTCAAGCGTGCTGCCAGACTTGCTGGAAACAATGAACAGCGTGCGCGCAATGTCGATCTTATTTTCAAATGCCTTCACCTGTGCTGGATCGGTGGAGTCGAGGACGTGCAAATCGGGGTAGCCAGCAGTCTTGCCGAACGTCATACGCAGAACTTCAGGACATAGGCTTGACCCTCCCATGCCCAGCAGAAGAATATCTTTGTAGCCAGCGCTCCATACTTCCTTGGCCAAACCCCGCAACTGGATCGGGTGCGCAATCTGGTCTTCGATGATGTCCAGCCATCCCAGCCAGTCGGCCTCATCTTCGCCAGTCCAAAGCGTGGCATCGCGCTGCCAAAGGCGTTGCATCTTCCTGCCCGCTTTCCAATCGCCGAGGGTGGTCTTTACCGACGCGGCCAGACTTTCTGGCAGCGAAGTTTTCAGGCTGCTCAAGCAGTTTTTCCTTTGAGCTGAGTGCTCTTCTCCACCGCAGCCAGCAGCTTGTGGAATGCATCCGCAAACAGCTTTACTCCGTCATCTGTCAGCTTTGTCGTCACTTCTTTGATCGAAATGCCGGTTTTCGCCAGGTCGTCCATCACCTTCTGCGCGCCGGCCACGTCTTCGGTAAGGCTGTTACGTAACTTTCCGTGATCGCGAAATGCATCGATCGTGGCCGGAGGCATTGTGTTCACCGTGTCCGGCCCAATCAATTCCTCAACGTACATCACGTCACGGTAGGCAGGATTCTTCGTGCTGGTGCTCGCCCACAAAACGCGCTGGGTTTGCGCTCCCTGCGCTGCGAGAGCCTGCCAGCGCGGTCCGCTGAAGATGCGCTGATAGCGCTGGTAGGTCAGCTTTCCGTTGGCAATCGCAACTTTTCCCAGCAGACTCTTCAGCCGTGTCAACTGTTGAGCATCGGTCGGGGTTTTCAGCTTGTCGTTGATCATCGAATCCACCAGCGAGTCGATCCGGCTGATGAAGAAACTGGCCACGCCTCCGATCTTCTTCAAATTGCCGCCGCGTTTGGCCAGATCTTCGAGTCCGGCGATGTGCGCTTCCGCAACCTTCTCGTAAACTTCCTGCGCGAACAACAAAGTCACATTGACGTTGATGCCTTCGCCAATTGCCTGGCGAATTGCAGGAAGTCCCTCGGCCGTGCCCGGAATCTTGATCATCACGTTCTCGCGATTCACGGCCTTCCACAACCGGCGGGCCTCATCGATCGTCTCCTGAGTTTTCAGCGCAAGCAGGGGAGATACCTCCAGGCTGACGTACCCATCCCGGAACTTCGAGCTGTCATAGACCGGGCGCAGCACGTCGGCAGCGCCTTGAATGTCGCGGATCGCAATTTGCTCATACCGGGCGGTTGTGTCGAGATCACTGCGTGAAGCCAGCGTCTTCAAGATATCGTCGTAAAGCGAGCTTTCGGCGATAGCTTTCTCGAAGATTGCCGGATTCGAAGTCATCCCGCGCAGGCCGTCGTCAGCAATCATCGTTTTCAAGCTTCCGCCTGTGATCAAGTCGCGACGAATGTAATCGAGCCACATCGACTGCCCATAGCCGAGCAGCGCCTGCAGAGGATTAGCTTTTGAGGTTTCCAGAACTCCCGTTGGTTGCATGATGATTTCTCCTGATGAATCGTCGACGAACGTCGTTGTTTCAACGAGCGTTGTCCGGTCAGAGCTGGCTGTCACTCGTGTCTTCGAGCAGGAAATAAGCTATTCGCTGCTACTTCTCTGCAATCGCCTTGCGCGCTTCGGCAACGACCGCGTCCGCAGTGAAACCGAAGAATTTCAACAAGTCTTTCAACGGCGCCGAAGCACCGAAACGGTGCATGCCGATCTTTCGTCCCTTCAGTCCGACATACCGCTCCCAGCCAAAAGTGGCCGCCATTTCCACCGAAACCCGCGCCCTAACCGAAGAGGGCAGAACGCTTTCCTTGTAAGCCGCGTCCTGCTGCTCGAAGATTTCCCACGAAGGCATGCTCACCACTCGCGCCGCAATGCCTTCCGCCTTGAGCTTTTCGTAGGCCTCAACACACAACGAGACTTCGCTGCCTGTGCCCATCAGAATCACGTCCGGCTTACCGGCAGGCGCATCGGCGAGCACGTACACTCCTCTCGCCGTACCCGAAGCCGCGGCATACTTCGTGCGATCAAAAGTTGGAAGCGCTTGCCTCGTCAGTACAAGCGCCGTGGGCTGGTGCTGCAACTTCGCAATGATCTTCCACGCTTCGACTACTTCATTCGCGTCCCCAGGACGAAGCACAACCAAGTTTGGCATCGCACGCAAAGATGCCAGTTGTTCGATCGGCTGATGGGTCGGCCCGTCTTCTCCCACCCCGATCGAATCGTGAGTGAAAATGAAAATGGAGGGAATTTCCATCAGCGCGGAAAGCCGGATGCTGGCCCGCATGTAGTCGCTGAAATTAAAGAAAGTCGCACCGAAGGCACGGATTCCAGATACCGTGAGGCCATTCACGCTAGCGCCCATCACGTGCTCGCGCACTCCGAAGTGCAGATTGCGTCCGGCGTACTCGCCAGGCTGAAAGTCGCCGGCGCCTTCAAACTTCAGCGTAGTCTTGTTCGAAGTAGCCAGGTCGGCCGAGCCGCCGATCAGCCATGGAATGTTTTGCGCCAGTGCATTCAGCACTTTTCCTGAACTCTCACGCGTGGCTATTCCCTTCGGGTCTGCCGGAAACGCGGGCAGGTTCTTATCCCAGTCGGCAGGAAGCTCGCGGCGTTGCATACGATGCAAACGGTCGGCCAGTTCCGGATATTTTTGCGAGTATTCCGCAAATATCTGCGCCCACCGTTCCCGCGCGTCACGACCACGCTTCCCAACGCCGTCCCGGAAATGTTCGCGCACGCCCTCCGGCACCAGGAACTTCGCATCCTCCGGCCAGCCATAAAACTTCTTTGTCAGCCGCACTTCTTCTTCGCCAAGCGGCTCTCCGTGCGCCGCATTGCTGTCCTGCTTGTGCGGCGATCCATATCCAATGTGGCTATCCACGATGATCAGCGTGGGGCGATCAGTGGTCTTCTGGAAGGTTCCAAAAGCCCGGGCCAGCATCTCCAGATCGTTGGCATCGGCCACGCGCGTCACATTCCATCCGTAGCCGACAAATCGCGTGGCTACGTCTTCGCTAAATGACCAATCCGCGGGGCCATCCAGTGTGATGCCGTTGTGGTCATACATCCAGCACAGATTCGAAAGCTTCAAATGACCCGCCAGTGACGCCGCTTCACCCCCAATACCTTCCATCAGGTCGCCGTCCGAACACATGGCGTAAACGTTGAAGTCGAAGATCTCAAAGCCTGGACGGTTAAAATTCGCCGCCAGCCACCGGCTCGCGATCGCCATCCCCACGCTGTTTCCCACGCCCTGCCCCAGCGGCCCCGTGGTGGTCTCAACTCCGGTAGCGAGGTGTGATTCGGGATGTCCCGGAGTCCGGCTTCCGAGTTGCCGGAAGCGCTTGATCTCCTCCATGGGAATTGACAGTTCCTTCAAAACCTCCCCGTCCTTATTGACCTCTCTTACGCCCGCAAGGTGAAGCATGGCGTAGAGCAACATGGAAGCGTGGCCGTTCGATAGCACGAACCGGTCGCGGTTCAGCCACTTCGGATCCTCGGGGTCGTAGCGCAGAAATTCCTGCCAAAGGCAGTAGGTTACCGGCGCCAGGCCCATCGGCGCTCCGGGATGTCCGCTGTTGGCCTGTTGCACCGCGTCGATCGCCAACGTGCGAATCGTGTTAATGCACAGCGTGTCCAGTTGCTTGCCGGTCACCACCGCTTGTTCGCCGACTGCCATAGCGATGCGCGCTCCTTCCAGGGGACAACTCTGCTTTTACGCGGCTTGTCCCACTGGCTGATTAATTAGAGTTCCCAGGACAGAAAGGGTTTCAAGTACGCAAGGAGTGTACCAATTTCCTGCCGACCAATGTCGCTGGGTCTGTGAAAAATGGAGAGAACTTCCAACCTTATAGAAAGAAAGGAACCGAAGGAAAACGATCTTAATTCTATTTCAGCAACTGCAGGTAGCTGCTTTCGCTGTTCGACGCTCGAGTGGTTTCCTGAACATATTTGAGGAACTGCCGGAGATGCTCTTTTTCGGCGACATCCAATCCGGCGAAACGAATGCGCACTCCACCCGCCGGCGCGCTGCGAGTGACTACTCCATTCAGCGCAAGTCCTTTCACCCAAATCTTGCCGCTCGCGACCCAAAGCCCGATTTCGACTTTGGCGCCGCCGCTGATGTGGGCGACCGTCTCCACCTGGCATCCGCCCATACTGGTGTTGGAGAGATTGCCCCAGACGGGAGCGTCGGAATCATTGACGCGCAGCTCCACCGCCACAAAACATTTAATTCTAGGATGCCGGCGCCGGTCTTGTCCCCAGTTGGAACTGAAGATGTCGGGTTCAAATGGAGGAGTAGCAGAAGCCGGGGTTGGCAAAGGCTGAGGTGCAGGCGTCACCATCTTCGTTGAAGTCGCTGCCGCAGTGCCGCTGGAAGCTGCCTCTTTGATCTCGCGCATGGCCGCCAGCAGCGCTTCTTCTCTGCGTTCCGGCGGGGCCTCGCGATAAGTCTGCAACAGTTTCCCAAGGTTACGGGACAAGTCTGGATCGGCCAGCAGCCCCGTCCAGTCTGTTCCCACCGCGGCGTTAGGCTTGGAGTTACTCATAGAAAAAGCACTTCCCCGCTCGTTCTCGCGAACGAGTCCCCGGTACCAGCTTGAACCACAGGTCACCCCTCCACAAGATGACGGAAGTCATCCCCAAACGCCCGTCCGGAAGCCACCGCGCTGGCCCCACAGGTGGGCAGGTTTATCCTGAAGTGTTCAGTCGACTTGTTCCCGGCCTTTGAGGTAGTTCTTCAGCGTTTCGTTCTGCTCGCCGGTGAGAGAAAGGAATTCAAAGCCGTACTGGTATCCACGACGATAGCGGACCACCGCTCGTACTTCCCACGAATGCGCTGATCCCGGAAGCAGGAAGCTCAAGCCGGTCACCTCCCCGCCATCCAGTTCTGCCGCTAAGAGTATGCCAATCCCGGCTTCGGAAAGATCCCTGCAGTGCCCCTCCAGCTTCTGATATTGATCTTCCTGCAGATGGCTCACCGTCACTCGGAAATCGGCCGCGTGTCGCGGATGCCGCCTCCGGCGACGGTCGGTCTGGTTGGTGGCGGGTTTTGGAGTCGAGGCAGACATGAGGTGAGTGGGTCTTCCCGGGAGCTTACGATTGCAGTTATTGCGGCTCGAACATGAGTTGAACGATCTCCGTGGTTTCTTCCGGCGCAGCTTCAAACTTCCATTTGCGGACCGCATCGGTGGCCGATTCGATCAGAGCGGGGCTGCCTCCCACCGCTTTCGTCGACTTAACGCTTCCATTAGGCCGGACGACGACCTCCAGCTTTACCACCCCTCTAACATGGGAGCGCCGCGCAAGTTCCGGATATACCGGAGCAATTTTTTCGATCGCTCTTCTTCCCCCGCGGCCCTCCGTCTGGGCTGTGGCGGGCAGTATGAACGCACCCCAACACAGTGCCAGCGCAACCATGAAACTGCTGCTTCGACGCATAGGGAAGGACCTGATCTCCCTGTACTTTAGCGGCAGGCCGCGCGAAGTGGAAGTGTCGAAAGTGGAAGTGTCGAAAGTAATGGGTTCCAAGATAATTCTCATCGTCGGTTGCCATGCCTTCGGCGAAACCCCATGCACTTTTGGCAGCACCCGTTGTAACGGGCGTCCTGCCGGGTTTTTGCATCGTAGGGTGTCTTAAACGAATCAATAGGAGGACGATATGCCATGAATGAGAAAGCCCGTCCCGAAGACTTTCTTTATAATGGGACGTTTTCGGAACCGAAAATGCCCCGCTTCTTGCTTTATCCGAACAGATTTGTTGAGCTCGCGCTGATCTTGCTGTTGGGCGTCACAGGCCTTTTTGCGCAGAATTCCGCGCCTGCGCCGTCCATCTCTCTCCCCGGATCGCAGAGTCCGTTCACTGGCAG
>Ga0209415_10015746_pt1 | contig 12228 bp, 11 predicted proteins | sample PeaSoiSIISIP2007_FD_187696 | JGI IMG/M metagenome (GOLD analysis project Ga0209415, IMG submission 187696) | Peat soil microbial communities from Weissenstadt, Germany - SII-SIP-2007 (SPAdes) (version 2) | ecosystem: Environmental > Terrestrial > Soil > Wetlands > Peat | place: Germany... | reverse complement strand
ACGTCCTCCTGGGAGTACAGCCGCGTGCCCTTGGGCGAGCGCTTGGGCTCGATCAGCCCGCGCGCCTCGTACATGCGCAGCGTCTGCGGGTGCATGTTTGCGAGCTCGGCTGCCACCGAGATCATGAACACGCCGCGATCGGTCTCCACCTGCACCCGCCTGACAGCTGCGCCGCCGCGCCGGTGCGCCGCGGCCGTGGCGGCAGCCTCCCTGCGGCGCTCGGCCATCACTGCTCACCCGCCTTCGCCGCGCCCTGCCTGTGCTCGTCGGAGTCGGGCTCCTCGGAGGGATCGCCGGCTGCCGAGCGGCCGTTGCGGAACAGGCCGGCGCGCGGGTCGCCCTCGAGCGTCTGGGAGAGCGCTTCGACCGCCTTCTCCTGCTCCTTGCTGAGCTTCTCCGGCACGTCGATCACGAAGCGGTAGTGGATGTCTCCCCGCTCCCCGGATCCGCCGAGCTTCGGCGGCCCCTCGCCGCGCAGGCGCTGGACCGTGCCGTGGGCGGTGCCGGGACGCACGCGCAGCGTCTTGGTGCCGCCGAGCGTGGGCACCCGCACCTCGGCGCCGCGCAGCGCCTCGGGGATGCTCAGCGGCACCTCCACCTCGAGGTTGTCGCCCTTGCGCGTGAACAGCGGCGAGGGAGACACGTGGGTGATCAGGTAGAGGTCGCCGGGCGGCCCGCCGCTGCGTCCGGGCTCGCCCTTGCCGGCCAGGCGGATGCGGCTGCCGTCGCGCACGCCCGCGGGTATGTTCACGCGCAGGCGCTTGACCGTGCGCACCGCCCCGGAGCCGTGGCAGGTCGGGCAGGGGTCCTCGATCACGGTGCCCGCACCGCCGCAGCGTGAGCAGGGCTGGGAGATCGAGAACATGCCCTGGCCCTGGGTCTCGATGCCCCGCCCCTCGCACCGCGGGCACACCGACGGGGTGGTGCCGGGCTTGGCGCCGGTGCCGCGGCAGGTCGCGCAGGTGGCGTGCATCGGCACCTGCAGCGGGACCTGGGCACCGGACACGGCCTGGTCGAAGGTGATCGAAACCTGGGCCTCGAGGTCGGAGCCGCGCTCGGCGCGCGGCTTGGTGCGCACGCGCCGCCCGCTGGTGGAGCCACCGAACAGGTTGGAGAGGATGTCGCCCATCGACGCGCCGTCGAAGTCGAAGTTGCCGAAGCCGCCGAAGCCGCCACCCGGTCCTGCGCCCGTGGCGAAGGGGCCGCTGCCGCTGTCGTACTGCTTGCGCTTCTCGGGGTCGCCCAGCACGTCGTGGGCCTGGGAGATCTCCTTGAAGCGCGCCTCGGCCTGCTTGTCGTCGGGGTTGCGGTCGGGGTGGTACTGGCGCGCGAGCTTGCGGTAGGCCTTCTTGATCTCCTCGGCGGTCGCCTTCTTGTCGACCCCGAGCGTCTTGTAGTAGTCGGGACGTGTGGCCATCGCAGGATCCGCCTATGCGGCCACGACTACGCGCGCCGGGCGGATTACGCTCGCGCCCAGCCGGTAGCCGGCCTGGTAGACCTCGACGACGGTGCCGCTCGGACTGCCGCCCTCGGGCTGCGGGGCGGTGGCAACCGCCTCGTGCAGGGAGGGGTCGAACGGCTCGCCGACCGGGCAGTAGGACTCGATGCCCGAGCGGGCCAGCGCGGCGCTCAGCTCGGCGCGCACCAGGCGCACGCCCTCCAGCAGGGGGTCGTCCTCGGTGGCCGCCTCGATCGCGCGATCGAGGTTGTCGAGCGCCGGCAGCAGCTCCTTGGCCAGCGCGGCCGCTCCACGCTCCTGCGCGGCGGCTGCCTCGCGTGCGACGCGCTTGCGGTAGTTCTCGAAGTCCGCCTGCGTGCGCTGTGCGAGCGCCAGGTACTCGTCGCGCTGTGCGGCAGTCCTGACGAGCTCGTCGAGATCGCCGGCGACCTCGGCCGCATCGCCGGAGCCCTGGGCCTGCGCGCCGCGCCCGTCGGTCACGCCGGACGGCGCCGCGGTCTCCCCCGACGCGTCCGCGTCGGGGGAGCAGGGCTGGCCGTTCTCATCGGCGTGCTGCCCCAGCGTCTGCTCGCTGTCGGCCATCGCGGGCTAGGCCTTCGGCTCGTCGACTACCTCGGCATCCACCACGTCTTCCTCCTCGGAGGCGTGATCTGGAGCGCCGTCGGCCGCGGCGCCGTTGCCGGATGCCGCCGCCTGCTCCTGGGCGCGCTGGTACATCGCCTCGGAGACCGCGTGGAAGGCACTCTGGAGCGCCTCGGCGCGCGCGTTGATCGTCGCCGGGTCCTCGGACTCGAGCACCTCGCGAACCTCCTTGATCGCCTCCTCGATGCGCGACTTGGACTCGGCGTCGACCTGGTCGCCGAGGTCGGCCAGCTGCCGCTCGGCCTGGTAGGCCGCGTTCTCTGCGTTGTTGCGGGCCTCGGCCAGCTCGCGTGCCCGGCGGTCGTCCTCGGCGTGGGACTCCGCGTCGGAGACCATGTTCTTGATTTCCTCCTCGGACAGACCCGAGCCCGCCTTGATCTCGATCTTCTGCTCCTTGCCCGTGCCGAGATCCTTGGCCGAGACGTTGAGGATGCCGTTCGCGTCGATGTCGAATGCCACCTCGATCTGCGGGATGCCACGCGGCGCCGGCGGGATGCCGGTGAGCTGGAACTTGCCCAGCGACTTGTTGTACTGGGCCATCTCCCGCTCGCCCTGGAGCACGTGGATCTCGACCGACGGCTGGTTGTCCTCGGCCGTCGAGAAGACCTCGCCCTTGCGCGTCGGGATCGTGGTGTTGCGCTCGATCAGCTTGGTCATGACGCCGCCCTTGGTCTCGATGCCGAGGGTCAGCGGCGTGACGTCCAGCAGCAGCACGTCCTTGACGTCGCCCGCGAGCACGCCCGCCTGGATCGCCGCGCCGACCGCCACGACCTCATCCGGGTTGACGCCGCGGTGGGGCTCCTTGCCGGTCAGCTCTTTGACCTTGTCCTGGACCGCCGGCATGCGCGTCATGCCGCCGACGAGCACCACGTGGTCGATGTCCTTGACGCCCTTGCCTTTGGCGTCGTCGAGCGCCTGGCGCACCGGCGCGACCACGCGGTCGAGCAGGTCGCTCGTCAGTTCGGCGAGCTTCGCGCGCGTGAGCCGCATGTCGAGGTGCTTGGGGCCGGAGGCGTCGGCCGTGATGAACGGCAGGTTGATCTGCGTCTCCTGGGTCGTCGAGAGCTCGATCTTGGCCTTCTCGGCCGCCTCGTAGAGACGCTGGAGCGCCATCGGGTCGGCGCTGAGGTCGATGCCCTGGCTCTTCTTGAACTCGGCCACGAGCCAGTCGACGATCGCCTTGTCGAAGTTGTCGCCGCCGAGGTGGTTGTCGCCGGCGGTGGACTTCACCTCAAAGACGCCGTCGCCGATCTCGAGCACGGACACGTCGAAGGTGCCGCCGCCGAGGTCGAACACGAGGATCGTCTGGTCGCTCTCCTTGTCCAGGCCGTACGCCAGCGACGCCGCGGTGGGCTCGTTGATGATGCGCTTGACGTCCAGCCCGGCGATCTTGCCGGCGTCCTTGGTGGCCTGACGCTGGTCGTCGTTGAAGTAGGCGGGGACGGTGATCACGGCCGAGTCGACGGCCTCACCGAGGTAGGCTTCCGCGTCGGACTTCAGCTTCTGCAGGATCATCGCCGAGATCTCCGGCGGGGACTGCTGCTCGCCACCGGCCTCCACGCGGGCGTCGCCGTTGGGTCCGGAGACGACCTTGTAGGGCACGATCGCCTCCTCCTCGCGCACCTCGGCCTCCTTGCGGCCCATGAAGCGCTTGATCGAGAAGATCGTGTTCTGCGGGTTGGTGACCGCCTGGCGCTTGGCAACCGCGCCCACGAGGCGCTCGCCCGATGGCGCGAACGCGACCACCGATGGCGTCGTGCGGCCGCCCTCGGCGTTCTCGATCACGGTCGGCTCGCCGCCCTCGAGCACGGCCATGCACGAGTTGGTCGTGCCGAGGTCGATGCCTATGGTCTTCGCCATTTCGAAATGCTCCTTAGCTCAGCTGTACAAATCTGAGCGTTAGTATGGCAGATTTCCTAACGCGGTTCAAGTGTGCCTGCGAGCGTCTACGCTGCCCGTATGGCCCAGGCTGCCCGGCGATTCCGCGGCTCAAACCGCGTCTGTGCGCTCGCGATCGCGCTCTTGCCGAGCCTGCTGCTCTGCGCCGCCGCGGGCGCCCGCCCGACCCGCCATCGGCCCTGCCCGCCGCCCGGCGCCCATGTGCTCGCCGGTGACCGGCTGGTGCGCGTGTACTCGACCGGCGGGCCGGCTAGCGCCGGCAGCCGCACCGAAGCGTGCCTGCGCGAACGCGGCACCCGCATGACGCTGATCGCGCCGTCAGGCGGGCGACCGCGCCTGCTCGGGCGCTCGCTCGGGGAGATCGCCCTCGCCGGGCCGATCGTGGCCTACCTGGAAAGCCAGTTCGGCGTGGACTCGGGGTGCGACTCGATCGTCGTGGTCGACGTCGCCGACAGGCGCGTGCTGCGATCGCTGCCGTCCGTCGCCTGCTGGGTGGACGCGGGCTTCGTCCGCGGCGAAGGGGTCACCGACCTGCTCGTCGGGCCGCACGGTTCGGTCGCCTGGATCCTGCAACGCGGGACCAGGAGCGCCCCGAAGACGCTGCTCGTCTACGCAGCGGGCGTCACCGGCCCGGTTCGCCTCCTGGACGAAGGCCCCGACATCGGGCCGACATCGCTGAGCCTCTCCAGGGGCACGCTCAGCTGGCGCCATGCGGGTGTCCTGCGAACGGCCGCGCTCCCCTCCTAGCCTCGCCTCATCGGCTGCTCAGGCTGCATGCGGCCTGGTCTACTCTTCGATCGGGGGGTTTCCCCCCAAACCTGGATGTGTTCGCCGCCGGCGGTAACCACCGGGGGCGGCGCGAGTAGTGGTTATCAGTGACCCGGCTGGAGCGCAACGTGAACATCACCGCCGTCGTGGTGCCCTTCCTCGGCGTGATCGCGGCGGCGGTCCTGCTCTGGAACCACTTCCTCGGCCCGCGCGACCTGGCGATCTTCGCGGTGATGTACATGGGCAGCGCGATCGGCGTCACGGTCGGCTTCCACCGCCTGCTCACGCACCGTGCGTTCCAGACCAAGCCCTGGCTGCGCTACACGCTGGCGGTGCTCGGCTCGCTCTCGCTGCAGGGACCGGTGATCGACTGGGTGGCCGACCATCGCAAGCACCACACGTTCACCGACGAAGAGGGCGACCCCCACAGCCCCCACGCGGGCCACGGAGCGGGGCTGCGGGGGATGGTCGCGGGCCTCTGGCACGCGCACGTGGGCTGGCTCTTCCAGACGCACGGGCAGGCCTCCTCCAAACGCTTCGCCCGCGACCTGCTCGAAGACCGCGGGATGCGGCGCATCAACAAGAGCTTTCCCCTGATCGCGCTTTACAGCCTCGCGCTGCCGTTCCTGCTCGGCTTCGCGCTCAGTGGCGGATCGCTCGTGGCGGGCGGTCTGAGCGCGCTGCTGTGGGGCGGGCTCGTGCGGATCTTCCTCGTGCACCACATCACCTGGAGCATCAACTCGATCTGCCATTTCTTCGGTCGGCGCCGCTTCGACACGGACGACGAGTCCACCAACGTCTTCTGGCTGGCCCTGCCCTCGCTGGGCGAGGCCTGGCACCACAACCACCACGCCTTTCCCCAGTCGGCCTTCCACGGCCTGCGCTGGTACGAGTTCGACCCCTCCGGCTGGCTGATCCTCGGCCTGGAGCGCACCGGCCTGGCCTGGGACGTCGTGAAGGTCACACCGGAGCGCGCCCGGGAGAAGCTCGCGCGCGATACCGTCTCTGTATGAACTTCTCGCCGGCGCTGCCGGTTGACGTGAAGCCTCGCCTGCGCGGCGTCTTTCACCAGTACGCGTTCTTCGTCTCGCTCGTCTGCGGCATCGCGCTGATCCTCGCCGCCTCCGACGGAAGGGCACGGCTTGCCGCGGTCATCTACGCGTTCGCCGTCTCCGCGCTGCTCGGCACGAGCGCGCTCTACCACCGCGTGACCTGGCGCCCGCGCGCGCGGCGCTGGATGCGGCGCCTGGACCATTCGATGATCTTCGTGCTGATCGCCGGCACCTACACGCCGGTCGCGCTGCTCGCGCTCAAGGGCAGCCTCGCGAACGCGATCCTGATCGTGCTCTGGGCGGGGGCGCTCGGAGGTGTCGTCTTCAAGCTGGTGTGGATCGACGCGCCCAAGTGGCTGTTCGCGGCCGTCTACGTAGCGCTCGGCCTCGTCACGGCCGCCGTGATGGGCGAGCTGCCTGCCGCGATCGGCTGGCTCGGGGTCGCCGGGCTGGCGACCGGCGGCCTGCTCTACGTGGTCGGCGCGATCATCTACGCCAGCGGCCGGCCCAACCCCTGGCCGAGGGTGTTCGGCTATCACGAGATCTTCCACGTGCTCGTGCTCGCTGCGGCCGCGCTGCACTACGCGGTGATCGCCTTCGCGGTGCTTCCGCGGGGTTGATCGCAACCGTCTCAAGGCGCGCCGCGCACGCCGCCTCGGGCGCGGGCTGACGCCCGACCTAGGCGTCCCCGAGCGAACGGCTCGGGCACATGCGCGCGAGCGGGCACTCGCCGCAGGCGGGCCGCCGCGCGTGGCAGGTGCGACGGCCGTGGCGGAGCAGGTTCACGTGCAGCTCGAGCTCCTCCCCGGGCGGCGTCAGCGCGAGCATCTCATCGTGCAGCTCCTCGAACGGGGCACCGGGGCGCAGCAGACCGAGCCGGGTGCCCACGCGCGAGACGTGGGTGTCCACGGGCACCTCGCGCCGGCCGCAGGCGAACAGCAGCACGCACGCCGCCGTCTTGCGTCCGACCCCGGGCAGCGAGGTCAGGTAGTCGCGCGCCTGGTCGATCGGGGCCTCCGCCAGCCAGTCCAGCGAGAGCTCCTGGCCCGGGTCCCGCGGGCGCGCGCTGATCGCGCGCAGGATCTTCTGGATGCGCGCGGACTTCACGCGCGAGATCCCGCCGGGACGGATCGCCTGCTCGACCTGTGCCAGCGGCGCGTCGCGTACCTGTTCCCACGCCGGCAAGCACCGGCGCAGGCGCAGGTAGGCCACGTCGCGATTGCGGTCGTTGGTGGACTGCGAGAGCACGGTAAGGATCAGCTCGGCGATCGGGTGGCCGTGGGGCGTGGCACGCGGGACGCCGTAGACCGCGCGCAGGCGGTCGCGCACCCGCCGCACACGCGCGCGGCTCGGAGGGCGCCAGGCGGCGCGCGCGGCCGCGCGGCGGGCTGCGGGGCGCGGGGGAGCCGGACCCTGCGAGGCCCTCGCGGCGGCGCCCGCAGCGGGCGCCCGGGCGCGGGGCGCTCTGGCGCTCGGTGACATGCCATCACCGTATCCGGCGAGCTCGCCGCTATATCCTCGCCGGGTGCCCGAGGTGAGCGACAACACCGCCGACATCGACGGGCTGCCGGTGTTCTGGTACAGCGCCCCCGCGCCTCCCGGCGCCGTGCCGCTGTACCTACACGGGGTGCCCTCCAACTCCGACGAATGGCTAGGGTTCCTCGCGCGCTCGGGCGGGCTCGCGCCGGACCTCCCGGGCTTCGGCCGCTCGGGCAAGCCGGGCTCGCTGAGCTACACGATCCCCGAGTACGACCACTTCATCGAGCGCTTCCTCGATCAGGCGGGGGTGGAGCGGGTCAAGCTCGTGGTGCACGACTGGGGCGCGCTCGGCCTCGTCTTCGCCCAGCGACTGCCGCAGCGGATCGAGCGGATCGTGATCATCAACGCAGTGCCGCTCCTGCCCGGCTACCGCTGGCATCGCACCGCGCGCATCTGGCGCACGCCGCTGCTGGGGGAGCTGGCGATGGGCGCCTCTACACGGTTCACCCTGCGACTGCTCTCCAAGGAGTCCAACGCGACGCCAGGGCCGATGCCCGAGGCCTGGCTGACGAGCGTGCTCGACCACTTCGACCAGGGCACCCAGCGCGCGATCCTGCGGCTCTACCGCAGCTCGCCCCCGGACGTGCTCGCTGCCGCGGGCCGGGAGCTCGGCGCGCTGGAGGTCCCCGCGCTGGTCGTGTGGGGCATGAAGGACCCCTACATCCCAGCCCGCTTCGCGGCAGCGTACGCGGCGGCCCTGCCGCGGGCCGAGCTGGTCGAGCTCGACGACGCAGGCCACTGGCCGTGGATCGACCGCCCGGACCTCGTGGGGCGCGTGACGGACTTCCTGAGCGCGGCGTGAGCGCGCGGACGTGGGAGGGCGCGCGGGCGCGCCGGACATCGGCCCGGACGATCACCGCTGTTCCCGCGTGGACGCTCACCGCGGTGCTCGGCCTCGTCTACGTGATCCTGGACCTGCCCAGCCCCGACCTGGCGACCGCCAGCTACCGCAGCCACCTGCTCTCCAGCGAAGGCCTCACGCTGTGGGACAACGCCTGGTACGGCGGACACCACCTGATCGCCTACTCGCTGCTCTCGCCCGCGCTCGGGGCCCTAGTCGGACCGCAGCTGCTCGCGGCGGTCTCGATGACGCTCGCCACCGCGCTGTTCGCGGCGCTGATCGACGGGCATTTCCCGCGGCGGGCGACGCGAGTTGCCTCGCTGTGGTTCGCGCTGGGGGCGGCGATCGCGCTGCTCTCCTGCCGGGTCGCCTTCGACCTCGGCCTCGCGATCGCGCTCGGCGCGCTGCTCGCAGCCCAGCGGGATCGGCGCTGGCTCGCGCTCGCGCTGACCGTGCTGAGCTCGCTGGCCAGCCCGGTGGCCGGCGCCTTCCTCGCGCTCGCGCTGATCGCCTGGGCGCTCGCAGGCCCCGATCGCTGGCCGGCCGCGCTGGCGCTCGCGGCGCTCGCGCCGATCGGGCTGCTCGCGCTCGTATTCCCCGAAGGCGGCACCCAGCCATTCGTGGCCTCGGCCTTCTACCCGGCACTCGCGGGCGTGCTGCTGATCGCCGTGCTGATTCCGCCCGAGCAGCGCGCGCTTCGCATCGGCGCCGTGCTGTACGCGCTCGCGATGACCGGCTCCTACCTGATCTCGACCGCCGTCGGCGCCAACGCCGACCGGCTCGGCGTGGTCTTGGGGGCGCCGCTGGCCGCGTGCGTGCTCATCGGCCGGCGGTCACCATGGCGCGGGCTGCTGCTCGTCGCGCTCGTCGTGCCGCTGCTCTACTGGCAGGCCAACGCGCCTGTCAGCGACCTCGCCGCGTCGATCTCCGACCCCGGGGTCTCGGTCTCCTACTACGAGCCGCTGCTCGCCGAGCTGCGCGTGCTCGGGGTGGGCTATGGAGGTCTGAGCACCCGGCCCGTGCGGATCGAGGTGGTGCCCGACACGACCCACTGGGAGGCGAGGTGGGTGGCGCCCCACGTGATGATCGCGCGCGGCTGGGAGCGCCAGCTGGACCGGGATCACAACGGCCTCTTCTACGACGAATCGCACGCGCTGACCGCCGCCGGCTATCGCGCGTGGCTGAACGAACAGGCGGTCTCCTATGTCGCGCTTCCCGACTACACGCCGGACTACTCCGCCGAAGCGGAGGCGCGCCTGCTGCGCGGCGAGGCGCCCGCGGGTGGGGCCGGCGCCACCGGCGCGCCCCCGCCTTACCTGAGCGAGATCTGGCACTCCCGCCACTGGCGCCTGTTCGCGGTGCAGGGCGCCCAGCCGCTGGCGCAGGCGCCGGCCGTGCTGAGGAGCGTGGGGCACGACTCCTTCACGCTGCTCGCGCCCACCGCTGCCAGCTACACCGTGCGCCTCCACTACACCCCCTACTGGGCACTCGCGAGCGGACACGGCTGCGTAGCCGCCGCCCCCGGCGGCTGGACGCGCGTGCAGGCGCGCCAGGCGGGGGCGCTGCGGGTGGTGATCGACTTCTCGCTCGCGCGCGTCTTCGATCACGGCCCCCGTTGCTCCTGAGCATCGTCTAGGCTTCAGCGTCGATGGCCGCCCGCGCTCGTTCTCCGCAGGCTCGTCTGCTGCCGCATGGATGGCTGGACGTGCTGCGGCAGGTTTCGCTGTTCGGGCTCGCCTATCTCGCCTACCGGCTCGTGCGCGGCTTCGCCGAGGGCGACGCGCGAGCCGCGTTCGCCCACGCGCGCGATCTGATCTCGCTGGAGCGCGGTCTGCACCTGTTCGTCGAGCCCTCGATTCAGGCGTGGGCCTCCGGCAGCCACTTCGTGACGATGCTGGCGAGCTGGCTCTACGTCAACGCGCAGGGCCCGATCACGATCGCGGCGCTGCTCTACCTCTACATGCGCCACAACAGCAACTTCTACTTCGTGCGCAACATGTTCCTGATCGCGATGGCGATCGCCCTGATCGGCTACATCGTGTTCCCCACCGCCCCGCCGCGCTTCCTGCCCGAGTGGGGCTTCACCAACACGGTCACCGACTCCACCCCGTTCCACGTCGAAAACAGCAGCGCGACGATGACCGCGCTGTTCAACCCCTACGCCGCCGTCCCCTCGATGCACGTGGCGTTCGCGTTGATGATCGGCTGGCCGCTGGCCGCCCTGTCGCGACGGGCGGTCGTGCGGGTGCTGTGGGTGCTCTACCCGTTCGTGATGACGTTCGTGATCGTGGTCACGGCCAACCACTTCATCGTCGACGCGCTACTCGGAGCGCTGACCGCAGGCGTCTCGGCCTATGCCGCGAGCTGGCTCGCACGCGCCCGGCCAGCGGTGTGGCGCTTCTCCGCCGTCGCCCCCGCCCGAGTGCCGGTCAGCGGATAGGCGGCGGCGGGCGATGGCACCCAGGCAGCACGCTCCCAGCCGCCGCGCGCGGCGGCACTCCTACCGCGCGGGGCGCCGGCGCAACCTCGCGCCGATCGGCGCCGGCCAGCGGCGCGAGCTCGTGCGCAACCGCCTGATCGAGTCGCGCCTGACGCCCAACACGATCTCGCTGACCGGGCTGGCGCTCAACGTGGTGGCGGCCGTGCTCGTCTGGGAAGGCCTCTTCTTCCTCGGCGGCGTCGCGTTCATCGTCGGCTCGATCATGGACACGCTCGACGGGCGCTACTCGCGCATGTCGGGCAAGGGCACACCGTTCGGCGCCTTCCTGGACTCGACCCTGGACCGCATCGAGGAGGGCATCGTGCTGACCGCCGTGTGCGGCTACTTCGCGCTGCAGGGCAACCGCGTGGCCGCCGCCGCGGTCGTGGTCGCGGTGCTCGCCTCGCTGATGGTCAGCTACACGCGCGCCCGCGCCGAGGCGCTCGGCGTCGAATGCAAGGTGGGCATCGCCACGCGGCCGGTGCGCGTGGTGATCCTCTCGATCGGGCTGGTGTTCGCCAAGGGTGCCTCGCTGGGCAGCTTCGAACTGCTCGAGCCCGCCGTCTACGTGCTCGCGGCGCTCAGCGTGATCACCGTCGTGCAGCGCATCTGGCACGTGCACGGCGAGCTCGCGGTGTGACCGCAGAGCCCCGGCGGAGTAGTCTCTCCAAGCGGTCGACGGGACAGGTGGCAATCCAGTCCTGCGCCCCAGCCGAGAAGCAGGGAAAGCCCTCGAGGCCCCCTCCACCCGGGCTTTGCGCCCTCACAAAGGAAACTCTTCAGTGATCAAGGAGCACAGCAACGGCGGCGCCAGGAGCAACGGCGCGGCCTCCACAAACGGCGCCGGGCGCTACCAGCACGAGAAGGTGCGCGTGGCGATCGTCGGCGTCGGCAACTGCGCCTCTGCGTTCGTCCAGGGCGTCCACTACTACCGCGACGCGGACCCCGACCAGCGCGTGCCCGGCCTGATGCACGTCGACCTCGGCGGCTACCACGTCTCCGACATCGAGTTCACCGCCGCCTTCGACATCGACGCCGAGAAGGTCGGCAAGGACCTCGGCCAGGCCATCTGGGCCGGCCAGAACAACACGATTAAGTTCGCCAAGGGCGCCCACGCCGTGCCCGCGAAGCTGGGCGTGCCCGTGCACCGCGGCATGACCCACGACGGCCTCGGCAAGTACCTCAAGGAGAAGATCCGCAAGGCGCCCGGCGAGACCGCGGACATCGTCAAGATCCTCAAGGACACCCACACCGACGTGGTCGTCTCCTACCTGCCGGTCGGGTCCGAGCAGGCCACCAAGTGGTACGTCGAGCAGGTGCTCGAGGCGGGCTGCGCGTTCGTCAACTGCATCCCCGTGTTCATCGCGCGCGAGGACTACTGGGACAGGCGCTTCAAAAAGGCGGGGCTGCCGATCGTCGGCGACGACATCAAGTCGCAGGTCGGCGCAACGATCGTCCACCGCACGCTCGCGCGCCTGTTCGCCGAGCGCGGCGTGGAGATCGAGCGCACCTCGCAGCTGAACGTGGGCGGCAACATGGACTTCTACAA
>Ga0209415_10015744_pt1 | contig 12228 bp, 10 predicted proteins | sample PeaSoiSIISIP2007_FD_187696 | JGI IMG/M metagenome (GOLD analysis project Ga0209415, IMG submission 187696) | Peat soil microbial communities from Weissenstadt, Germany - SII-SIP-2007 (SPAdes) (version 2) | ecosystem: Environmental > Terrestrial > Soil > Wetlands > Peat | place: Germany... | reverse complement strand
ATCGGGGTGGAGAACGGCCCCTGGGGCCTGGCCGAGTTCTCCGAGTTCCAGGTCGTGCACCGCTCCAAGGCGCCGGATGGCCTGAACCTCAACACGGCGTCGCTGCTCAGCTAGCCCCGGTCGCACCGGCGGCTGCCCGGCGCCGGCTTGCGGATCCGGGTGGACCGCGCCGGTCAGCTGTTGGTGGTCGACGTCGTCGTGGTGCCGGAGCGGCGACGATGCCCGAGCCCCTGAGGACCTGGCGAATCTGCTGCACGTCTGCGGGTTCACGAACCCCTGAGCCTTTGACGAGTCCGCGGTGAACGTGGGGACGGCGGTGCTCGTCACACGGTCGGCGTCGGCGGCGATCCGCGACGCCGGCCCGACGAGCACGTAGACGCGGTAGTCGCTGAAGATGGTGGAGGAGTCCTGGGCCGCCTGCTTTGCGGTGGCATCGCTCTGGATCTTCTGGTCCAGCTGCTGCAGCGGCGTGATGTCGGTGTTGGCCTTGGATGCTCTCCTCGTCGGGCCCTCCGTCCGGAGAAGCCCGTGAGGCCATCGTGAGTGTCCGGGGTGATCGGCATGTTCGGCAATCGTGAGGGTTCTGTAAGGGATCGCCACATTCCGGCAATTCGGGGTGTGGGAGGTGCCAGGCTAGGTGCGTGAGTGCCGACAACGGAACGGTCGTCGTCGTCGAGGACGACCCGCACATCGCCGATCTGGTGGATCTCTACCTGCGCCGCGAGGGGTTCCGCGTGTTGCTGGCCGGCGACGGTGAGAAGGGGCTGGAGCTCTTCAAGCAGGAGGACCCCTGGATCGTCATCCTCGACGTCGGGCTGCCGGGCGCCTACGACGGGTTCGACGTCTGCCGTGAGATCCGCGCCCGCGGCTCCGTGCCCGTCCTGTTCCTCACGGCGCGGGACGACGAGGTGGACCGCATCCTGGGGCTCGAACTGGGTGCCGACGACTACCTCGTGAAGCCCTTCTCACCCCGGGAGCTCGTGGCGCGAGTGCGGGCGATCCTGCGCCGGACCCGGGAAGGCCCGGCGCCCCAGGACGTGGTCACCGTGGGCGACCTCGAGGTGGACCTGCGTCGACGCGAGGCGCGCCGGGGCGGTGCGGTCGTCCCCCTCACGACCCGCGAGTTCGAGCTGCTGGCCTTCCTGGCCAACAACGTCGGTCTCGCCCTCTCGCGCCAGCAGCTGCTCGACGGCGTCTGGGGCACCGACTGGTACGGCGATGAGCGTACGGTCGACGTCCACGTGGCCCAGCTGCGCAAGAAGCTCGGCTCCGACCTCCCGCTCGCCACGGTGTGGGGCGTGGGCTACCGGTTCGGCTGAGCGATGCGCCGCCGCCTGATGCTGGCCATGGTCGGACTGGTCGCCGTCGTCCTGGTGATCGCCGGTGCCGGCAGTCTCGTCCTGACTCGCAATGCGGCGCGTAACCAGGCTCAGCAGCAGCTGGTCTCGGAGGCCAACGCCCTCACGTCGGCGAAGGGCGAGACGCGGTCGCTCGAGGCGCTGCGGGTCGTGCAGAAGACGCTCAAGCTCGAGGACGCCGAGATCATCCGGATCGATCGGTTCGGCAAGATCGTCACTCCGTTGCCATCCGATGCCACGGGGCTGGACGTCGACGTGGCCGCGGTCCAGTCCGGGCAGACGGTGTCGGGACGGACGGGCAGCCTTGTCTACGCCGTGGCGCCGGTCACCCTGACGGAGACCGAGCGCGAGCGCCTGCCCCTGCGCCTGGGTGGCACGTTCGCCATCCTCCTCACCCGCGACGTCGGGGACCTCGGGCCCAGCTGGGGCTACTTCATCATCGCCGGCGGGGCGGCGCTACTCGTTGCCGCGCTGGTGGCCTGGCAGATGAGCCGCCGCATGGCCCTCCCGCTGGTGGAGGCGATGGAGGTGACCGGGCGCATCGCGTCGGGTGAGCTGGCCAGCCGCGTGCCGGTCCGCCGCAGCGACTACCCCGAGTTCACGTCGCTCGCCGGATCCATCAACGACATGGCCCAGAGCCTCGAGGACAGCCGCGCCAGGGAGCGCCACCTCCTGTTGGCGGTGTCGCACGACCTGCGCACGCCGCTCACCTCCATCCGTGGGTTTGCCGAGGCCATTGCGGACGGGGCAATCGAGGACGACGGGCAGGCGGCGGACGTGATCATCGCCGAGGCGCGCCGCCTGGAGCGCCTCGTCGGCGACCTGCTCGACCTGACCAAGCTCGAGGCGCGGCAGATGTCGATCTCCATGCGCCCCACCGACGCGGCCGAGGTGGTCACGACGACGGCGGAGGGGTTCCTGCCGGCGGCGGCCAAGTCCGGGCTGCAGATCGTGTTGCGCGTGCCGTCCGAGGGCGGAGAAGTCCCGGACGGCGCCGCCATGCCGCCCCGCTTGCCGGTGGCGGCCGACCCGGACCGGCTCGCCCAGCTGCTGGCCAATCTGCTCGAGAACGCCATGACGTTCGCCCGGACCACGGTGAGGGTGGGGATGACGGACGACCGCGTATCCGGAGCCTGTGTGATCACGGTCGACGACGACGGCCCAGGGATTGCCGACGGCGACCTGGCCCGGGTGTTCGAGCGGTTCTACCGTGCCGACCGCGGGCCCAATCGCCCGATGGGATCGGGGCTGGGCCTGGCCATCGTGGCCGAGCTGGCCGCGGCCATGGGCGGCAGCGTCCGTGCGGAGTCGCCCATCAACTACGACGGGGGATCGCGCTTCGTCGTGACGCTCGGGCACTGGCGGGGGGCGGTGCCCGAGGTCGTGCGGGCCTGAGGGCACCGTGCACAGGCGCCCACGCCCGTGTCCGGGCCGACCGTGACGTGTACGGTTCGATCATGATGGACGTTCAGGAAGTAATCAGGAACGCGCCGCTGTTCTCACAGCTGGCGAAGAAGGACGTCAAGCAGCTTGCCGGGACGCTCAACCAGAGGTCGTTCCCGGCCGGCACCGTCATCATCGAGAAGGGTAAGCCGGGCGTCGGGTTCTTCATCATCGCCAGTGGCTCCGCCACGGTGACCGTGGCCGGGAACAAGGTCAGGTCGCTGAAGGCGGGGGATCACTTCGGCGAGGTCGCGCTCATCGACGACGGCCCGCGTATGGCAGAGGTGACGGCCGAGACGGACCTGGAGTGCTACGCGCTGGCGGCCTGGCAGTTCCGGCCGTTCGTGCAGGACCATCCCGATGTGGCGTGGGCCCTCATGCAGTCGCTGGTGAAGAGGATCGTGCGCGACGCCAAGTCCGACGACGAGATCTGAGTCGTCTCAGGGGGCAGGCTGCGGTGCCGGCGACGCCGACGCGTGCGCCTGGCTGTGGCTCCCAGTGACCACCGGCGAGGCCAATCCCACCACCGCGGCCGGCTCGGACATGCGGACCAGGACGTAGTAGGTCGCCGAGTAGGACCCCACGCCGACAAGCGCGCTGAACGCGAACGCGCCGATGAGTTTGGTCCGTCGGAGGTGGCGCGAGGTGCGCAGCTTCGGATGTGCCATGACGTGGGTGTCCACGTGGGAATTTCGGCGGGTTTGCAACCGAGCTTGAGGGGTTGCCGGCCTGCCCGGATGCCGCCGGCCCTGATCGCCGCCGGGGAGCGCCTGGAGGCGGGCCCGGATCGGCCGGGGAGGAGGGTCGTCCGGCCTGGTGTCACTCCGCCCGCAGGAGCAGCGAGGTGCGGGTCCGGGCGGCGACGCGCCCGGGGAGGAGGGCGACGAGGTTGGCAAAGACGATGGCCCCCAGGGCGACGGCCGCGATGGACACGACGGGCACGGTGGGGTGGGGCACGGCCGAGATCCCGTCGGCGAACAACGTCCACATCCACCGTCCCAGGGCGATCCCGATGGGCACGCCGAGCACCACACCCACCACTGCGGCGACCGAGGACTGCCACGCCACCGAGGCGGCGATCTGCCCATGGGTGAACCCCAACGCCTTCAGGAGAGCGAATTGGCGCCGGCGCTGGCGGACCGACGCGACGAGCGTGAGCCCAAGCGCACCGACCGCCCCGGTGGCCAAGACGGTGGCGAGCAGCGCGGGCGTCGCGCTGACGGAGCGGTAGTTGGCGATCTCGGCCGGGCGCAACGCGCTGACCACACCACCGACGGGTCCGTCGGGGTCGGACGAGCGGTTGAGCACGGCCGTGATGTGATTGAGCGAGCTCAGCGCGGCGGCATCGCTGACGCCGGGCTTGACGGAGATGAATACCGCCATGGGACCCGCGACCGGGCTGCCCTGCTCGTCGAGGTCGGTGGCCGAGAAGAGGGACGTGGCCATGACGGCCCCCGTCCCCATCTCCAGGCTGGGATTTCCGGACCCACCGATCGTCGGCAGGGTCGCCGTTCCCACGATGCGCAGTCGGACACGCCCGTGCGTGTCCGTATCGGCCACGACCGTGTCGCCGACGTGCGCATGCAGCGACGCCAGCGTCGCCGGCCCGAGCACGACCTGTGACGTCGCGGCGAGCCCGTGCCCCGAGAGCATGGAGGTGCTCACCGCGGCGTTCGGGCGCATGGCCAGCACGGGCACCGATTGTCCGTCCAGGTCGACGGTCTCGAAGTAGACCCCGGCCCAGTGGGCCACGTCGGGGTCGTGGTCGAGCAGTGCGGCGGTCTGAGCGGCGGGCAGGTTCTCGGCGGCCGAGAAGCCGGCCAGCAGGGCGTAGTCCCAGTTCCATCCGTAGAGGGGCGGTTGCGACACCAGGGCGTTGAGGCTCGATGCGAATGTGAGGGAGGTCACGATCACGATGACCGCGACCACCGCACCGAGCAGCGCGGACCGCACCGGTGCCGCGTCTCGCGCTGAGCGTGAGCCGAGCGCCGATCGGATGCCGAGCACGGCGCTCGGAGGCAGGCCGGCGGTGGCTGCGGCCTTCCACACCGAGTCGCGGTCGGGGACGGCCGTCCTGTGTGCCAACCGGTGTGGCGCCACCCGGTACGCCACGAGCAGCGCGGCCGTCGTGAGCAGGACGACGAAGGCGAGGAGCCCGAACCCGAGGACGGTCCAGTCGAACGCCACGCCGATGTCGGGGTAGACGGGCCGGGCCGGGCCGATCGGGGCCAGTGGGGACAGCGCCACGGCGACCGCCACCGCCAGGAGCGACCCGAGCACGATGGAGCCCACGACTCCGACGAGTCCGTCGGCGACGGCCATGGCGGGCCCGGCCCCCAGGGCCCGCACGACGGGGCCCTCCTCCGCGTTCCGCCGAACCAGGCGGCTGATCACCTGGCCGTTGATCACGAGCGCGGCGAGGGCCGCGATGAACCCGAAGACCCCGAGGGCAATGGCTTCGGGACGGATGGCGCGCTCGGCCTTCGCCACGTACGGGGCCCAGGTCGAGGATCCACCGGCGGGGCCGAGGTTGGGGATGACCTTGTTGACGGCGGCGACGACGGCCGCCTGGTGCCTCGCCCCGCCATCGAGGTGCAGCGAGACGTAGGAGTAGTAGGCACAGCACGTCTCGAGGCGCCTGGTCAGCGCGGGTGTGGCCACCGCGATCTGGTCGCCGAGCGCAGCGTCGTCGTCCTGGACGACCTGGGGGCTCCATTCCACGATGCCCACGAGCTTGAACGGGACGATGAGGTGGGGCTTGTCCTGTGGGTAGCCGCTGAAGCCCGGCTCCCTCACCTGCGCGGTGGTGAAGAAGGCCACGGGCAGCGTCGATCCGACGTGCAGCCCGTACTGTGCGGCTGCCCCCGAGGACATGACGATCTCGTCCATGCGCGTGGGGTCGGCCATGCGGCCCTGCACCACGCTGACCCGGTCCGTGGAGAAGTACTCTCCGCCGTCCGTGCTGGTACTGCCCTCGAGCCCGGGCGGCGCCTCGCCCGGGACCATCGATTGGGTGTGCCCCAGGGCCTGCGTGGTGCCGGCGAAGCCGATGACGTCCACGGCTCGCTTCACGTCGTGGACCCGGGCCACGGCCTCGGCCACCCTCTCCGAGTACCCCGTGTGCGTGATCGGATAGAACTCCGTGAACATCTGCAGGTCCGACGGATTGGTGCTCGCCAGGTAGGTCGGGAACGAGGACTGGGTGCGGCGGGCCCCGGCCACCGCCGCCATGGCGACGCCGCCCATTAGGCCGATGAGCACGACCAGCGTGAGGTACCCGCCCCAGCGGCCGCGGAAGGTCGCCCGGAACCGGTAGGCGGACTCGCGCACGACCGCTCGGATCAACCCGGTCCTCCTCCTGCTCCTCGTGGGGCCGACGCCGACCCCCCGCGCGGCCGGCCGCTACCGCTCAAGTGTTGCCGAGCAGCCGGGCGCCACCAAGGTGGGTACCCCGCCGCCCGCCCCTCGTGCTAGCACCCGGGCGGCCCCTCCGGGGTTCGCCACGAGCCCCCTCGGGGCGGATGGTATGGCAAGCTTCCGCCGCATCGCGATCCGGGGGAGGGGTGGCGCATCAACATGAGGGCAACGCGGCATCAGGGGGGTCGCCCCCGGGGCACGGCGCTCGCCACGCTCGGCGCCACGTTGGTGGCGGTGGCCAGTTGTCTGCCGGTCGGCACCGCTGGTGCGTCGTCGGGGATCACCCCGGTGACGCAGGCCAGCACGAGCGCACGGGGCGTGACGTCCAACTCCATCAACGTGGCGTTCCCGGTGGTGAACCTCCAGGCGCTCGCCAGCACCTACGGGTTCGCCGGCGACGTCGAGTACACCGAGCAGGCGAAGGCCATCAACTTGTTCGTCGATCAGATCAACCAGTCCGGCGGCATCAACGGCCGCATGATCAATCCGATCATCTCCTATTTCGACCCGGCCAGTGAGTCCTCGATGCGCGCCCAGTGCAAGGACTGGACCCAGGGGAGCCCGGCGATCTTCGCCGTGCTCGACGGCGTGGGCACCTACACCGGCGACAACGAGTTGTGCGTCACTCAGGAGGGCCACACCCCCATGCTGAGCCAGTGGACCACCGTGTCCAACTGGACGACGGCGGGATCGCCCTACCTGTGGTGGACGGGGCCCGACGACGCAGCCATCCTGAAGGCGACCGTGGCCTGGGGCCACAGCAGCGGCCTGCTGGGCGCGTCCCGCAAGGTGGGCGTCCTCGCCGGGGACCGCCCGACCGACCAGCTGGCGCTCAAGGAGTATCTCCTGCCGGACCTCAAGAAGATCGGGGTTACCCCCCTCGTGGTGACCATCCCCTCCGAGCCGAGCGAGTCGGCGGCCACCAGCAGCGCAGCACCACTGGCGGTCGAGCGGTTCAAGGCGGCTGGCGTGACCTCGGTGCTCCCACTGCTGCCGTTCAACGCCTTCTTCCCGATCCTGTCCGCCCAGACCAGTCAGGCCTACTTCCCGCGCCTGCTGCTGTCCGACTACGAGGAGTCCATCGAATCTGCGCTCGGCCTCATCCCCGTCCCCTACGAGAAGGCGTTGAACGGCCAGGAGGGCGTGACGACCGAGACGCTGGGCGGCGTGGACGACGACCGCCCGCAAGCCGCCGGCGGGTACGACCCCGGTGTGCGGGACTGCTGGAACATCTGGCACAAGGCGTACCCCGAGGTCCCCAAGGGCAACATGAACGACTACATCGAGGAACAGGGGCCCGTGCAGGGCTGGTGCCAGGAGATCCACCTGTTCGCCCAGGCCGCCAAGATGGCCGGGAAGGACCTCGACCGCCGCACCCTCGTCGAGGCCATGTCGAAGATCAGCGGCTTCCCTGGTGGGTACGCGCCCATCCTGAGCTACGGGCCGGACAAGTTCTACGGCCCGACCGAGTACCAGGTCGTGAGCCTGCACGACAACCATCCGCCCACCGCCATGTGCCGGCTGCCGCTGGGCACGCTCCCACCCCAGGGCGTCTGCTGGCACATCGTGCAGAGGTGGAAGCCCCTCCCGGCGACCGGCTGATGGGCGTGATCGGCTGATGGACGTGATCGATGGGGCGGACCAGGCCCGGTGGGAGGACGACGGGTGGTGCCTGCTGCAGGGGCTCCTACCCCCTGAGGCCATCGCGGCTGCCCAGGCGGCGCTCCCGGCCCTGTTCCCCTCCGCGGAGGAGTTCGCGGCCGACGCGGACCCGGAACGCAACGAGCCCTTCCGGGTGGATTCGCACCGCGTCATGCCGCGCTTCCCCTTCGACGACAGCGCGCTTGACGACCTGGTCGTGCACGACCGCATCATCGACCTGGCCGAGCAGCTGCTCGGGATCACCGACCTGCGGCTCTACCAGGCCATGCTCAGCGCCAAGTACTCCGAGGCGGCGTCCAGCGACGAGCAGCTCCTTCACGTCGACTACGCCAACCACACCCTGGTGGTGCCCCGTCACGAGCCTGGCTACCAGCAGCTCGAGATGTTCGTCTACCTGAGTGACGTGACCCCGGACATGGCCGCCACCCGCGTGGTGCCGCGCCATATGACCGCCACTATCCCGGTGGAGCGGACGTATCTGAACCCAGCGGAGTACGCCGACCTCTACGCGGCGGAGGTCCCTGCGTCGGGCCCCGCCGGCTCCGTCCTGGCCTACCGCCCGGACGTCTTCCATCGCGGTGTGCGCATCGCGGCGCCCCGGGCCGCGCGCTTCATGGTGCATGTGTCCTACAAGCCGGCCGCTACCGACTGGTTGGGCTCGTTCGGGCTGCCCAACGCGGGCGAGGACATGTCGTGGCACCGCTTCATGCAGCGCACCAACGAGCGGCAGCTGACCGTGTTGGGCTTCCCGCCGCCGGGCCATCCCTATTGGACAGCGGAGACCCTGGCCGGGGTCGCGGCCCGGTACCCGCTGCTCGACCTCTCGCCCTGGCGCAATGCAGTCTCCGACGCCCAGACGCCGTAGGCGTGGTTCCCGCCGCCGGCCCGTGGTGGAGGACGGGCGTCCTGTACCAGATCTATCCGAGGTCCTTCGCCGACACCAACGCGGACGGCGTGGGTGACATCCCGGGCATCATCGAGCACCTGGATCACCTGGCTTGGCTCGGCGTCGACGGGATCTGGCTCTCACCCGTCACCGTCTCCCCCAATGCCGACTGGGGCTACGACGTCTCCGACTTCTGCGCCGTGGCGCCCGAGCTCGGCACGCTCGACGACTTCGACGATCTCGTCGCGGCGGCAGCGGAGCGGGGCATCCGTGTCCTCATGGACATCGTGCCCAACCACACCAGTGCCCAGCACCCATGGTTCATCGACTCCCGGTCGTCGCGCGGCGCGGCCCATCGGGACTGGTACGTCTGGGCCGACGGCAAGGAGGGCGGGGAGCCACCGAACAACTGGGTCAGCAGCTTCGGCGGCCCGGGATGGACGTTCGACGAGCTGACCGGTCAGTACTACCTGCACAACCACCTCCAGGAGCAACCGGACCTGAACTGGTGGAACGAGGAAGTCCGCGACACGTTCGACGGCATCTTCCGCTTCTGGTCCGACCGGGGCGTGGCCGGGTTCCGCATCGACGTCTGCAACATGATCATCAAGGACGCCGAGCTCCGGGACAACCCGCCGGCCACCGAGGACGACGATTTCGAGACCCAGATGTTCGGGCAGCGCAACGTCTACAACGCCAACCGCCCGGAGGTGCACGAGGTGATCCGCCGCTGGCGTCGCCTGGCTGACGGCTACGACGAGCCCCGCCTCCTGATCGGGGAGACACCGGTCCCGGTGGAAACCTTGGCCGAGTACTACGGCGAAGGCGCGGACGAGCTGGGGCTGGCCTTCAACTTCGACTTCATCAGCGCGCCCTTCAACGCGGGTGACATGCGGGCCATCGTCGAGGAGACCGAGGCGGCGCTCCCGCCCGGGTCCTGGCCGGCCTGGACGGGCTCCAACCACGACATGTTCCGGTTCCCCACCCGCTGGGCGGCGGACGATCCGCCGCGGGTCCGCCTGGCCCTCCTCATGCTGCTGTGCCTGCGCGGCACGCCGGTGCTCTACCAGGGCGACGAGATCGGCATGGCGAACGTCGCGGTGGCCCCCGACGACCTGCGGGATCCGTTAGGGGTGCGCTTCTACCCGTACTACGAGGGGCGCGACGCGGGCCGGACCCCCATGCAGTGGAGCGACACGACGGGTGGCGGCTTCACCGGCGCCGTACGCCCGTGGCTCCCGCTCGGTGACGTGGCGGCCGCCAACGTGGCGGCGCAGCGGGACGACCCGGATTCGGTCCTCGCCCTCTGCCGGGACCTGATCGCCTTCCGGCGCCGGTACCCCGAGTTCAGCGCAGGCGACTACGTGTCGCTGCCGGCCCCCGAGGGGGCCTGGGCGTGGGCGCGCGGGGAGCGCCACGTCGTGGTCCTCAACGTGTCCGGTGGCGAGGTGGGGCTGGACGGCCTGGCCGGCACGGTCCGGGTCTGCACCGACCGTGCCCGTGGGGACGAGGTGGTCGATGGCCCGCTCCAGCTGGCGCCCTTCCAGGGGATGATCATCGAGCGCCCGTAGGGTCGGGCCACCATCGGACGCAGAAGGGAGGACGAGGACATCATGGGACGTCTCATCGAGAAGGTCGCCATCGTCACCGGCGGTGGCGGAGGCATCGGAGGGGCGACGGCCCGGGCTCTGGCCCGAGAAGGCGCCTCGGTCGTCGTGGTCGACATAGACGAGGAGGCGGCCGAGCGCGTGGCCGAGGGGATCGCGGAGGCCGGCGACGACGCCGCTCCCTTCCGGGCTGACCTGTCCGAAGAGGCCCAGGTCGCCTCTGCGGTCGCATTCGCCACGTCGCGGTTCGGCCGTCTCGACGTGCTCCACAACAACGCCGCGCTGACGGAGTCGGACTTTCTGACGCGCGACACCGCCGTGACCGACCTGGCACTCGATGTCTGGGAGCGCACCATGGCGGTGAACCTGCGGAGCCAGATGATCGCCTGCAAGCACGCCATTCCCGAGATGATGCGGAGCGGCGGTGGCTCCATCATCAACATGTCGTCGGGTGCGTCGCTCAAGGGCGACCGCACCCGCACGGCCTACGGGGTCTCGAAAGCGGGGGTCAACGCCCTCACCATGTACGTGGCAACCAGCCACGGGAAGCGCGGCATCCGGGCGAACACCATCGTCCCCGGGCTCATCATCACCGACGCCGTCCGCGCTCATCTGGACGAGAGGATGCTGGCCGGTCTCGGCAAGGCCACCCTGACTCCTTATCTGGGTGAGCCGGAGGACATCGCCGACCTCGTGGTGTTCCTGGCGTCGGACGAGTCCCGCTACATCACCGGGCAGATGATCGTCATCGACGGTGGCATGTCGTCCCACGTCGGGCTCGGAGGGGACGACTGAGCGGAGGACCCCGAGGGTCCGCTACCTCGGCCCGAGGACGTACTCGCCCGTCTCCGGATGGTGGTACCAACCGCTTGCGGCCTGGGTCCCGCCGTCGACGTGGATGGTCTGGCCGGTGACGTAGCTGGAGAGCTCACTGGCGAGGAACACTGCTGCACCCGCCATCTCGTCGACGTGACCGGCCCTGCCCATGGGTACCGTGAAGCCGAACCTGTCCTCGGCTCCGGGAGGTGCCACCGCGGCGATCCCCTCGGTCATGGTGATGTCCGGGGCCAGCGCGTTCACCCGGATGCCGTGCGGTGCCAGCTCCAGGGCGGCGGTCTTGGTGTAGTTGATCACGCCGGCCTTCGCCGCGGCATAGGCCGCGTATCCCGGAGCGGCGCGCACGCCCTCGATGGAGGTCACGCTGATGATGCTCCCGCCGATCGCGTTCTCGACCATCGCCCGGGCGACCCGCTGCGTGCACAGGATGACGTGCTTGAGGTTGGATCGGTAGAGGGCGTCCCAGCCGTTCTCCGAGGTCTCGAGGAGGGGCGAGGAGAAGACGCCGCCAGCGTTGTTCACCAGGATGCTCACCGGTCCCAGCTCGGCCGCGGTCCGCTCCAGCGCCAGATCCACCTCGGCGGGCTCGCGGACGTCGGTGGTGATGCCGATCCCGCCGACCTCCTCGGCCGCCGCCGCCGCCGTGTCCGCGTGGCGCTCCCAGATGGCGACCTTGGCCCCGAAGGCGGCGAACCCGCGGGCGATGCCCCGGCCGATCCCGGACCCACCCCCGGTCACCACGGCCACGCGGTCGGTCAACTGGACGGACGAGGGTTCGATCGGCACGGGGGTGACAGTACAGTAGGCCCGTCTCTGCGGGAGCAGTCCGACGCCGGCCGTGCCGGGAGAGTCAGGGGGTGTGCATGCCGAGAATCGAGCCGATTCCGCTGGAGGAACTGGCGCCGGAGCCACGGCGGATCATCGAGGAGGGCGTGGCGGACGGTACCTACGCCACCCCGATCCCCTTGCAGATCTTCGCCTACAAGACGTCGCAGATCCTCATGACCAACGCGGCGCG
>Ga0209415_10015741_pt1 | contig 12230 bp, 14 predicted proteins | sample PeaSoiSIISIP2007_FD_187696 | JGI IMG/M metagenome (GOLD analysis project Ga0209415, IMG submission 187696) | Peat soil microbial communities from Weissenstadt, Germany - SII-SIP-2007 (SPAdes) (version 2) | ecosystem: Environmental > Terrestrial > Soil > Wetlands > Peat | place: Germany... | reverse complement strand
CCCAGGATGTGGTGAGACCCCTCTACGGGTCGGACGAGTGCCGACCCGCACGGGTGGAGCGGATGGGAAGGGAGGGAGAGTAGTCCTGGGACTCCCCGAGCGGGTGATCCCCTGGATATAACCCCAAAGCCTCGGGGGCGAATCCTGCGCCCGGAGAGGGACCGGCCCACGGGAGCCGGAGCCGCCCACCACTCGACTCGTCCCCATTTTAATACCCACCGACTACGCGGCCCGTCGGACGATGGTACTCTCGCTGCGGACCTGGCCGCGCCGGCTCATCGCGCGGCCGTGGCTCCTCGGGTTCGTCCCCATCAACGCGGCCACCTCCGGCTTCGGGGTGGTCCTGCCGCTGCTGATCCTCATCGTCCTACATGGGAGCTGGGCGGATGTCGCGATCGCCGCCACCCTGTTCAACGCGGCCGTCATCCTTTCATCGATCGCCTGGGGGCACCTCTCGGACCGGTACCCCCTGCGGCGTCTCTTCCTCGTGATCAATTTCGGCGGGTACGCCGTGCTCTACCTCACGCTGGGGGAAGTCCACTCCCTTCTCGCCCTCTACGTGATCTACGCGGTCATCGGACTTATCGCCCCCGCGGGGGCGAGCGCCTCCAACCTGCTGATCCTGGAGAAGTTCACCGAGGCGGAGCGGGCGAACGCGTTCGCCTCCTTCCAGGAGATGAGCATGATCGGCTCGGTGCTCGGGTTATTGATCGGATACTTTTGGACCCTGGCCGACGACGCGCTCCTCTCGCTCCTTTACGTTCTCGCCGGGCTAGCGGCCGCGAGCGCGGTCGCGATCTGGTTCGGTGTGAAGGACCCGACGCGGTCGTTCACGACCGCGCAGGTCGCCAAACATCCGGAGAGCCTCCTTTCGCGGATCCGGGTCTCGACCTCGTTCCACATTGCGATCCCGTTCTTCCCCCGCCGGCCCAAGCTCCGCTCCGGGGCGGTCGCGCGGCTCCGTCTCTGGGCCCGGGAGGAGCTGCACCACGAGCTGCCGCTCGTCTTCGCCGCGTTGTTCCTCTTCAGCCTCTCCGCGAACCTGTTCAACATCTCCTACACTCCCTACCTCGTCTCCGTCGGGCTGACCGCCTCGTCGATCTTCCTCGTGAACTTCTCCAACAACTTCGTCCAGATGCTCGTCTTCCCGATCTCGGGAGGGATGGTGGCCCGGTTCGGTTCGGACCGGCTCGTGCAGCGGGCGACCTACGTGCGGTCGTTGGGCTACCTGGCGACCGCGGGCTTCACTTTCTTTGTGGTGGCACGGAGCGGAGGGTTCGACGAGAACCTGATCGTCTTCGGCGTCCTCGGCGGCTCGATCGCGGTCTACACCACCGCGAGCTCGCTGATGCTGTTCCGGGGGCTCGAGGGGCGGGACGCGGGCAGCCTCCTGGGGGTCAACAGTGCCCTGGGGGGGGTCGCGGCGGTCGCCGGCGCCGGACTCTCGGCGGTGTTGGCCGCGTTCGGGAGCTACCGCCTCGTCTTCCTGGTGTCCGCCGGGGCCCTGCTCGCCTCCCTGCCGATATGGTCAGCGGCGTCGGTCGCCTACGTGCGCCGAAAGTACGCACGAGAAACGCCGCCTTCCCCTCCCCCCGTCGAGCCCCGTCGGGCCCCCGAGGTGGTCGCGGCCGCGAAAACCCATTAAAGGAACCGTCGCCTTGCTTCGCTCGGCCCCGGGTTCATGACGAGTCCCACGGAGGAGGTCCAGCGCGGCCTGCAGGACGTCGTCGCCCTCGAGTCGCGCATCTGCTTCATCGACGGAAAGCAGGGCCGTCTCATCTACAACGGCTACGACATCCGCGACCTCGCCTCGAAGTCCAACTTCGAAGAGGTCGCCTACCTGCTCTGGTATGGCCGCCTTCCGACCACCGACCAGCTCGCGACCCTTCGCCACCACCTGATCGAGCTCCGCGAACTTCCGGCCGCGATGGCCGAGCGGATCGACTCGATGCCGGCAGGCTCGAACCCGATGGACATCCTCCGCACGGCGGTCAGCGAACTGGCGCTCTTCGAGCCCGAGGAGACCCGGCCCGGTCCGAGCTCGATCGGCGGGGCGCAGCGCCTAACCGCCGTTCTGCCCTCGATCGTGGGCCAGTTCCACCGACGCCGGGCCGGTCTCCCGCGGCTCGGCACCCGACCGGACCTCTCCCATGCGGGCTACCTCCTCTACGCGCTTCTCGACCGAGAACCGACCGAGCTCGAGAGCCGGGTGCTCGATGTCGCGCTGGTCCTCCATGCCGACCACGAGCTGAACGCCTCGACGTTCTCGGCGCGGGTCACGGCCTCCACCCTCTCCGACCTCTACAGTGCGGTGACGAGCGCCGTCGGCACGCTCAAGGGGCCCCTCCACGGCGGGGCGAACGAGCGGGTCATGGAGCTGCTGGAGGAGATCGGCACCCCGGACCGCGCCGAAGAGGTCGTGAAGGCCAAGCTCTCGCGCCACGAGCGGATCATGGGCTTCGGCCACCGGGTCTACAAGGTCGAGGATCCCCGGGCGACCATCCTGCGGGAATGGTCCCGCCGGATCGGGGAGGCGAAGGGTGACCTGCACTACTACGAGCTCCTGCGCAAGGTCGAGGAGGTCGTCCACCACGAGAAGGGGCTCTACCCGAACGTCGACCTGTACTCGGGTTCGGTCTACGGGCTCCTTGGGATCCCGACCGACCTGTTCACGCCCGTCTTCGCGACGAGCCGGGTCGCCGGCTGGACGGCCCATGTCCTCGAGGAGTACCAGGACCTTCGGCTCATTCGCCCGTCGGCGAAGTACATCGGTCCGACGGACCTGCCCTACGTCCCCATCAAGGCGCGGGTCTAGGTCGTCCGCCGGGGTCGCCCGGGGCGCCGGGGTCGGGCCGTTCGTACCGCGGTGACGCTCATGAGCGGGTAGCGGAGGTCGGGGCGGTGCGCGAGGCGCGCCACCACCTCCTCGCCGTGGTCCACGAGCCGGACGCGGACGTCCAGCATCTCCGCGAGGAGGTATCGGTAGGCGAATCGCCCCGGTCCTAGCGCTCCGCCGCGGGCGGGGTCGATCCGGACTCGGACCCCCGCGACGAACGGCTGGAGGGCGACCGCGTGTTCGATCGTCCGCGCGAGCCCCGCGGCGGTTCGGGTCGAGACCGGCACGCCCAGGTATTGGTGGAAGATCCCGCCCAGCTTGATGCCGGCCTCGAAGAGGAGCGCCTCCCGTCGGGTCAGCGCGGCCCGGTGGATCGAGCGGGACTCCATGATATGCCTACGCCTCCGGGGACGCCCGCTTCACGGTGAACGGTCCGAGCAGATAGTAGCTCGCGACCCCGACCAGGAGCGCGTACGACGCGAGGAGGGCGACCTCGTAGGGGAGGGTCCCGCTCGCGGGATGGAATTGCAGGAGGAGGAGCGAGAGGCCCGCCGCTACCGCGGTCGCCACCATCGGCCAGCGTAGCGGCGAGCCGCGACGGATCTTCGGATACGGGATCGGGAGGACCATGAGCAGGGCGAGCACCGCGACGCCGACGAAGAGACCGACCGGCTGGACCGTCTGAAACCCCGGTGTGTCGTGGAAGAGGATGGCCACGACGATCGCAAGGGCGCTCTGCGGAGTGGGAACGCCGAGGAAGTCCGACCGCTGGTAGGCACGGGCCGTGAAGTAGACAAGACGGGCGACGGCGGCCGTCAAGTACGCCGCGGCGAGAACGAGCGCGTACGTCTCGACCGGCTGCCAGACCGACGGGTCGGACGTATGGACCGCGATGAGGAACGCGGGCGCGACGCCGAAGGTGATGGCGTCGGCGACCGAGTCGGCGATCCGGCCGAACGACGTGCCCGGGGTCCGGCTCCGGCGGGAGAAGATCCCGTCGAGCCCGTCGAACCCGATCGCGGACCCGATGAGGAGCATCGCCCAGAGCTTGTTGCCGGCGAGAATGTAGAGGACCGCGCCGATCCCGAGGAGGGCGTTCGCGAGCGTCGCGAGGTTCGCGAACACACGCCAGCGGTCGGTCATGCGCGCTCCCGGGCGATCGTCGAGCGCCCTGCCCACACCCGTTGCCCGGGCCGGACGACGGGCACGAGCCGCTGGGTCGGCAGGAGGACGTCGACGCGGGAGCCGAGGACGATCATGCCGAACCGGTCCCCCCGCCGGAGGGACTCGCCCCGCCGGACGAAGGAGACGAGGCGGCGCGCGACGATCCCGGTGATCTGGACGATCTGCACCGGTCCGTACGGCGTGTCGAGGTCGTAGGTCCGCGCGACGTTGCGTTCGGCGTCGGGCCGGTAGGCGGGGCGGTAGCCGGCGCCGCCGGTCCCGATGCGGGAGAACGTTCCGTCGAGCGGCATCCGGTTGACGTGCACGTCGGTCACGTTCATGAACACGGAGATGCGGGTGCGGTCTCCTTCCTCGGTGACCGCTCGGACGATCCCGTCCGCGGCGGAGACGATCCCGTCACCGACCGAGCGCTCGGGGTCCCGGAAGAACCCCGCGAAGAAGCACCAGCCGCCCGCGCCGACGGCGAGCAAGGCCACGAGAGGATAGGAGAGGGGGAGGACGTGGGACAGTTCGACGAGCAGCCCGAGGAGGAGGAGGGCGGCCGCGACCCCCAGGGGGCGCCCTGCGCCCGGCGCGAACACGCGCCTACCCGGTCAGGACGATCTCGATATTGACGCCGTCCGGGACCTGGATCCGCATCACCTGACGGAGAGCGCGCTCGTCGGCCGCCAGGTCGATGAGGCGCTTGTGGATCCGCATCTCCCAGTGGTCGATCGTGCTCGTGCCGCCTCCGTCCGGGCCCTTGCGGACCGGCACCTTGAGGCGCTTCGTGGGGAGCGGGATGGGGCCCGAGATCTCGACCCCGGTCTTGGACGAGATCTCCCGGATCTGCTTGCAGATCGAGTCAACCTTGCCTGCGTCGGTGCCGGAGAGGGAGATCCGCGCCTTCTGCATCGATAGCCCCTCGCCTTTGCTCGACGGTGGGGCCTAGGCCTCGCGCTTCTTGAGGTCGATGACGACCCCGGCCGCGACCGTTTGACCCATGTCGCGCACCGCAAAGCGGCCGAGCTGGGGGAACTCTTTGTACTTCTCGATGACGAGCGGGCGCCTGGGGGTGATCCGCACCACGGCGGCGTCGCCGGTCTTGAGGGTCTGGGGGTTCTCCTCGGCTGTCTGGCCCGTCTTCGGGTCGAGGCGCTTCAGCAACTCGGTGAACTCGCACGCGACCTGCGCCGTGTGGCAGTGGAACACCGGGGTGTACCCGACCGTGATGACGCTCGGGTGGTTCAGCACCTGGATGTTCGCCGTGAAGCTCTCGACCACGGTGGGCGGATTCGAGACCGGGCCCGCGACGTCCCCGCGCCGGATGTCGTTCTTGTCGATGCCGCGGACGTTGAACCCGACGTTGTCGCCCGGGATCGCTTCCTGGACGGCCTCGTGGTGCATCTCGATCGACTTAACTTCGCCCGACTTCCCGGAGGGTAGGAAGATGATCTTGTCGCCGACCTTGAGCTTGCCCGTCTCGACGCGGCCGACCGGCACGGTGCCGATCCCGGTGATGGTGTAGACGTCCTGGACCGGTAGCCGGAGCGGCTTGTCGGTCGGTTTCTCCGGGACCTTCAGGTTGTCGAGCGCCTGGAGCAGGGTGGCGCCCTTGAACCAGGGCATATTGGGGCTCGCCTTGTTGATGTTGTCGTCCTTGAACGCCGAGATGGGAAGGAACGTGATCTGGGTGTCGAGCTTGAAGCCTACGTTCTTCAAGAGCTTGGTCAGGTCCTCCTTGACCGCGTCGTACTTCGCCTCGCTGTAGGCAACCTCCTGTCGGTCCATCTTGTTGATGGCGATGATCATCTGGGCGACGCCGAGGGTACGGGCGAGGAAGATGTGCTCCCGTGTCTGTTCCTGGACCCCTTCCGCGGCCGAACAGACGAGCACCGCCGCGTCGGCTTGGCTCGTCCCCGTGATCATGTTCTTGACGAAGTCACGGTGGCCGGGCGCGTCGATGATCGTGAAGTAGTACTTCTGGGAGTCGAACCGCCGGTGGGCGATGTCGATCGTGACACCGCGCTCGCGCTCCTCCTTCAGGTCGTCCATGACCCAGGCGAATTCGAACGTCGCTTTGCCCTTGCTCTCGGCTTCGGCGCGGAACTTGTCGATCTCTTCCTGCCGAATGTACCCGGTATCCAGAAGGATGCGTCCGACGGTCGTGGACTTGCCGTGGTCGACATGGCCAATGAAGACGATGTTGAGGTGGGGCTTGTTTGCCATTGAGAGGCTCCGGGCGCGGCCAAAAGGTACCCCTATTTAGGGGTTGTGTCGCCGGCCCTTCGAGAGGAGGCAGCGAACGCGTCTCGAAGGCCCGGAGGGAGGCGGGGTGCCGGCCGGGCGAGGGAAGGGGTTCGGTCCGGTCGGCCTAGACCGCGGGGGTAAGGCAGAGCTCGTTCCCGTCGGGGTCCTTCACCATCGCCCACCAGCCCCATTCGGCCTTGGTCGCGGGGACGGTGAACTCGACGCCTCGCGCCCGGAGGGCCCCGCACGCGGCGACGAAATCGCCCGAAAGGTGGAACGCGATGCCCGTGTTGCCGGGCTCGAGGGGCGCCTTGTCGTCGTACTCGGAGACCTGACAGAGGTGGAGTTCTGTGGGCCGCCCCTTCTCGCCCACCGTTTGCCAGTGGTCCATATCGACGATGTGGTCCAGGCCGAGATTCTCGGTGTACCATTTCACGGACCGGTGTCGGTCCGAGACGACGACCGCGACGCTCGAGAAGTGGGGTTTGGCCCGGGGGTTCCTGACCGGGGGATGTGTGGCCTTGGGCGCGGCTCTCTTCGCACTCTTCTTGCTCGCCTTCTTCGTGGTCTTGGGCATGGATTCCTCGGGCAAGACATCCGAAGTCGTCACATAAGCCCGCGGCGGGGGTCGCGGAACGGTTCCCGGACTCGGCCGGGGGGCCTCGGTCCTCTGGCGTTCGAAACCCCTTTAACACTCGGCACGGTTCGAACGGGCGGCTCCATCGACCGAAGGCTCCCCACCGAGGAACACCGATGCTCTGTGAAATGTGCGGGAACGACGTGGAGACGACCAGCCGTGTTCGTGTCGAAGGGACCGTCCTCCGCCTGTGCGCCGGCTGCTCGAAGTTCGGAACCATCGTGGACCCTCCGCCCCCCGCGACCCCGGCGGGGCGGGCCGTGGTCCGGCCAGGGACCCCGGCCACCCGGGTGATGAGCACCGGTCGCCGCCTCGAGGAGCGCGACCTGTACACCGAGATCGGGGAGCTTGAGCTCGCCCCCGACTGGGCGCGTCGTGTCCGCGTCGCGCGCGAGGCGGTCGTCTGGACGCCCGAGGAGTTGGCCAAGAAGCTCAACGAGAAGAAGTCGGTCGTGTTGAAGCTCGAATCCGGCGGGTTCCATCCGCCCGACCAGCTCGTACGAAAGCTCGAGCACCTGCTCCGGATCCGACTCCGCGCCGACCCCGAACCACCGGCCTAATCGGGTAGTTCGACCCTGGTCGGCATCTCCTTTCCACCGCCCCTCGCGGGTCGGGTATGAGGGGAGCGCCGGGTCGCCAGCCCGACCGGCCGCTCCGGCGGGACGTCGGTGCCGACCTCGAATCGCAGCCATCCGCTCGCGTCACCGCCCCCCCGGACCGAGCGGAGGTCCCCCACGTATTCCGAGAGGGCTCGCTCAGAGCGGAGCACGTACCCCCCGCCCAGCACGGCGAGCCCCAGGAGGGCGGCGACGCCCACTGCGGTCCAGGGAACGAGGAACGCGAGAACCCCCATGGCGCTAATGAGCGCCAGCATGACCCAGAAGCCGCTCGAGACGGAATTGTCCATCCGATGGTCGCGGTACGAGAGCCTCATCGGAATCGCTCCCAAGGATCGCGCCTCTACCCCTTCGGAAGGGGTGGGATCAGAAGCTCGAGGATCGCCTTCTGCGCATGGAGGCGGTTCTCGGCCTGGTCCCACGCCGCCGATCGGGCCCCGTCCAACACCTCGTCGGTGATCTCCTGGCCGCGGTGGGCCGGTAGGTCGTGCAGCACGAACGCGGTGGGGGCGGCCCGGCGGAGCAGCTCGGCATTGATCTGATACCCCTCGAAGGCCCGGGTCCGAGCGGCGGCCTCGGCCTCATCCCCCATCGATACCCAGACGTCCGTGTAGAGCGCGTCGGCCCCGTTCGCGGCCTCGACCGGATCCTCGACGAACCGGAGGTGCGAGCCGGATTTCGCCGCGAGGGCCTGCGCCGCGCGGACGATGGTCGGGTCCGCCGCATACGCCCCCGGCGTCGCGGCCGTCAGGTCGAGGCCGACCGCGGCGGCCCCGAGCAGCAACGAGTGGAGGACGTTGTTCCCGTCCCCGATCCAGGCGATACGCTTCCCCCGGAAGACGCCGCTCCATCGCTCGTGCATCGTGAGAAGGTCCGCGACGATCTGGCAGGGATGCTCGAGGTCGTCGAGGGCGTTGATGACCGGGATGGTCGCGGTCCGGGCCAGCTCGACGACGTCCGAGTGTCGAAACGCCCGGTAGATGACGCCGTCACAGTAGCGCGACAGGACTCGGGCGGTGTCGCCGATCGTCTCCCCCCGACCGAGCTGGATCTCCGACTTGGAGAGGTAGACCGCGTGCCCTCCGAGGTCATTGATCCCGACCTCGAAGGACGTGCGGGTCCGGGTCGAGGGTTTTTCGAAGATCAGGGCCAGGTTGCGGCCGGCCAGCGGGGTGGACCTCGTCCCGGCGCGTCGAGCCGCTTTCAGACGGCTCGCTTCCTCGAGGAGGGAGGGGAGGTCGTCGGCGACGTCCGAGATCGAGAGTAGGTCGTGGATAGGCTGCACGGGAGGCCCCACAGCGCCTAGCGACCGCCGGAATAAAGCCTGAGGGAGGTGGTCAGGGCGCCAGCGTCACATCGACCAGCCCCTGAATGTCGCCATGGTCGCGTCCGAACTCGGTCCGGGACGTCGTCGCCACGGGGAGGTAGACGAGTTCCTTCCAGAGACCGGAGCCGAGCGAATCGGCGGGTCCTCGCACCGCCCCCGGAGGCGCGGGAGCTCATGGAAGTTCCGTCGCGGGTCGGCCCGGAGACAGGCATAAAACCCGGGTTCGGCTGCCGCCCGCGAGGGATTCTCCGTGCCAGCTCGTCCGAAGGGAGCGAAGAAGACGACGCGCGCCGCAGCCTCCGAGGCACCGGTTCGGGGTTCCTCCTCGGGGCGACGGGTGTACATGGTGACGGGCGGGGTCACGAAGTTCGCCAAAGCCCACCCGGCGATGGACTTCCGATTGATGGTGAAACGGGCGTACGACTACGCGCTGAAGGAGGTTCCGAACCTGACCGCCGACCGGATCGATGGGACCCGAATCGCCTACTTCTCCGACCACTTCGCGCGGCAGCTGAAAGCGGCGAGCATGGTCCAAGACTACCTCGGGATGAACCCGAAAGGGTCGGTTCGGATCGAGTGGGGAGGTGCGACCGGCGGAGAATGCTTCCAGGCGGGGTACGAGGCCGTCGCCAGCGGCCGGATGGACGTCTGCCTGACGGCGGGGTTCGAGACGATGAGCCGGGTCCCGACCTGGAAGGGGAACGAGTTCATCGCACTCGCCTCCGACACCAACTTCGACTTTCCGCTCGGTGGGTTCTACACGGGATACTACGCCCTCATGGTCATGCGCCACATCTACGAGTACCTCCGGCTCAATCGGTTCGCCCACGTGAAGGATGAGCGCGAAGCCCAGCGCCTCGCAATCGCCGAGGGGAGCCGGATCATGAGCCTCGTCTCGGTGAAGAACCACCGGAACGCGTTGTACAATCCCTACGCGCAGTATCCGAAGAAGCTCACCGTCCAGGACGTTCTCGATTCGGAGATGATCAGCTATCCAATCACGCGCGAGCAGATCTGCACGATGAGCGACGGTGCGGCTGTCGCCGTCCTCTGCTCGGAGTCGGTCGCCCGGGAGCTTACGGACCGGCCGATCCAGGTCACCGGCGTGGGCTGCGGGACGGACACGATGCGGCTCGCCGACCGCCCGTTCGGCAAGGTCCCGTTGCTCCCGCACGAAAGCGCCACGGACTACTCGCATTTGCCGTACCCCGGCGTCCACTCTTTCCGGGCCGGCCGTACGGCCGGGATCGAGGCGTACCGGATGGCGGGGATCACGGACCCGGTCCACGAGCTCGATTTCGTCGAGCTGCACGACGCGTATGCCTCCAGTGAGATCCAGACCTACGAGGACCTCGGGCTCTGCCGATACGGTGAGGGCTACGCGTTCGTCGAACGCGGCGACCCGTTCTTGAAAGGGATCGATTACGGCTTTCCCGTGCCCCGCGCCGGCGCGATGCCGGTGAACCCCTCCGGTGGGCTGATCGCGTGCGGCCACCCGGTCGGCGCGACCGGCCTCATGCAGGCCGTCTTCGCGTTCTGGCAGCTGCAGGGCACGATCCCGAAGCACTTCGGCGACAGGACCCTCCAGCTCCCGCACCCGAAGCGGGGTGCGATCCACAGCCACGCCGGCACGGGGTCGAGTGTCACCGTCTCGATCCTCGAACGGGGGTTCCGATGAAGGCGCGTCCCCCCACATTCCAGAAGTTCCGGGAGGTGCAGGCCGAACTCGACCGGAGCGGATCGGCGCTCTTCCGGGACGCCGAAGGGATCGAGAGCCTCATCGTCCGGTATCCGTACTCGGTCACCTACATCCACAGCTACGCCGAGGACTCGCCGTTCTTCCTAGGGCTCGCGGAAGGTCGCCTTCGCGGCTCGCACTGCACGACGAAGGGGTGCGGCTTCGTTTACGCGACCCCGCGCGGTCACTGCATGATCTGCGGCGGCCCGACCGAGTGGATCGACCTTCCCAAGGACGGTCGGGTCCATTCCTGGACCACTTGTCATTTCGGCAGCGAGGCGTTCCTGAAGGAGACGCCGTACAACCTGGCGCTGATCGAGTTCGAGGGGGCCGGGAGCCTGCTGTTGGTCCGATTGAAGGACGCCGTCGAGTCCGACCTCTACGTCGGGATGCCGGTCCAAGCTCGATTCGAGCCGAATCCGAAGTACTCGATCACCGACGTTTGGTTCGTCCCCTCGAAATAGGCGCGACTGCCGTCTCCCGCCCGCGCGACGAACGGGGGGACGCGAGGTCGGTCCCGACACCCACCGAGGCAGGGAAGGGGTTGGGGCCGGGTTCTCCCCGGCCCTGGGTTCGGAGCCCTCCGGACCGTTACATTGACCCCGGGGGCGGGGGGCTCTGCCCGTACGGTTGTCCCGAGGGAGGCGGCGGCGGGGCTCCCCATGCGGGCTGGCCCGGCGCTCCCATCATCGGTCCGCCCGGCTGGCCCATCATGGCCGGCTGGGTCGGGCGCTTCTTCCGCATCAGCAGAACGAGCACCACGACCACGACCACGACGATCACGATCACCGGGATGATGACGATCAGCCAGTTGAAGCTGCTCGAGCTGGACGTCACGGTGCAGCTGGACCCTGTGCAGGTCCCGCCGCCGCCTCCGCCCAGGCCGTTAAAGTTGTTCCCGAGCCAACTGTAGCTGTACGAACCGGTCGACCCGTAGACCGCCACTGCGTTGAGGGTGAAACTCGATGCGGGCGGGAGGATGGTCTTCGCGATCGAGAAGGTCAGCGTACTCCCACCACCCGACACGGTGAAGGGGAGATAGCCGAAGCTTCCCGCGTTCGAGCCGTACCCAGCGTAGAAGCCGGCGGTCGTGTTGTTCGAGAAGAAGGCGTACGCCGTCGCGTTGGACGCGGACGAGCCGCCGTACCAGATCTCGTAGATGTAGGTGTCACTGTTCAAGATGACCTGTCCCGCGACGGTGAACGACGTCGTGAGGTTCAATCCGCCGGGGTCGTTCGTGCTGACCGAGGTCAAGTCGGAATTTACATTCGACCCGTTGGCGGACTGCGAGAACGACTGGTTGTAGCCGCTCCCTGCGGCGGACGCGAGCCCGCTCAGCGCGAGCACGAACGCGACCGCCACGATGGCGACCAGGCTAAGTCCCTTCCACTTTGCTTCCATTCCTTCTTCCCTCTGTACGTGTTGCCGGGAACGCCTCGGGACCGTCCGCGAACGATCTGAGGGCTCGATCGACCCGACCCCACTTGAGAAGGAGGTCTTAATCTTTCGTTCCCCCGCCGGGGAGGCTCTGGGGCGAGGAATGAGGTCGGAGCGGGGTCGGATCCGGTCACACGGGTGGGGGAGGGGGAGGTGCCGCGGGCCGGGCTTGAACCGGCGGCTTCAAGATCTTCAGTCTTGCACTCTCCCAAACTGAGTTACCG
>Ga0209415_10015740_pt1 | contig 12231 bp, 8 predicted proteins | sample PeaSoiSIISIP2007_FD_187696 | JGI IMG/M metagenome (GOLD analysis project Ga0209415, IMG submission 187696) | Peat soil microbial communities from Weissenstadt, Germany - SII-SIP-2007 (SPAdes) (version 2) | ecosystem: Environmental > Terrestrial > Soil > Wetlands > Peat | place: Germany... | reverse complement strand
CGGCACCCTCCTTCTTCGTCGTCGACAGCGGCTGGGCCACCTTGCAGTTGTCGCGGTAGATGGCCACCGCCTTGATGCCCAGGCGCCAGGCGTCGATGTGCAGCTGCTCGACGTCCTCGACCGTCACGTCCTCGGGCATGTTGACCGTCTTGGAGATGGCGCCGCTGATGAAGGGCTGGACCGCCCCCATCATGCGGATGTGACCCGAGTAGTGGATGGTGTTGTCGCCCATGGAGCAGGCGAACACGGCGAGGTGCTCGGGGGCCAGGTGCGGCGCGCCGAGGATCGACATGTGCTCGTTGACGTAGGCGACGATCTCGGCCACCTGATCGGGGCCGTAGCCCAGCTTGGCCAGGGCCCGCGGCACCGTCTGGTTGACGATCGACATGGTGCCGCCACCCACCAGCTTCTTCGTCTTGACCAGACCGAGGTCGGGCTCGACACCGGTGGTGTCGCAGTCCATCAGCAGGCCGATGGTGCCCGTCGGCGCCAGCACCGAGGCCTGCGAGTTGCGCACGCCGTACGCCTCGGCCAGGTCGACCGCCTGGTCCCAGACCTCCTGCGCGGCCGAGAGCAGCTCGGGCGGCACGACGTCCTCGTCGATGCGGGCCGCCTCCCCCTGGTGCATCCGCAGCACGTTGAGCATGGCCTCGCCGTTCTCGTGGTAGCCGGCGAAGGGCCCCATGCGGGCCGCGGTGCGGGCCGAGGTGGCGTACGCGTGCCCCGTCAGCAGCGCCGTGATGGCGGCCGCCCAGGCCCGCCCGGCGTCGGAGTCGTAGGGCAGGCCCTGCGCCATCAACAGCGCACCCAGGTTGGCGTAGCCGATGCCGAGCTCGCGGAAGGCGCGCGTCGTCTCGCCGATCTTGTCGGTCGGGTAGTCGGCGTTGCCCACGATGATCTCCTGCCCGGTGAACACCACGGACACCGCCGCCTTGAAGCCCTCCACGTCGAACTCGTCGTTGTCGTCGAGGAACGTCAGCAGGTTCATGGAGGCGAGGTTGCAGGCCGAGTTGTCGAGGTGGACGTACTCCGAGCATGGATTGGAGCCGTTGATCCGGCCCGTGTTGGGCGCCGTGTGCCAGCGGTTGATCGTGGTGTCGTACTGCAGGCCCGGGTCGGCGCACTCCCAGGCCGAGTGGGCGATCTGGCGGAACAGGTCCCGCGCCGGGAGTGTGCGGACGACCGAGCCGTCCGTGCGGGCGACGAGCTGCCAGTCGCGGCCGTCGAGCACCGCCTCCATGAACTCGTCGGTCACCCGCACCGAGTTGTTGGCGTTCTGGTATTGCGTCGAGTGGCTGTCGGCGCCGTCGAGATCCATGTCGAAGCCGGCGTCACGCAGGACGCGGGCCTTGCGCTCCTCGATCGCCTTACACCAGACGAAGTCCTCCACGTCGGGGTGGTCGGCGTCGAGGATGACCATCTTGGCGGCGCGCCTCGTCTTGCCGCCGGACTTGATCGTGCCCGCCGACGCGTCCGCGCCCCGCATGAAGCTGACGGGGCCCGACGCGGTGCCGCCGCCCTTGAGGAGCTCGTGCGACGAGCGGATGCGCGACAGGTTGACCCCGGCGCCCGACCCGCCCTTGAAGATGACGCCCTCCTCGGTGTACCAGTTGAGGATCGAGTCCATCGTGTCCTCGACGGAGAGGATGAAGCAGGCGCTCCCCTGCTGCGGGACGCCGTGGACGCCGATGTTGAACCACACCGGCGAGTTGAAGGCCGCCTTCTGGTGGATGATGAGGTACTTGAGCTCGTGGTTGAAGACCTGGGCCTCCTCGTCGTCGACGAAGTAGCCGTCCTTGATCCCCCACGCCGTCAGCGTGTCGGCCACCCGGTCGGCCACCTGGCGCAGCGACCACTCGCGCTCCTCGGTGCCGAGGGTCCCGCGGAAGTACTTCTGCGACAAGATGTTGGTGGCATTGACGCTCCAGGACTCGGGCACCTCGACACCCAGCTGCTCGAAGGCGACCGTGCCGTCCCGGAAGTTCGTGATGCGGGCGTCGCGCCGCTCCCAGCGCACCTCGTCGTAGGGATGCACTCCTTCGGTGGTGAAGTGCCGGCGGATGCCGATCTCGGATCGCTGGGGGGCGATGGCCATGGCGCTGGGGTCCTCCTCGTTGACTCGGGTGCTGGGGGTGGCTGCTTGCTTGCTGTGCCTGCTCGTCGGCGCCGTCACCCCACCCTCATACAAGCGTGGAGGTGTCTCACGGCATGTGCTCGTATCCAGTGCCCGGGCGAGGCCCTGAGTCGCCTCACCACAATATATTGTGGCTGGCTCTCCCCCGGGACACGAGATGCTGTGTCATTACAGCACTGTAGTTACGCCCTTGTCAACCAATGGCGTTCAACATCGGTGCAGGTCATGGGCTGTTCGCGATGGTTTGCGCGGGACTGCCTGCGCGGCCCTTCCCCGGCACGCCGATTGCCCGCGAACGGTTAGCGTCAGCCCCCCATGGCCAAGGTCGTCGCCGTCGATGCGGGCACGACCGGGGTGCGCGCCCTCGTGGTCGACGAGCACGCCCGCGTGGCCGACGTCGCCTACCGGGAGCTGACCCAGCACTTCCCCCGGCCGGGCTGGGTCGAGCACGACCCCGCCGAGATCTGGGACTCCGTCCTGGCTACCGTGGCCGAGGTCGGGGGCCGTCTCGCCGAGGCGGGCGAGACCGTCGCGGCCATCGGCATCACCAACCAACGCGAGACCCTGGTGACGTTCGACCGCTCGACGGGGCAGCCGCTGCACCGGGCGATCGTCTGGCAGGACCGCCGGACGGCGCCGCTCTGCGCCGAGCTCGCCGACGCCGGCCACCTGCCGCTCGTGCGCGCCACGACCGGTCTCGTCCTCGACCCCTACTTCAGCGCGACCAAGGCCGCCTGGCTCCTGCGCCAGGGCGACCTCCCGCTGGCGGCGTCCGACCGGGACCTCTCCTTCTGCACCGTCGACACCTGGATCCTGTGGAACCTCACCGGTGGAGCCACCGGTGGCACCTACGCCACCGACCCCTCCAACGCCAGCCGCACCCTCCTGCTCGATACGGCCACCCTCTCCTGGTCCGCCGAGCTGTGCGACCTCTTCGGCGTGCCCGCGCACACCCTGCCCGAGGTGCGCCCGTCGGCCGGCCGCTTCGGCGCCGCCGCGCTGGCGGACCTCGGCCCCGCGTCCGCGGTGCTCGACGGGGTCCCCGTCTCGGGCGTGCTCGGCGACCAGCAGGCCGCGCTCTTCGGGCAGGCCTGCTTCGAGCCCGGCATGGTCAAGGTCACCTACGGCACGGGCAGCTTCGCGCTCGCCAATGCCGGCCCGGAACGCCCGCCCGCGCCCGAGGGCCTCACCGCCAGCTGCGCGTGGGACCTCGGCGAGCACGCGTCGGCCTCGCACGGCCGCGTCGCCTACTCGCTCGAGGGCTCGGCCTTCGTCTCGGGCGCCGCCATCCAGTGGTTGCGCGACGGGCTCGGCATCATCGCTTCGGCCGCCGAGGTCGGCCCGCTGGCGGCGTCGGTCCCCGACAGCGGCGGTGTCACCTTCGTGCCGGCCCTCACCGGCCTCGGCAGCCCGTGGTGGGATCCCCAGGCGCGCGGCATCGTCACCGGCCTCACCCGCGGCGCCGGCCGGGCCCAGATCGCCCGGGCCTGCGTGGAGGCGATGGCGTTCCAGGTGCGCGACATGACCGATGCCATGGCCGCCGCCTCTTTCCATCCACTCTCCGCACTGCGGGCGGACGGGGGTGCCGCCACGATGGACCTCCTCCTCGAGCTGCAAGCCGAGCAGAGCCGCATGCCGGTGGCCCGTCCGCGCTCACTCGAGTCGACCGCGCTGGGCGCCGCCACCGTCGCCGGCCTGGCCGAGGGGGTGTGGTCCTCGCTCGACGAGCTGGCTGGGCTCTGGGAGGCCGAGGCCGTCTTCGAGCCTCAGCTGCCGGCCGAGCTCTCCGACGCCGCCCACGCCGCCTGGCGCCGCGCGGTCGACAAGTCCATGGGGTGGGCCGACCTCGATCCGGGGTAGGGCCCTGGCACTCCTTTCCTCCTGATGAGGGTCCGACATGCACGAATCCTGTGCGCCAAGCACGAATCGTGCACGTCCTTTCCGCTTTGGCACTACCACGCAACGGGCGCAGCGAGCAGAATGAATCCTGAGGGCGCCGGAGTGCGTGTGCGAACTCACGCGTGCGCAACACGGACGCAGGAAGTGCAGCGTGGTGCTGGGCGAAGCTCGTCTGCGAGTTGCAGGCCGTCTGTCCCTTCGGCATACCGCGAGGACGCTCTGTGTCGGTGCCGCCACCGTGGTGGTGGTTGCCGGGACCATTGCCGCGTTGGACGCCGCCGCGGTGATGGGCAGCACGCCCACCGTGGCGGCCTTGAGCTGTAACGACAGCTGGACCGGTGCAGCGGCCACGACCGATTGGAACACCGCCGCCAACTGGAGCTCAGGGATTCCGAACAGCACGAGCATCGATGCCTGCGTCCCGGGCGACGCGACGGTCGTCGTGCCCGACGCGTCATTCGCCATCGGCGAACTCACCGTTTCGACCGGCAGCAGCCTCACCATCGGAGTCGGCAGCACCGCCGGCACCGCGGCGACCCTCAGCGTGTCGTCCGGCCTGGAGAACGACGGCACGCTGGTCGCGGGCTCCTCTGGCACGTCCGGCAACGCCAGCCTGACCCTCGACGGGCCGATCACCAACACCGGTACCCTCATCGTGGAGGGCACCGTCGCCATTGGCAACCGCGTTTCGGCCGGCAACAGCGTGTCACCCCGCGACACCGTCTCCTCTCTGTCCAATGACGGCACGCTCGGCGTCGCGGCCGGTGGACTCGTCGACCTGGGCGCTTCGTCGACGATCACGAATGGTTCCGACGGGATCCTCGTCTTCGGGATCGACGGGCCCCCGACCTCGACGTCCGATTACGGGCGCATCACCAACGGGATGCTCTCGCTGGCGGGGAGTGCGGATCCCGTCTTCGAAGACGGGTTCACACCGGCCGCGGGCAGTGAGTACTTCGTCGACACCGGGACGTCCAGCGGTGCTCTCACAACAGTGCTGCACAATGCGACGGCCGACTACTCCCACACGGGCGAGCTCGGCCTCACGGGCGGTGCGCCCGCCACCGCCACCTCGACGACCATCATCAGCTCGGTCCCGGCCGGATCGGGCGATGGGCACGGGGTGCAGTTCACGGCCACGGTGACCCCGTCCTCGGGCCCGTCGTCGGGCTCCGGCCCCACGGGGTCCGTGACCTTCTCCGCCGGCGGCCTCCTTCTCGGCAGCTCGTCGCTGAGGACCGCCGGGGCTGTCACCAGCGGGACGGTGGACGTCTCGAACCTGCCGGTCGGATCCGACTCGATCACGGCGGCATACAGCGGTGACGTCGTCTTCGATGCCAGCACTTCGTCGGTCCTGACCCAGGTCGTCAACCCGGAACCGACGAACATCACGATCACGCCCTCGTCCGCCGACCCCGAGCCGGGCCAACCGGTCACCTACACGGCCACCGTCGAAGCCACGGACACGGGGACACCGACGGGCACGGTCTCGTTCACCGACGACGGGAGCCCCGTCACGAGCTGCCAAGCCCTGAGCCTGGCGGCGGCCGCCCCACTCCAGGTCACGTGCACCGAGGGGTATGGATCGAGCGCGACCCACTCGATCGTCGCCACCTACAGCGGCGACGCGGACGACGCCGGCAGTACCACCTCGCTGGTCGAGTCGCTGGGCCAGATCCCGACCCAGACGACCGTCACGTCTTCCTCCCCCACCTCGGCCTACGGCCAGAGTGTGACGGTCACCGCCACGGTGACCCCGACACAGGGTGCAACGGTGAGCCCGAGTGGGACAGTCACGTTCTACGACTACGAGTCGACGCCGATCGCCGCGGTTGGCGTGTCCACGGTCGCCGGCGTCACCACCGCCACCCTCGACACGTCCGACCTCGTGGCCGGTCCCCACTCCATCACGGCGGCGTACGGCGGGGACCCGACCTTCAGCTCCAGCTCGTCCAGCGCACCGGTCGGCCTCAGCGTGGCCGAGGCGACGACGACGGTGACGCTGGCCAGCCCGACCGAGACGTCCGTCGTCGGCCAAGCCGTCGTGTTCACCGTCACGATCAGCTCCTCGGCCTCGGGCGAGACCGGTACGGTCCAGTTCGACGACAACGGGTCGATGATCGGAAGCGGCACCGTCTCGGGAGGGCAAGCCACGCTCCAGACCTGGTCGCTCACCCTGGGTACGCACCCGATCACGGCCGTCTACGAGGGGGACGACGACTTCGTCGGTAGCTCATCGACGAACACGGTCAACCAGACCGTCGGGCAGGCCTCGACGTCGACGGACGTGACCAGCAACGACAACCCCGGTTCGGTCGGAGAGAGCATCACCTACGCAGCAACGGTCACCGTCGACGGCCCCGGGTCCGGGACACCGACCGGCACCGTGTCGTTCAGCGATGGCGGGAGCCCCATCGCCACCTGTCAAGCCCTCGCGCTGCCCGCGACCCCCCCGCTGCAGGTGACGTGCTCCCGGGCGTATGACACGACCGCGAGCCACACCATCACGGCCACGTACGGCGGAGATGCCACCCTCATCAGCTCGACGGGAAGCCAGCCCGAGAGCGTGGCACCAGTGTCCACGACCACGTCCGTCGTCGCGTCACCGCTCACGTCGACCTACGGCCAGAGTGTCACGCTTAGCGCCACCGTGGCCCCGACGTCGGGGGCGGCGGGCCCCACCGGAACCGTGACGTTCGCCGACTACGGGACGACGCTCGGTTCCTCGACCCTGTCCACCAGCGGTGGGGTGACCACGGCCAGCATGCTCCTCACCACGCTCGCGGTGGGCTCTGACTCCGTCACAGCCTCGTTCGACGGCGGCGCGGACTTCCTGGCGAGCTCGTCCGCCACGACAGCGCCGGTCGCAGTGAGCAGGGCGCCGACGGGTCTGGGCCTGCTGACCTCGACCAGCCCCTCCCCGTTCGCGCAGTCGGTGACGCTCACGGCGACCGTCTTCCCGACCACGGGCTCGGGAGAGACCGGCACGGTGACCTTCTTCGACAACGACACGTCCATCGGGACGAGCAGCGTCTCGAACGGGCAGGCAACCCTCTCCACCACCGCACTGCCGGTGGGTACCGATCCCATCACGGCCAGTTACAACGGTGACGGTGACTTCATCGGCAGCTCGACCGCAGACGCGCTCAGCCAGGCGGTGAGCGTTCCCCGACGACCCTGATCCCGCGACCTACCCGCTGACCTGGAGCGTCACGGTGGCCACCAGCTGACCACCCTCCCCGTCCCACCGGGGAGAAATAAAGCAAGGAAATCCTTGTTATATTTCTTCTAGAGGAGCGGACCCTCCGCTCGGAAGGGTGGGCAGCCATGAGCGTGGCCATCGTGACAGGGGCATCCCGGGGACTCGGGCAGGCGTTGGCGACGGGGCTGGCGAGAGCCGGCTGGTCGCTGGTGGTCGACGGGCGCGACGGAGCGACGCTCGACGCGTCGGCGGACCTGATCCGCGCCCAGGCGACGCCGGGTGCGCGTGTGGTCGCCGTGTCGGGCGACATCACCGACGCCGACCATCGCCACGACCTCACCGGCGCCGCGTTCGAGCTCGGCGGTCTCGACCTCGTCGTCAACAACGCCGGGACGCTCGGCGCCTCGCCGCTGCCGTCGCTGGCCGACTACCCGCTGAGCGCTCTGCGCGTGACCTTCGAGGTCAACGTCGTCGCCCCCCTCGGCCTCGTCCAGGACGCGCTCCCCCTCCTGCTCGACGCGGCGCACCCGCGCCTGCTGAACGTGACGTCGGACGCCGCGGTGGAGGCCTACGAGGGGTGGGGCGGCTACGGGGCCGGCAAGGCGGCGCTCGAGCATCTCGGCGCGGTGCTGGCCGTCGAGTTGCCCGCGGTGACCGTGTGGTCCGTCGACCCCGGAGACCTGCGCACCGTGATGCACCAGGCCGCCTTCCCCGGCGAGGACATCTCCGACCGGCCCGAGCCGGCCACCGTCGTGCCCGCCTTCATTGAGCTCATCGCCAGCGACCGCCCGAGCGGCCGCTACCGGGCCGCCGACCTGGTCAGCGCGGAGGCAGTGGCATGAGTGCCATGGCCCCCGCCCTGGACCACGCCGCCGCCCGCCTGCCCGAGCAGCACCCGCTCTCGTTCTCGCTCCCTCCCGAGCTCGAGGCACCGTCGCCCCCCGAGTACCGGGGGATGACCCGCGACGCCGTCCGCATGCTGGTGGCCACCAGATCAGACAGCTCGCTCGTGCACACGCACTTCTCCGAGCTGCCCCGCTTCCTCGACGAGGGTGACCTGGTGGTCATCAACACGTCGGGGACGCTGGCCGCCGAGCTGGACGGCACCGGGCCGGACGGATCGGCCGTGCAGGTGCACCTCTCGACCCGGCTGCCCGCCGGCCTCTGGACGGTGGAGGTCCGCCGCGACGGCCGGGCCCACCTCGGTGCCGCCCCGGGCGACACCATCGCCCTCCCCGGCGGCGGCCACGTCGCACTGCTCGCCGCCTACTCCCCCGGTCCCGGTGGGGCCGGTGTGCGCCTGTGGGTCTCCCGCATAGAGACGCCCGAGCGCCTGCACAGCTTCCTGGCCCGTCACGGGCGCCCCATCCGCTACGGGTACGTCCGCGGCAGCTACCCGATCACGGCGTACCAGAACGTCTACGCCACCGAGCCCGGGTCGGCCGAGATGCCGAGCGCTGGGCGCCCCTTCACGCCCGAGGTCCTGACGCGCCTGATCGCCAAGGGCGTGGGTGTGGTCCCGCTCCTGCTGCACACCGGCGTCGCCTCGCTGGAAGCGAGCGAGCCTCCCTACGCCGAGTACTTCAGGGTGTCCCTGGCCACCGCCCATCACATCAACGACACCCGCCGCTCCGGCGGCCGCGTCATCGCCGTGGGCACGACGGTGGTGCGCGCGCTCGAGTCCGTGGTCGACGAACATGGGCACGTGCACCCGAGCGAGGGATGGACCGAGACGGTCGTGTCGCCCGAGCGGCCCGTCCGCTCCATCGACGGGTTCCTGACCGGCTGGCACGAGCCCGAGGCCTCACACCTCGCCATGCTCGAGGCGATCGCGGGGCGGCCGCTGCTCGAGGCGTCGTACGCCGCCGCGCTGGCCGAGGGCTATCTCTGGCACGAGTTCGGCGACGTCCACCTGGTACTGCCGTGACGGAGGGCGCGCGGACGGCGCGAGGCGCGACGTCGGAGTCGCCCCTCCAGCAGCTGCCCACCACGAGGCGGGCCATCCTCAACCTGCTGAAGCGCGAGGGGCCACTCGATGCGTCCGCCGTGGCCGGCGCCCTCTCCCTCACCCCCGCCGCCATACGGCTGCAGCTGGCCCACCTGGAGGAGGACGGGCTTCTGGCGCACCACGACGATGTGCCTGACGGTGCGGGCCGGGGCCGCCCCCGCCACGTCTACGGGCTGACGTCGGCGGCCGAGTCCCTCTACCCCAAGCGCTACGGCGACCTCACCACCGAGCTGCTCGGGTACCTGGGCGGCCCGGACGCGGCCCAGGTCGACGAGCTCTTCGAGCAACGCCGGCGCCGGCGCGTCGCCGGCGCGCTGCCCCGCACGGCCGACCTGCCCTTCGACGAACAGGTTGCTGCGCTCACCGCGATCCTCGACGAGGACGGCTACCTGGCGGAGGCGGGGCGGCTCGCAGACGGAAGCTGGCGGATCACCGAGCACAACTGCGCCATCCTCACCGTCGCTCACGGGTTCTCGCAGGCCTGCACGAGCGAGCTGGCCTTCATCCGTGATGCGCTCCCGGGGGCCACGGTGCGCCGGGTGGCGCACATCATGGACGGGGCGCACGTGTGCGCCTACGTCGTCAGCCCGCCGGCGTCGTAGAGTCCGCCGCCCGGATCTCCAGGACCGAGGCGCCGTCCACCTCGTGGATCTCGCTCTGGAGGAGCTCAATGAGGTGGTGCCCGCCGATCTCGACGATGAACTCGTCGACCGCCTGCCCGCCGTCTCGCTCCAAGATGTTGATGGCCACGATGTCCCCCCCGACGGCCCCGATCCGGCTGGCCACCAGGCCGAGGGCGCCGGGCCGGTCGGGCAGTGCGATCCTCACCACATAGCCAGCCATGCAACCAACGTTAGGCGGTCAATGTGAACTCACTGTTTCAGATTGTTTACGAATCCCCTGGGCTGCGGATTCGGCTCAGGCAGCGGCCGCTCTCGTGCGGGCGGGCACGTACTCGTCGACGTACTCGCGCTCGGAGAGCCGGGCGATCTCATGCATCAGCCGGTCGGTGAAGGCACGGCACTCGGTGTGGTCGTGGTTCTCGAGCGGGTCGTCGGGGTTCTCGGGCGGGTCCATCTGCATGGGCGCTCCGAAGCGGATGATGACCGTCTTGAAGGGCCGCATCCACTTGGAGTTGACCGGCTGCACGTCGGTCGTCCCCACCACGCCCACGGGGATCACGGGCACCCCGCACTCACGCGACAGCCTCGTCACCCCGGTCCGCCCCTTGTGCACGAACTGGTCGAGGCTCCGGGTGCCCTCGGGGTAGAGGCCCAGGATCCGCCCCTTCCCCAGCACGTCGTTGCGGGCGGTCTCGAGCGCCCGCTCCGAGACGCTCCCCCCGGTCCGCCGGATCGGGATCTGGCCGGCGGCCCGGAAGAACCAGGCCGTCTTCCACGACTCGAAGTACTCCGCCTTGGCGAGGAACGTCACCTTGCGCCGCACCACCAGGGGGACGAAGAACGAGTCACAGAACGACTGGTGGTTGGCGGCCAGCACCGCCGGGCCGTGCTTCGGGATGTTCTCCCGGCCCTCCACCTTCACGCGGTAGAGCACGAAGAAGATCGGGGTCAACACCGCCTTGAGCACCCAGTACGTCACAGGCCCAAGGTAGCCCTCGGCGACCGGCGGCGCACCGGAGTCCCGGCTGTGCTGAACTGCGGGCCGGATCACCCGAGCCCGGGGAGGAACACCGTGAGTGACGCGCTGACCGCAGAACCGTTCCTGTCCGGTCTGTTCTTCGGGGAGTGCCCGCGCTGGCACGACGGGCGGCTGTGGTACTCCGATTTCTTCGACCATGCCGTGTTCTCGGTGTCGCCCGACGGGGAACGCCGCGTCGAGGTGTCCTTCGACGGCGAGCCGGCGGGCCTGGGCTGGCTCCCCGACGGCCGGCTGCTCATCAACTCGCGGCTCGACCGCGCCATCTTGCGCCGCGAGGTGGACGGGACCCTCGTGCGCCACGGCGACCTCACGCCGTGGGCCACCTGGCACGCCAACGACATGGTGGTGGCCGCCAACGGGCAGGCCTACGCGGGCAACTTCGGGTTCGACCTCGACGGCCTGTACGACGGCTCGGTGCAAGCGAGCGCCATGGCGTCGACTTCGCTCGTGCGGGTTGACCCGGACGGCACCAGCTCCGAGGCCGCGGCGGACATTGCCTTCCCCAACGGCACGGTCATCACCGAGGACGGCGGCACCCTCATCATCGCCGAGAGCTTCGGCGGCGAGTTGACCGCGTTCGACCGTGAGGCGGACGGCACGCTGACGAACCGGCGCCAGTGGGCGGCGCTGGAGGGCATCGCGCCTGACGGCATCTGTCTGTGCGCGGACGGCTCCGTCTGGGTGTCCAACGCCCTGGCGCACGAGTGCGTCCGCGTGGCCGAGGGCGGGGAGGTGCAAGAGCGCGTCGTCACCTCCATGAATTGCTACGCCTGCATGCTGGGGGACGACGACCGACGCACCCTCTACATGGTCACCGCGGCAGACAGCAATGCCGCCGTGGCGCGGGCGGCCCGCAACGGCGCGTTGGAGAAGGTGCGGACGACGGTGCCGGGGGCCGGCCTCCCCTGAGGGCGGCTACCCCAGCTTGGTGAGCGCGCCGCGCAGGTGGCGCACGGCCTGGCCGATGCGCTGCTCGTTCTCAATGAGGGCGAAGCGGATGTGGCCGTCACCGCCGGGGCCGAACCCGACACCGGGCGACGTGGCGACATCCGCCTCGTTGACCAGGTACTTCGAGAACTCGAGCGAGCCCATTTCACGGTAGGGCTCCGGGATCGGGGCCCACACGAACATGGTCCCCTTGGGGGGCACCAGGTGCCACCCGATGCGGTTGAGCCCGTCGCACAGGGTGTCGCGGCGCGACCGGTAGATCGCGTTGATCTCCTTGGGGTAGTCCGGCGCCTCGTTCATGGCCACGATGGCGGCGATCTGAATGGGCTGGAACGTCCCGTAGTCGAGGTACGTCTTGAGCTTGGTCAGCGCCTGGAC
>Ga0209415_10015739_pt1 | contig 12231 bp, 8 predicted proteins | sample PeaSoiSIISIP2007_FD_187696 | JGI IMG/M metagenome (GOLD analysis project Ga0209415, IMG submission 187696) | Peat soil microbial communities from Weissenstadt, Germany - SII-SIP-2007 (SPAdes) (version 2) | ecosystem: Environmental > Terrestrial > Soil > Wetlands > Peat | place: Germany... | reverse complement strand
CCTTTGTCGTGCGCGGCTTCGAGTGCATCGGCGATCTGGCGCGCATAATTCAGGGCAGTCTCAATCGGAAGCGGCCCATGCAGCGGTTCGCCTTCCACCAACTCCATGATCAGCGCTCGATCTTCGATGCCATAGATCTGCGCGATGTTGGGATGGTTCAGGGACGCGAGCACCTTGGCTTCGCGCTCAAAGCGGGCCAGCCTCTCCGGGTCCTGCGCGAGAGCGGCGGGAAGAATCTTGATCGCGACTTCACGATCGAGCTTCGTGTCTTTGGCGCGATACACCTCGCCCATGCCACCGGCGCCGAGGGGCGCGAGGATCTCGTAAGGCCCCAGGCGAGCGCCGGATGCCAGGCTCACTTCTTCGCCCCCGCGCTCCAATTCGTCACCACAGTCAACGGCGGGGACGCCGCGCCCGAGCCGATCGTGGTGCAGATGAGGAAACGCTTGCCGTCCGCGGTGACGTCGTACTCGAACAGACCGCTGTTTACGTTGGTCGCCATGTGCGCGTCAAACAGCGCTGCCGGAGTCCCGGCTTCAAAAGAGGGCTTGGGTCCCGCGACTGCTTTCACGGGTACGGCCATCATCTTTCCGTCCGCTGCTTCAAAGTAAAGCTCTTTGCCGTCGCCTCGCCAGCGCGGAGCCTGGCCGCCTGCAATCGAAATAGTCCACTCGCCGTCGCTGGGGGGAAACGGTCGTACGTAAACCTCGCGCTGGCCCGACCGGTCCGATGTGAAGGCCATCCAGTGGCTGTCCGGCGAGAGTTGGCCAAGGAGCTCGTCAAACTCTGTCCGCAGGAAGGGCATTGCCTTTCGGTCCGCCGTGCCGTCGCCGGTCGGGAGAACCCAAAGATCATATTTGTTCTTCGGATCAGCCTCGGCGTAAACGATGAACCGGCCGTCCCGCGACCATTGCTCGGGGAAGTCGGCGACCGTGTTGGGCAGCAGCAGCTCATCCTGGGCGCTTCCGCTGGCGGCTTTTTTATACAGATTGTAGGGGCTTTTGCGAAGTGACGCAAAGACGATGCGGTCGCCCTTAGGCGACCAAACGGGCGCGATGTTGAACGACACATCGCTGGTGAAGCGCGTCTCGGTTCCACGGCTCAGATCGCGCACCCATAGATCGAAGTGGGTGGGCGAATTGCGCCGGAACATGATTGATTTCTCATCGGGCGAAATCGCAGGGTCAAAGACAGCGCCAGGCATGCCCACCGGGCCGAGCGATTTGCCCGTTCGATCGTACCAGCCGATTTGGTTTGTCCCACCGGCAGCCCCGCCGGTCTCGTACAGCAACACACCATTATCCGAAACAGCGGCCGGGAGATAAGTATTGTTGCTGGTTAAGGAGACACCCTCGGCCACAGGAAACACCTCTCCCGAGACCTGCGCGCTGGCGGCATTGAAGGGCAGCGCCATCAACGTGTTTTCACGGACGAACAGAATGTGGCCGGTACGGTCGCTCCGTGCGGGGGGCGCGAACACGGCGCTCGACAAATCCGCCAGAATACGCCGGTTCTCTTTGCCGTCGAGCGTGCTGACATAAACACCGTAGCTTTGGTCTGTCCCCCTGCGTGCCATGTCTAGAAAATGGCGGCCGTCGGGCAGAAACACCGGATGCCGTCGGTCGCCGAAACTGGTCTTCGTCACATCGGAGGAAACGCCGCCAGCCGCCGCGACCTGCTGGATCCGACCGTCGAAGTTGTTCGGCGAGAACACGATGACATCGTCCCGATTCCACGATCCGCCCCGTCCATCGGGCGCGTCGCACAGCGATTGCGCCGGGCCCCCGCTGGCGGCGACCTTCTTCAGCTTTCCCTCGGCGAAGAAACCGATATAGCGGCTATCGGGCGACCAGAACGGGTACGTGGCCTCCTCGGTAAAGGGCATCGGCTGAGCCTGAAGCGCATCCATCGCCCTCAGCCAAAGCTGCCGCTTTCCATTGACTTCTGCGGCAACGACGAGGGTGCGGCCATCCGGGGAAATGGCGAAGCTATGAACCGTGCTGCCTTCCGGCGCGGCGATGGTGTAGCGCAGCGTCTGTCCCGGCGGAGAGGTCTGGTGGAAATAGACGAAGGCCAGCGCCGCCGCGGCGATGAAGAATAGCGCAGTCGCTGCGGGCCACAGCCATTTGAGCCGTGAAGGCGAAAGAGCGGTTACTTGAGGTTGCACGTCCGTGAGTAGCAATCGCCAATCGCCGATGGCTTGCAGCCGCAGCTTGGGGTCCTTTTGCAGGCACGCTTCCAGCAGCCGCCGCACTTTCGCCGGAACTTGGGTAAGATCCGGCTCCGTCTTAAGCACCGCCGCCAGAGTGTCTGAAATCGTTTCGCCATCGAACAGCCGCTTGCCCGTCAGCATCTCGTACAGCACCACGCCGAACGCCCAAATATCCGCCCGCTTGTCCACTGCCTTGCCGCGAGCCTGCTCGGGACTCATGTAGGCCGCCGTCCCCAGGATCATTCCGGCTTGCGTCGACCGCATGGTCAAGGTCGGCGATTTCGCAGGATCCGCGCTGCTCGAAGCCGGATCGTTCGCAACCGCGGCAAGGCCGAAATCGAGCACTTTCACGACTCCCGCCGGCGTGACCATGATGTTGGCCGGCTTCAGGTCGCGATGAACGATGCCCTTCTCGTGCGCGGCTTCGAGAGCTTCGGCAATTTGGCGCGCGTAGTTCAGCGCGGTCCCCAGCGGAAATGGGCCTTTGAGAGGTTCCCCGGGCACCAACTCCATCACCAACGCTCGATCTTCGACCCCATAGATCTGGGCGATATTGGGGTGATTCAGCGACGCGAGCACCTTGGCTTCGCGCTCGAACCGGGCGAGTCTCTCCGGATCTCCACCGACCGCAGCGGGCAAAACCTTGATCGCAACTTCGCGATCGAGCCTGGTGTCTTTGGCGCGGTACACCTCGCCCATTCCACCCGCGCCGATGGGCGCGAGAATCTCATACACGCTCAGCCGGTCACCAACGGAGAGGTGCATACTGTGATTTAGCTCAGTCTAACCGATCAGAAGCGTTTTCCGTCAATGTGGGCAGCAGCGGGATAAGGATAAGACCGGCCGCGGATTCCGATGTTGGTGCGATACTCTACTTATGCCCTTCAAGACGCATCGCTTCGTAAGCCTCCTCTTTGCACTTGCTGCCGCCACAGCGCCCGTATGGGCACAAACCGATGTGAAGGCGATCTTTCTGAAGCATTTGAAAACCTCGCGCGACTTTACGCTGAAAGTAGCGGACCAGATGCCGGATTCGACATACGGTTTCAAGCTCACGCCTCCTCAGATGAGCTTCGCCGAGCAGCTGGTCCATTTGTCGCAGGCTCTGGGGTTTATGCTCGCGCCATTTTCTGGCGCGGCGCCGAATCCGCCCAAGCCCGCATCGATGAATAAAAAGGACGTGATCGCGTTTATGACCAAGTCCTACGACGATGCCCTCCAAGTGGTGTCGAAGTTGACGCCCGAACAGATGTCAAAAACGTACAAGAGCGATGAGGGCACCATGACAGGACTCGAATTGCTCATGTCCACGCTCGATCACTGCACGCATCATCGCGCGTCCGCGGAAATGTACCTGCGCGCCAAAGGGATCACACCAACGGATTACCAGTTCTGAGGGAGCACGGGGAGCAGCCGAAGCCGACCGGCTCACTTGGCTGGCCGGCGGATGGCGGAATCCTTCTTGAGGGTCCACATCCGAAAACCGCCCAAGAAGGCATTTTCATTGCTTCCCAAGCTGGTCTTGTCGGGGAGTTCCTTCAACTTCTTCGCATTTCCGCCGCCGAGAACGACGTATTCCGCCGCAAGCGCCTCTCGAAGCTCGGTGACAACTTTGTGAACCTTGCGCTCCCATTTGTTTTTGCCTAATCGTTTGCGACCCCGGAGCCCAAGGTAGTCCTCGTAAGTTTTGCCGTGCTGGTAGGGCAAATGCGCCAGTTCCATCGGTTGCAGAACGCCATCCACGATCATGGCGGAGCCGAGGCCAGTGCCCAAACCAAGGAACAGCATTCTCCCGCCTTCGTAACTGCCAAGGGCTTGCATAGCTGCGTCGTTGACAATCTTGACGGGCTTTCCAAAGGCTTTGCGAAAATTGTACCCGACCCAACCGGCCCCAAGGTTGAACGGCTCGCGCAGCGGGCGGCTCTGGACAACCGGACCGGGATAGCCGATCGACACAGCGTCGTACGGGCGATTCTTCAGGGCGGACTTCACTTCCCGCGCCATATCTGCCGCGGTGAACGATGGACCGGAGACGATCTTGATCGGCGTCTTCATGCCGGTAACAAGTACCTTGACGTGAGTGCCGCCGACGTCGATGACTAGAATCTTGGATGCTGTAGGCACCATTGAAAGATAGCAGGTGGGAAAGCGGGATTTGGGGTTGGGGATTGGGGATTAGGGGGTGCGGTGAGCTAGAGACTTAGAATGGAAGCAAATGCACCGTCTGGTTTTGTTTCTATTCCTGGCTGCTTCGGCGGCCACCGATATTCCGCAGCGGCTGGCGCGCTGGAAGCCGGTGGAAATGCCGTTTCACGCCGAGACGCTGAATGCGCGAGAGCGGCAGGAGGTGGATAAACTGGTAGCGGCATCGCGTGAGATGGAGGCGATTTACTGGCAACAGAGCGATCCGGAAGCGCTGGAACTGTACAAGACCACAAAGGATCCTAATCTCAAGAAGCTGCTGTTCATGAACGGCGCGCGATTCGATCTGATCGACGACAACAAGCCGTTCGTCGGCACGAAGCCAGTTCCGCCGGGGCGCAACCTGTATCCCGCGGGCCTGACCAGCGCGCAGGTGGAAGCGTACGTGAAAGCGCGTCGTTCGGAGAAAGACGGCGAGAAGGATGCGATCTACAGTCCGTACACGGTCCTGCGCTGGCAAGGTGGAAAGCCCGGCGGAAAGCTGGAAGCGATTCCGTATCACGTCGAATTCAAGCAATGGCTGGAACCCGCGGCGAAATCGCTACGCGAAGCGGCGGAGGCGAGCGACGACAAAGATTTCGCCCAGTTCCTGCGAATGCGCGCCGACGCATTGCTCTCCGACGACTATTATCCGAGCGATCTCAAGTGGCTGGACTTGAAGAATCCGAAGATCGATGTGATTTTCGCGCCGTATGAGACGTACCTGGACGGCGTGCTGGGCGTGAAGACTTCGTACGAAGCCGCCATCTTAATCCGCAATGAGCCCGAGAGCGCGAAGCTGGCGTTGTATCAGAAGTACGTTCCCGACATTCAGGACGCGCTGCCGCTGGCGCCCGCCGACCGGCCATCCAAGCGCGGCCAGCCGACACCCATGGAAGTGATGGACGCGCCGCTCCGCACAGGCGATCTGCTGCACGGATACCAGGCCGTGGCGGACAACCTGCCGAACGATCCGCGCATCCACGATACAAAGGGTACGAAGAAGATCTTCTTCAAGAATTTCATGGACGCGCGCGTGAATTACGTCGTGCTGCCGCTGGCGAAATATCTGATGCCGGAGGCGCAGGCCGCGCAGGCTTCGGGCGAGGGATATCTGGCGGCGGTGGTGCTGCACGAGATCTCGCATGGGCTGGGGCCGGCATACTCGCGGGTGAACGGTAAACAAGTGCCGATCACGGAAGCGATCGGCCCGGTGTATTCGGCTCTGGAAGAAGCCAAGGCCGACGTGGTGGGAATGTACGGCCTCGCGTGGCTGATGGATCATGGAGCGCTCGCGAAGAATCGCGCGCAGGAATATTACTCGTCCTATGTAGCTGGAATCTTCCGTTCAGTGCGCTATGGAGTGGCCGAGGCGCATGGGCGCGCGGAAATGATGGAGTTCAATTACCTGGTGGAACAAAAGGCAGTGAATCGCTTGGCGGGCAAATACGAAGTGGATTTTGCGAAGATGCCGGCGGCGATCGCGTCGCTATCGAAGGAGCTGCTCACGATTGAGGCGGCGGGCGACCGCCAGCGCGCCGAAGCGTGGTTCAATCGCTATGACAAGATGCCGGCGGAGTTGGCCGAGGCTATGAAGGCGGCGTCGAAACTGCCGGTGGATGTGTGGCCGGAATTTTCGTTCAAGGCAATGGAATAAGCAATGAGGCGGCTGACCGCGCCAAAGTTGGCCGTTATCCTCGCTTCGCTTGTGTCGTTCGTATGGATAGTTGTTCTGTATGCGATGCCGCCGAACCCGGCGCACGGACCGCGCGCGGCCACGATGTTGGCAATTCCGGTCGGTTTGAGTCTTTGGGGACTATCCTCGGACAGATTCCGGAGGCCAGCCGGCGCTACACTTCTCGTGTTCTCGCTGCTTGTGTTCTTCGTATCCGTGTGGATGATTGGGCTGTCTTACTTGCCCAGCGCGATTCTGCTACTCATAAGCAAAAGGGCCGAGGATTTGTGCCCCGACCCTCTCACGCTTGCGAAATGATTACTGATAGGTCGCGTTGATCGAAACACCCGTAAACCCAAACTTAAAGCCGTAGTTAAGGCTGGGCGCTGCAGTTGTGAAGGTGCCGAAGCTGGTCGCGTTTTCAACGCTCAGGGATCCGGTTCCGGCCGGCAGGGTGCTGGTCACGTAACCGGGAACTGCAAAAGTCAACGCGCTTTGATTGGTAATGCAGGTAAAGCTGCCGAATACTCCGCTATTCAGGTCTGACGAATCGCCGGAGATGATCACGTACGTGCCTGGACCTCCGCCGGTCCAATTTACCGTGACTCCTTGCCCGCGGTTGACGGTGGCATCCGCGGTTTGATTGGATGCGGTCCACGTAAGAATCGGATTGGGGAGATTCACCGTCGTATTAAAGCTGCCGACGTCGGCTCCGCCCGAACCGTTGAAGGTGAAAGCTCCGCCACTGGAAGTGATGGCATTCGACGGAAGCAAGGCGGTGTAAAACCCCTTGAGGAGCGCCAACGTCATCAGAGGATAGGTGGTTCCAGTCGGTCCTGTGAGGGAGATGTTGCCGGCATCCAAGCCGGTGACCGTGGTGGTCCCGCCGCCGGTCGAGATGGTCTCGCTGACGAAACAGCTGCCTAGCGAGAATACCGAGCTCGAAGAGCCAGTCGAAGACGAATACGTCGAGCCAGTGGCTTTACTAAAGTCCGCTAAGGCGATGTTCGTTGTCTGCGGCGTGTTATCCGTCGTCGAAGTAGGTCCGATGAGCTGGCCTACAATCACATCTCCCGATTTCACCGTACTCTGACCGCTGAGGCTGCTGATCGTACCTCCGGAAACTCCAAAGATTGAGTCGTTGCACTCGCCGCCGCTCGCGCTGATCGCCAGGTGGCCAAAATTGGAAGTGGTGATGGCATTGCCACTGCCCGTGACTCCAACCACGGTGACGTAACAGCTTGTCGGAGCGTTATCCGGTATTGTTACGTCGATCTGATTCACGCCCGGATAACCCGACGAGCCTCCGTAAAGGACCTTGCCCGGAACTCCGCCAAAGTAGATCTGCAAAGGAGTGTTTACGACGTGAGGCGTGCCTGTAAAAACTGTGTCGCTATCGGCGGTGTCGGCGCCCAATCCCGAGCCCCACAAGACGATAATGTCTCCTGGCTTCGCGGAATTCGTGTAACCGTACAAGGCTCCGGTGCTCGCGTTGGTGGCGATAACGCCGTCACTGTAGGTACCGAAGCCAAGGGCGTACGGCACCACCTGGAATGAGAAGGCACTGCTCGTCGCGCCGTTGTAGGTGACCGTAACGGTGGCGGAACCGGTGGGCGTGCTGGATGGAAGAACCGCCGCGATCTGGCCGGGACTCGCGTAATATATCCCCGGGGTAAACGTCTTGCCGCCCGCTTGAACCGACAGACTGGCCCCAGCCGACGTCGCGGGTATTCCCGGGCTGGCGCTCGAATTCAGCGTTAAGTTTCCGGTTGGAGCATTCGCCAGATTGGTGCCAGAGATCAAAAAGAGGGTACCCGGAGCAACGCCCGAATTCGGGAAACCGGTCGGGATGAAGCTGTAATTGTTCACCACGCCAGTGATGGTGGGCCCGCTCGGCGTGGTCGATCCGCCGAAGGTGTCGAATTGCAGATTGATCGAAGTCCCGTTGATCGCGGTGACCAGAATCGCTGCGTAATTGCCGCCGTTAGTATGCACGGCTAGCACGTCGTTGGCAGCGGGTGTGATCGAGGCTGCAGTGAGTAGGCCCCCAGCCGCAAGTGCGGAGATCACGGTCGATGACAAGCCGCTGAAGCCGGTCGAACCCGTATAACCGAAGGAGGCGAGATCGGCGCCAGTCGCCGATCCTTGGAAGGTGATCGTGGTGCCGGTCCAAGTAATGTCTCCGCCGGACGTGACGGTCTTGCCAGTGTCTAGGTTGAGCGTGGTATTCGCCGACAGGGTGGGAGTCCCGGTGACGTCGGCCAGGGCTGCAACGGGAAGAGCGAATACTAAAACTGCTAGAACGTTACGAGTAAATAGCTTTGACATACTTCCTCCTCTGGGATGCGGCAAAAGCATGAGCGGACAGTCTCCTATCGATCTTATGTGAGAAACCCGCGACCAGCGTATCAGGGCTAACCTTAGAAAGGGCCCCACAATACACCTAGTCTCCGGTGACAGGCTCTTCGGCGAGGCGCCCGCTCGGAATCTCCTGATCCTTGTATTGCAGTTGATACAACTTCCAGTATATGCCACGCACCGCAAGCAGTTCCTGATGCGTGCCGATCTCGCGCAACTTGCCTTTGTGCATGACGATGATGCGGTCGGCGCGCTGGATGGTGGAGAGACGATGCGCGATCACGATGGAGGTGCGCCCCACCACCAGGTGCTGCAGCGCCTCTCGAATGCGCAGTTCGGTTTCGGTGTCGACGCTGGAAGTGGCTTCGTCCAGGATCAGGAAGCGGGGGTTGTGCGCGAGCGCGCGAGCGAAGTTGATGAGCTGCTTCTGCCCGGTGGAATATCCGGTGCCTCGTTCGCGCACCGGCTGGGCAAAACCTTCCGGAAGCGTTTGGACGAAGTCCAGCAGGTTTACGCGCTCGGCAGCGGTGGAGATCTGGTCGTCGGAGATGCCTTCGGTGCCGAGGCGAATGTTTTCGGCAATCGTGCCGGTGAACAGATGCGGATCCTGGAGCACCACTCCGAAGTGGCGGCGCAGGTCTTCGATCTGGAAATCGCGGATATCGATACCGCCGATGCGGATCACTCCGCGCTGCACGTCGTAGAAACGCAGCAGCAGGCTGGACATGGTGGTTTTTCCCGCGCCGGTGTGGCCCACCACGGCAATGGTCTCGCCCGGCTCGATGCGGAAGCTGACGTCGCTCAAAACCCAATCCTCATCTTTATAAGCGAACCAGACGCGCTCGAATTCCACCGCGGCGGGCGATCGTGGAAAAGGCACGGACTGGGCGGGCGATTGGATCTGGACTGGCGTGTCGAGCAGTTTGAAGACGCGCTCGGCCGCGGCCATGGCGGATTGCATAATGTTGTACTTTTCGCTCAAATCCTGAATCGGCCGGAAAAATCGCATTCCATATTGGAAGAAAGCAACGACTACACCGATCTGGATAGCGCCGCCGCGCACGCGGAATCCGCCATAAGCCAGCAGCAACGCCAGCGCCAGCATGCCGAGGAATTCAGCGACCGGATAAAACCAGCCGTAGGCGATGATGGCGTCCTTGTAGGCTTCCATGTGATCGCGATTGATTTGCTCAAACTCGGCGCGGCTGCGGGCCTCGCGATTGAAGAGCTGCAGAACCGCGATGCCGCTGATGTGCTCCTGCAAATAGGCGTTGATGCGAGCGATTGCCACGCGAATCCGGCGGTAACTTACCTGCACGGAACGCCGGAATTGCATGGTGACCAGCACCACCAAGGGCATTACCGCGAGCAGGAACGCGGTCATGCCGGGGCTTAATTCGAGCATCGCAACGATGACGAAACTGAGCATCAGCAGGTCGCCCAGGATCATCAGCAGGCCGGAGGAGAACAGTTCGTTGAGCGCATCGACGTCGGTCGTGATGCGAGTGACGAGGCGGCCGACGGGATTGTGATCGTAGAAAGAAAGGTCCAGGCGCTGGAGGCGGGCCATGATTTCGCGCCGCAGATCGAACATGGCTTTTTGTCCCACCCATTGCATGATGTACTGCTCGCCGAAATCGCAAAACATGCCGAAGATGACCACCAGCAGGTATAGAAATGCGATCTGCGCGAGACCCCGCAACGGGCCAGAGGCCAGGTACGGGTCGAGTACAGTGTGCGTCGGCTTGCCAGACGGCGCGAGATAGCGATCGATAGCCAGGGCAGTGAGGAGCGGCCCGATGGCTTGCAGTGCGGCGTTGACGAGCAACAGCACCAACGCGGCGGCAACCGGCAGCTTGTAAGGACGTATGTAGGTGAGGAGGCGTCGCATGAGACGCCCGTCGTAGGCTTTTCCTAGGACTTCTTCTTCCACGTAATTTCAGTTTAACGTGTGGCGCACGCACCCTCGAATGTCAAGGTCGCCGATATTTTCGGTGGTTCTGGGCGACGCCGCTCAAGGGCTTAGGTTTCGATTCCGGAAGCTAAGATATCGGTCACCTTCTCGAAATGGAAACCTTGCTCCATCAATTTCGGCAAAAGCTCGCGCACGGCTTGGAGCGTGACGCCGATGTCGGGGCGGTGCTCGAGAACACGGCCATCGTGCAGGCAGAGAATCGCGCCCCGGGTGGCGCCATGGAGCAGGCGGGAGACGACAGCGGGCGCCGGCTGCTTCCAGTCCAGCGCCAGAGTGCTCCACATCACGCCGCTAAGACCGAGGCGCTGTTGCGCCGATCCAAGACCGAACCAACGTGCCCCGTACGGAGCTCGGAAATAGCGGGGGCGGAGTCCGGTGGCGTGTTCGATGGTTTCTTGAGCGGCCGTCAGCTCGCGATGAATGAACCCGGGCGACTGGAGCGCGAGCAGCGGGTGTGTGTCGGTGTGGTTGCCGATCTCGTGTCCGGCGGCAGCGACTTCGCGGGCCACGCCGGGCAACCGGCGCACATTGCCGCCGCATTGAAAGAAGGTAGCTGACGCGCGGTAAAGAGCCAGGATTTCCAGCAATTCGGCGGTGGATTCACTGGGTCCGTCGTCGAAGGTGAGCGCAATGGCGGGCCGAGTGTTCGTGCCGCGACAGATGGAAGGAGCGAGCCAGGAGCAAGAGGGGACGCGAACAGCATAGGCCAGCGCACCTGCCGATAGGACGGCGCCGCCCACGGTTGTTTCGACGATCCGGGCAAGGTCGGCCATGCACAGGGGCTCGGGCTAAGGTTAACAGATGGTGATGCTGGGAGAGCGGCAGGCGGCCAAAAAAAAGCCGGGCGCTGGGAGGGCGTCCGGCACGAGGACCATCCGCGGGGCGATTCAAAGCCGCGCCCGCGGAGGCGGAGGAATTCTATTCAGGCGAGCAAGCCGCCATGCCCGAGACAGGCGACTTCCCAACCCGACACACGGTAGCGGGCCAACATCGGCGGCAACATCAAATCTACGACGTTTGGTTTCGCGGAGCGGAAGCAGCCCGGCGCAGACACAATCGGAATGTCGTCTTTGTAGCCCAGCAAGAAGAGATTGCCCGGCTCCACGGGCGCCAGAAAGCGTTCAATGTGGCACCCGGCTCGAACCATGGCTCGGCCGATGACATCGTCGGGGCCCGCGGGGGCGGTGGTGGACGCTATCAGCAGCGCGGTTGGTTTGGCGCGGAGCAGGTGCTGGAGCGAACGGGCGACGGCGCTTTCCTCTTCCACAGACGAGAGAACGAAACTGGCGCTGGTTCCGAGGCGCTCCAAACGCTGGCGCATAATATTTTCAAACAACTGTCTGGCTCGTTCCCCATTGACGGGGTCCGTGTAGAGAATAGCGACGGCCGGGCTGCGCAGGGGACGGGCCTGCAAGATGGGGCCTCTTTCCTTGACAATCGAAATCATGGCGTCGAGTTCCGGCTTGGCCACTGCGAACGGAGTGCTCTTGACGGTAGCCACGCGCTGCCCGGAGCGCGCATAGGAAAAATTAAGCGACGTGGCTATGGCCATACTGGCGGTGCAATTGATTTGTTTTAGAAGTTCATCGTCCACCAAAAGGCAACACGCCTCGGTACTGAATAAGTTCGCCCTCCCACCAGCGGCCAGACGGATTTCGAGCGCACCACAGCCGATTTCGCTCGCGACCTGCATAACAGCGTCGTCCTCGCCTACTTCGCCTTCTTCCAACTCGGTGACCCAGACCTCGTTCATTCCTTCGGTCTGGAGCATCCGAGCGTCTTCTTCACTGATCACGTGGCCCTTGGCGAGCAATTTCTTGCCACCGGCTC
>Ga0209415_10015738_pt1 | contig 12231 bp, 11 predicted proteins | sample PeaSoiSIISIP2007_FD_187696 | JGI IMG/M metagenome (GOLD analysis project Ga0209415, IMG submission 187696) | Peat soil microbial communities from Weissenstadt, Germany - SII-SIP-2007 (SPAdes) (version 2) | ecosystem: Environmental > Terrestrial > Soil > Wetlands > Peat | place: Germany... | reverse complement strand
AAGATCATCGTCGCCTACATCAAGCCCTTCAAGCTCGACGACGTGAAATTGGCCGTCGGTGAGGCCGGTGCCCAAGGTATCACGGTCATGGAAGTCAAAGGCTTCGGTCGCCAGAAAGGCCACACCGAACTGTACCGCGGCAGCGAGTACCACACCGACTTCATCCCCAAGGTGAAGATCGAACTGGTGGTGCCCGACGCCGTGGTTCCGAAGGTCTTGGCCGCCATCACAGCCTCCGCTCGCACCGGCAAGATCGGCGACGGCAAGATCTTCGTCCTTCCCGTGGAGAGCGCCACGCGCATCCGCACCGGGGAGACGGGAGAGGAAGTCCTCTAGGACCTCCCAAGGGGAAGCCTCCGCTTCCTCGAATCCATTGGCCAGGGAAGACGCGCTTCGGCGCGTCTTTTTTCGTGTTTCCTCCACGGATGGATGGTTCCTCCCCCACCCTGCGAGGATCGAGGACGACACTTCTACTTTCTCGACGATGTCCCAAGCCGACCTGTCCGGATCCTTTGGTACCCGCCTGAACGCTCTCGCGCAGCGGTTGGGCGAGTTGGACGAGGCCTATTACCGGCATGCCATGCCGCTCGCGACCGACCAGGAATACGACGCGCTGCGCAACGAATACGACGCCCTCGCCCAAAGCGAGGGAATCCCGGAGTCCGAGCGGTACACGAGGTCGGTGGGCGACGACCACGTGGACGGGTTCGAGACGGTGGTCCACCAGCGGCGGATGCTGTCCCTGGAGAAGGCCTCCACGCAGCCGGCGTTCCTGCCGCCGGACGGAGAGGACGAGCCCGCCGAAGCCGCCGAGCGCGTGCCCGGATGGGAGAACGGGACCGCCTGGGGAAAGCTCAGGGCCTGGGCCCTGCGTCTGGGACAATCGATCGGACAGGAAATGTCCGAACTGGACCTGGTCGTGGAGCCCAAGATCGACGGCATGTCCGTCTCGCTGACCTACGAAGGAGGAGTGCTCCTGCGCGCCGTCACCCGCGGCGACGGGGTCCGGGGGGACGTGGTCACCTCGCAGGTCCTGGCCGCGGACGCGGTTCCCCAGCGCGTCCCGGAAACCGCGCGCTTCGAGGTGCGCGGCGAGCTCTACCTGCCCCGATCCGCGTTCGACGCCCTGAACGCCGCCCTCGCGAGCGCGGGCGATCCGCTCCTGGCCAACCCCCGCAACGCCTGCGCGGGGCTCATGAAGAGGAAGGACCCGTCCACCCTGGCGGGCGTGGGCATCCGTTCCTTCCTCTATTTCGCGACCACCTCGGCGGCGCCGTTGCCCGCCTCGCACGCGGCCCGCCTGGCCTGGCTCGGTCGGCAGGGCTTCCAGGTCCACCCGCGGGTGGAATCGGTGCGGGGCATCGGCGCGGCCTACGGGATTTGCCGACGGTTCCTGTTCCTCCGGGATGGACTGGACCACGAGATCGACGGCATGGTGGTCAAGCTGGACGACACCTCCCTCTACGAGACGGTGGGTTCCACCGAACACCATCCGCGCTGGGGCATCGCCTACAAGTTCCCGCCCGAGCGGCGTCCCACGCGGCTCCTGGCGATCTCCATCCAGGTCGGGCGCACAGGGGCGCTCACCCCGGTGGCCGAGCTGGAACCGGTGGCCCTCGCCGGAACCACGGTCTCGCGCGCCAGCCTGCACAACCGCTCGCACCTGGAGCGCCTGGGCGCGCGCGTGGGCGACATGGTCCTGGTGCAGAAGGCCGGGGACATCATTCCCCAGGTGGTGGAGGTGGTGGAATCGGAACGACCGACGGATTCCGTCCCCTTCGAATTCCCCACCTCCTGTCCCGAATGCGGATCGCCGGTGGAGAACCGGGGGACGGGAACGGACGAACGCGGTCTTCCCGTGGAGCTCTGGGCCTGCGCGAACGAATCGTGCCCGCCCCAGGTCGAGGGCAGGCTGGAACATTTCGGGAGCCGTCGCGCGCTGGATCTGGAGGAGATGGGCGAGGTGGTGGCGCGCGCCCTGGTGCGCTCCGGGCTCGTCCGGGAGGTGACCGACCTCTTCTCGCTGGAGCTTCCCGCCGTCGCGGCGCTGAACCTGGGCACCCCCCAGGAACCGCGGGTCTTCGGGGAGAAGAACGCGCAACGGCTGCTGGACGCGGTCCTGCGAGCCCGGAAGGCTCCGCTCTCCCGGTGGCTCCACGCCTTGGGCATTCCCGAGATCGGCGAGGCCGTTTCCAAGGCCATGTCCGCCGTGCACCCGACCTTGGAGGCGGTGGCCTCCTCGGAATCGCTGCGGCACATGGTGGACCGCGCGGAACTGGAGCAAAAGCGCAAGGAGCTGGGGGCGCGCAGCGACGAGAACCGGGCCAGGAGCGCGGAGGAGAAGGCGCTCGCCAAGAACGCCCGCGAAGAGCTGAAGTCGCGCATCGCCGAGCTGGATGCGGAACTGTCCGGCGTGCCCGCGGAGATCGGTCCTTCCGCCGCGCGAAGCGCCTTGTCGTTCTTCGCCTCCGCGAGAGGTCAACGGATCCTGTCCGATCTGGCCACCCTGGACATCGTGCCCGTCGGGGCCATGGCCAAGGCGGCCCGGGGCGTCCTGTCGGGAAGGACGGTGGTCCTGACCGGTTCCCTGTCCGCCCCGCGCGACCAGGTCAAGGCCCGCCTGGAAGCCGTCGGAGCCAAGGTGTCGGATTCCGTCAGCAAGAGGACGTCCTTCGTGGTGGCCGGAGAGGAAGCCGGGTCCAAGCTGGACAAGGCCAAGGCGCTGGGCGTCCCGGTGGTGGACGAAACCCGGTTGGAAAGGATCCTGGACGGATCCGAACCGGTCTAGGTCTTGGCCTGGCGATCCGTCCAGGCCGCGTGTTCCGCGGCGCGGGCCGGGGGCGAGAGCAGGCAGCCGCTGAGGCAGGGGGCCTTGCAGGAGCCGTCGCAGGGGTCCACGTGGATGTTCACCCACGACATGGGCCATTGGTCCAGGAGCGTGCGCTTGAAGCTCTTTCCCTTGTCGTGCCCCTCCAGGACGGTCAGGGAATAGTCCACGGCCACATGGGCGTCGATGATGCGTTCGGGACCGGATTTGCGGGTCTTGAGGTCGTGGAGGCTGCGGATGTCGCCGCGGTCCAGGGCCGTGCGCCGGATGTAGTCGATGTCGTCCTGGGGAAGGGATTCGTCCAGGAGCCCGTGCGAAGCCTGCAAGGCCAGCACCCAGGCCGCCCGCACGATCAGGAGCGCCACGGCGATGGCGGCCACCGGATCCACCCAGTGCAGGTCCAGCCCGGGAGCCACGAACCTGCCCACCCAGATGATCGCCAGCCCCGAAAGGACGCCGACGGATGTCCAGACATCGGTCCGCAGGTGCACCGCGTCGGCCTTCAGGGCCATGGAGTCGGTGGCGTTCCCCACCCGCATCAGCCAACCCGAGACCAGCAGGTTGACACCCGCCGAAACCGCCATGACCCCCACGCCCCAGACCGGAGCATCCACGGCACCGCCGTGGCGGAGCTTGGCCACCGCCTCCCAAACGATCATGATCGCGGCGGCGAAGATCAGGGCCGCCTCGATGGCGCCCGAGAGGTTCTCGTACTTGCCGTGTCCGTACGGGTGTTCCTTGTCGGCAGGCTGGCCCGAAAGCCGCACGGCGAACCAGGCGATGACGGCGGCCATGAGATCGACCGCGGAGTGGATGGCCTCGGAGATCACGGAAACGGATCCGATGGAAAGGCCCACGGCCAGCTTGCCCGCGACCAGCGCGGAGTTGGAGGCCACGGAAAGCGACGCCGCGCGGACCTTGGCGGGTTCGTCGGTTCTGCTCATCCGTCGGCTTTCCTGGAGGGCATCATCTCCCCGGGAAGGTACTTTCCGGGACTCCGGGATCCGCCATCGACTCGAATCCGCAATGGGTTAGGTTTTGACGAATGTTCGGGAACGATGCCCCCCTGCCCGCCCACCCGGGCCTTCCGGGCGAGCGCGTGTGGGTCTGCCGGATCTGCGGCTGGCTCCTGGACGAACGCGTCGGGGATCCCGAATCCGGAATCGCTCCGGGGACTCCACTGGACGACTACCCGGCGGATTGGAGTTGTCCGGAATGCGGCGCGGGGATCTCCGAGCTGGAGCCGTTCCTGGACTGAGCCGATGGCGACCCTGGAGCCGGCCTCAGCGCACCCGGTACCTCTGGGCCTCGGACTTCTCGAACAGCCCGGCCGAAACGCTGAATCCCGCCCCGCCCGCTTCCGACCAGGCCGCCACCACGCGCAGGCGCTCCACGAAGGGAAGGATCAGGTCGATCCCGGCGAAATACCCTTCGCCCCTGCGCTCCCGGGATCCGTTCCCCCACCAGGTGGCGGCGTAGTCGGTGCCGCACACGCCCTGCAGGCCCCAGAAGAAGGACTGGTCCCAGACGGTTTCCGTGCGTACCGGCAAGGCCAGCCAGCGCAGCTCCACCGACGCGAGGTCCTCGGACGGAGCCACCGACCAGTCCGCTGGAAGGCCTCGCGCGGTGTTGGTTCCTCCCACCACGTAGGTCCGCCATCCGCCCACGGTCCCGTACTGCTGTTGGAGGAGATTGCTCGCGACCAGATCCCAGCGCCCCGCGACGGGGATCCAGAGCCGCGAATCGGACAGGAACTGCCAGGCATCCACCGGGCCGGCGAAGGGCCGTCCCGCCTTTTCCAGGGAAACCTCCTGGTAGGCGCCGTTGGTGGTGAGGCCCAACCGGTCCCGATCGTCCCAGACCAGACCCCCGATCAGCGAAGGGATCCAGTCCGTGTGGTCCGGCGACAAGGCGATTCCCGACCTGTCGGCGTGTACCTCCACCAGGTCCGCCTCCCCCATGAGGCGGAGAGGGCCATCCGACGGTCCCTGGGCGCGGACCGCCGAGCTGTAGGAAATCTCGCGGTAGTCGCGGCCGTCGTCCCAGCGTTGGGTACGGGAAGTATACGCGTCCCAGGCCAACGGGAGCAGCGCCAGGCGGTTGGAGGACGCCGCCGCCTGCCACTCGAAGTCCCTGCCCGCGAGGAACAGGAATTCGCCCGCGATGGCCTGTCCCAGCAGATTGGGGGCCTTCAATCCGGCCCCCAGGCTCAGCCCTTCCTCCTCGGAGATCCGTCCGTTGGGCACCGGGAGGAACCAGGGCAGCTCGGTCACCCGATAGGTCAGGGTGTCGCCGATTCTGGAGGATTCCACCCCCGCGAAGATCCCCAGGTGCTCCAGCCGATCCCGGTCCGAACCCGCGCATGCGGAGTCGCAGATCTCTCCAGGCTGGGCGCGGATTTCCGTCCAGACCCGGACCGAATCGGCGTGGCGAAGTCCAACGATGCGCACCGAGGCCAGAGGAGGGTCCAGGGAATCGGCACCGAGGCAGGAAAGCGCAAAAATCAATCCGAGCAAACAGATTTCCTATTGGTTTGATATGAATGATAGGGTTATATTGTCAGGGCGATGAAGGTCACCACCAAGACGATCTACGCTCTCCAGCTCCTGCTGGCCCTGGCCGATCGAGGCAGGGTCTCGCGTGCTCCCATCCAGTTGCGAGAGATCGCGGAAACCTACAACCTTCCGTTCAAGTTCCTGGAACAGATCGCCATCGCCCTCAAGGGTGCGGGCTGGATCCACGGCCAGAGGGGGAAGGAAGGTGGCTACGTCCTGTCGGTCCCTCCGCGCCAATTGACCCTCGGCGACGTGCTCCGATTGCTGGAGGGGGATTCCTCCTCCAAGTCCAACTCCCACCACTCGCCCCAGGAGGATGCCATCGACGCCTTCCTGGAGCGCTGCAAGGCGGCCATGGACGACGTCTCCGAGCACACCACCCTCGCCGACCTGCTCGACGACGCGGCGCGCCGACGCCCCGCGGACCTGGAGTACCAGATCTGATGCCCGCCGCCAACCCACCGGTCCCCTCCGGGGAGATCCCCGACAAGGCCTGGCTCGCCGCCCGGTCCGCCGAACTGGAGGTCCTGGATCCGCGCCAAATCCTGTCCTGGTGCGTCGGGAACCTTCCCGGCGTGGTGGTCACGACCTCCTTCCAACCCGGAGGGATCGTCCTGTTGGACATGCTCCACGAATTGGGTCTCCGTCCGCCCGTGATCTTCGTGGACACGCTGTGGCACTTTCCCGAAACCCTGGAACTCGCGGCGAAGGCGCGGACGCTCTTCGACCTGGACCTGCGCGTCTACCGGCCCGAAGGCCTGGATTCGGAAATGGGATTCGTGGATCGCCACGGCCCCGCCCTCTGGGACCGCGACCTGGACCTCTACCAGGCGGTGACCAAGGTGGAACCCATGCGCCGGGCCCTTGCGGAGACGGGAGCCCGATCCTGGATCTCGGCGCGCAGGCGAGACCAGGGCGGCGATCGCGGGGAACTGCCCATCCTGGAGCTTTCCGGGGGCCGCGTCAAGGCGAACCCGTTGGCGAAGTGGACCCGCAAGGAGGTGTGGGGACATCTCCTGTCCAGGAATCTCCCCTACAATCCGCTGCACGACCAGGGATACCCGAGCATCGGGGACCGCCCGCTCACGGAACGGGCCGACGCCGACGAGGGCGAGCGCTCCGGCCGCTGGAAGGGCCGGGGCAAGTCCGAATGCGGGATCCACACGGAGATCTGATGGCCACCACAACCCCCAACAAGAGCGCCGCTCCAAGGACCCAACACGGGACGCGACGCGAGGATGCCATGAGCACCACCCCCGGAAACCGTTCCATCGAAGACCACCTGGAGCACTTGGACGCCCTGGAGTCGGAGAGCATGCACATCTTCCGCGAGGTCGCGGGCTCCTTCGAGCGGCCCGCCTTCCTGTTCTCCGGCGGCAAGGACAGCATCGTGATGCTGCGCCTGGCGGAAAAGGCCTTCCGTCCCGGGCGCTTTCCGTTCCCGCTGGTCCATGTGGACACCGGGCACAACTTCCCCGAGGTGATCTCGTTTCGCGACAAGCGCGCGGCCCAGTTGGGCGAGACCCTGATCGTCCGCTCGGTGGAGGAATCCCTGCGGACGGGGCGCATCGTGGAGAAGGCGGGTCAGGACAATTCCCGCAACCGGATGCAGATCACCACGCTCCTGGACACCATCGCGGAATTCAAGTTCGACGCGCTCTTCGGCGGAGCCCGCCGCGACGAGGAGAAGGCGCGGGCCAAGGAGCGCATCTTCAGCTTCCGCGACTCCCACGGCCAGTGGGACCCCAAGAACCAGCGCCCGGAACTGTGGAACCTGTACAACGCCCGCATCCATCCGGGCGAGCACATCCGCGTGTTCCCCATCTCCAACTGGACCGAGCTCGACATCTGGATGTACATCGCCAAGGAAAAGCTGGAGATCCCCTCCATCTACTACGCCCACGAGCGCGACGTGGTGTGGCGGGACCAGTGGATCCCCATCTCCGAACTCCTCAACCCGAGACCGGGCGAAACGGTGGAACGGCGCGTGGTGCGCTTTCGCACCGTGGGCGACATGACCTGCACGGGCTGCGTGGAAAGCCCCTGCGCGGACGCCTGGGACATCATCGAGGAGACGGCCGCGAGCCGCGTCACCGAACGCGGATCGCGCGTGGACGACAAGGCCTCGGAAGCCGCGATGGAAGACCGCAAGAAGGAAGGGTATTTCTGATGGACCTGCTCCGATTCTCCACCGCCGGGTCCGTGGATGACGGCAAATCCACGCTCATCGGAAGGCTCCTGTACGATTCCAAGGGGATCTTCGAGGACCAGTTGGAGGCCGTGACCCGCGCCTCCAAGCAGAGGCTGGCCACGGGCATCGACCTGTCGCTCCTGACCGACGGCCTGCGCGCCGAGAGGGAACAGGGCATCACCATCGACGTGGCGTACCGGTACTTCGCGACCCCGCGGCGCAAGTTCATCATCGCGGACACGCCGGGACACGAGCAGTACACCAGGAACATGGCCACCGGAGCGAGCACCGCGGACCTCGCCATCATCCTGATCGACGCCCGCAAGGGCGTCCTGGACCAGAGCCGCCGCCACAGCGCGATCTCGGCCCTGCTGGGCATCCCCCACGTCTGCGTGGCCATCAACAAGATGGACCTGGTGGAGTGGTCCCGTGAGGTGTTCGACAAGATCCGTCAAGACTATCTGGACCTGGCGCAGAAGCTCGGGATCGCGGATCCCGTGTTCATCCCCCTGTCCGCCCTCCTGGGCGGGAACGTGGTGGATCGCGCCGAAGAGACGCCCTGGTACCAGGGTCCCACGCTGCTGGAGCACCTGGAGACGGTGCCCGTGCCCCGGGACCACGAGGCCTCGCGTTTCCGTTTTCCCGTCCAGTACGTGATCCGGCCCGACCTCACCTTCCGCGGCTTCGCGGGGCGGATCGCCTCGGGGTCCATCGCGGTGGGTGACGAGGTGGAGGTGGTGGCATCGGGCCGTCGCTCCCGCGTGCGGCAACTGCACACCTTCGACGGCGACCTGCAAAGCGCCGGGTTCCCCAAGTCCCTGGCCATCACCCTCCAGGACGAGGTGGACATCTCGCGCGGCGACATCCTGGTCCGCGCCGGGGACGCTCCGACCCGTTCCCGCGACTTCGAGGCGAACGTTGTGTGGATGAGCGAGCAGCCCCTGGCCCTGACACGCCCCTACCTGATCCAGCAGGGCAGCCGCACCGTGCGTGGCCGCCTGACCCGGGTGGTCTACCGCACCGACATCAAGACGCTGGAAGACATCCCGGCCGCCAACCTGGGCCTCAACGACATCGGTCGCGTGCGCATCCAGGCCCAGCAGCCCATCCTCCTGGACCCGTATCCGGCCTACCGCGACACCGGCTGCTTCATCCTGATCGACCCGGAAACCAACGCCACGGTGGCCGCGGGCATGATCGCCCCAAACCAACCCCGCACCAGTTCCGACGTGGTCTGGTCCGAATCGGAAGTCACGCGGGCCACGCGCGAGCACCGCCAGGGACACCGCGGAGCGGTCCTCTGGTTCACGGGGCTCTCCGGCAGCGGGAAGAGCACCATCGCCAAGGCTTTGGAGAAGGTCCTGTTCCTGGAAGGTCGAACCGTCTTCCTCCAGGACGGAGACAATCTCCGCCACGGGCTCAACAGCGACCTGGGCTTCGATCCCACCGCACGCTCGGAGAACCTGCGCCGCGCGGCGGAGGTGGCCAAACTGTTCGTGGACACCGGCCACCTGGTCCTGGCAACGTTCATCTCCCCCACCCTGGCCGACCGCGCCCGGGTGCGCGGCATCGTGGGCGAGAAGGACTTCCTGGAGATCCACGTCTCCACTCCGCTGGAGATCTGCGAGAAGCGCGACCCCAAGGGGCTGTACGCCCGGGCGCGGTCCGGGGAGATCGATCAGTTCACCGGAGTGTCGGCGCCCTGGGAGCCGCCTTCCGCTCCCGACCTGGAACTGCCCGCGCATCAATTGTCCGTGGACGAATCCATCGCGAGGATCCAATCCCTTCTGACCGCGAACGGCATCTTCCTGGAAGCCCAGTTGCCGGGCGGAGAGGGCATCTGATGCGCCTGGAAACGAAGAACGTCCACGGAGGACGGACCTTGGATCCGGAGACTGGCGCCACCCAGTTTCCCGTCCACCTGTCCTCGGCCTTCGCCTACCCGGACTCCAAACGACTCGCCGAGGTGTTCGCCGGTACGGAATTCGGCCACGTCTACAGCCGCATCACCAATCCCACCCTGACCGCCTTCGAGTTGCGCCTGAGCAGCCTGGAAGGCGGGATCGGGACGGTGGCGTTCTCCACCGGCATGGCAGCGGTTTCCGGGGCCCTCCTGGGTCTTCTGTCCCACGGCGACACCCTGGTGGCCTCCTCCAGCCTGTTTGGCGGGACCTGGTCGCTGTTCCAGGAATTCTTCCCCCGGATGGGCATCCGCGTGAAGCTGGTGGACGGCATGGACCTGTCCGCCGTGCGCGCGGCGGTGGACGATCGCACCCGGGCGCTCTACGTGGAGTCCGTCTCCAATCCCGCCATCGGGGTGGCCGACCTGGAAGGCTGGGCCGCCCTCGCCAAGGAGATCAACGCGCCCCTGGTGGTGGACAACACTTGCATGCCCGCCCACCTGGAAGGGAAAAAACTCGGGATCGCCCTCCTGGTGTATTCGACCACCAAATGGATCGACGGGCACGGTCGCGCCGTAGGCGGCGCCGTCACCGACACCGGGGCCTACAAGTGGCGCAACGCCCCTCACGCCCACCTGGCGCCCTGGATCGCCAAGGCCGGACCCATGGCCTTCCTGGCCTACCTGCGAAACCGGATCCTCCGCGATCTGGGAGGGACCCTCTCACCGCATACCGCCTGGATCCATTCTTCCGGGATCGACACACTGAAGCTGCGCTTCGACCGCCACTGCGACAACGCCCTGGAACTGGCGGAATTCCTTTCCACCCATCCCGCGGTGCGCTCGGTGCTCTACCCGGGATTGGAATCCAGTCCCTTCCACGAGCGATCCAAGGCGCTGTTCGGGGGCCGCAACCACGGCGCCGTGCTTTCGTTCACGGTCGCCGACCAGGAATCCGCCTGGACGGTCCTGGATTCGCTGAAGGTCGCGAGCCGCATGACCAACCTGGGCGACACCCGGACCCTGGCGCTGCACGTGTGGAGCACCATCAACGCGGCCTTCACGCCGGAGGAAAACGCCGCCATGGGCGTGGATCCCGGCCTCGTGCGTGTTTCCGTGGGCCTGGAGAACGCCCAGGACCTGGTGGACGATTTCCGTCAGGCACTGGACGCGATCCCCGCTCGCCCGTAATTTCACCGACCCGAACGCGAACCGGAACGGAATCCGTTCCAACAACCATCCAGAGGAGAGACGATGAGCATCCAGATCAACGGACAGCAGAAGGACGTCCCGGCGGGCCTGAGCGTGACCCAGCTGATCGCCCACGAGATGATCAAGCAGCCGCTGATGGTCTCCGTGGAATACAACGGCGACATCCTGGACCGCGAGGCCTTCGAGACCACGGTGGTGAAGGACGGCGACGCGGTGGAATTCCTGTACTTCATGGGCGGGGGGTCGTAAGGCCATGGCCCTCAACGACGACCAGATCGAACGCTACATGCGCCACCTCTCCCTGGTGGAGATCGGGGGCAAGGGCCAGCAGAAGCTGATGAATGCTTCGGTCCTGGTGATCGGGGCCGGCGGACTGGGTTCGCCCGCCGCCTACTACCTGACGGCGGCCGGGATCGGGCGGATCGGGCTGGTGGACGGCGACGTCGTGGACCGCTCCAACCTCCAGCGCCAGATCCTCCACACGACCCCCGACATCGGACGGCCCAAGGTGGAATCCGCCAAGGAGAAGCTCAACGCCCTGAATCCGGACGTGGAGATCGAGACCCATCTGCTCTTCCTGGACCACACCAACATCCTGGATCTGGTGAAGAGGTACGACTTCGTGCTGGACTGCACCGACGGCTTCCCCATCAAGTTCCTGATCAACGACGCCTGCGTGCTGGCCGACAAGCCCTTCAGCCACGCCGGCATCCTGCGCTGGGACGGACAGGTGCTCACCTGCATCCCCTCGCGATCGGCCACCTACCGTTGCGTGTTCCGCGAGCAGCCGCCTCCGGGAGCCATCCCCACCTGCGCCGAAGCCGGCATCCTGGGCGCCATGGCGGGCACCATCGGGACCATCCAGGCCACCGAGGCGGTCAAGTACTTCCTGGGCAAGGGCGACCTGCTGGAAAACCGGCTCCTGGTCTACGACTCCATGCGGATGCGGATGCGCACCGTGAACGTGAAGCGCGACCCGCGCTGGGCGGTGGGAGCCCCCCATCCCGACATCCACGAGCTCGCGCCCCTGGGCCAGGAACCGGCCTGCGAGCTGAAGAAGCGGTAGATTTACGGGCTCCGCTTTCGCCGTCTTGTGGTGGTGGAGCGGTTGGAGGATCTGGATGAACAAGGCGCCCAAGACGTCCCAGCTCGGTTGGGACATGGACCACGTCTGGCTTTTGCGGGACGGGAACTGGACCCTCGAAGGGGAATGGCGCTCCGCCTCCGGCGACTGGCGCGAGATCCACGGCCGCGTCGAGATCGGCGAAAACACGGCGCGCTACCACCTGGGCGACGAAGACAGCCCCCAGAGGCTCCTCAAGCTCGGCCGCGGACGCACCAACCGGCAGGCCTTCAAGGTCGAGGTCCAGACGGAGGCGGTGGCGCTGGCCGGCAGCGTGCGCTCCTTCGGACTCCGACAGGATCTGACTGCCGGGGCCGGGAACTGGAACATGGCCGAGACCGCTCTCCAGCGCTCCGACGGGTCGGTGGAGGTGGACGGCATCTTCACCCGACTGGGCGAAGTCCACGACGCCTGGCGCTGGAT
>Ga0209415_10015737_pt1 | contig 12232 bp, 11 predicted proteins | sample PeaSoiSIISIP2007_FD_187696 | JGI IMG/M metagenome (GOLD analysis project Ga0209415, IMG submission 187696) | Peat soil microbial communities from Weissenstadt, Germany - SII-SIP-2007 (SPAdes) (version 2) | ecosystem: Environmental > Terrestrial > Soil > Wetlands > Peat | place: Germany... | reverse complement strand
AGACCTAACGCGTCGGCAGCCATCGAGCCACACAAACGGTTCGCAAGCCGCATACGGCTCCCCCGGGGAAGGCCTTCGTGGGCGCTCGGCAATGCCCAGAACGCCATGATGGCCAACGACCCGGCCATCAGGCGCTATCTTTACGACCTCGGAAGCCGCAGGAACAACAACGGCATAGTGCCACATGAGTCCATCCAGTTCACGTACCAATCCGTCAAGCAATTCCTGGCATACATCGACGTACCGGTCTCAGACCACGCGATAAGCGACCTAGTGAACTACAAACGCCAAAACCCGCTGAGCGACGACATAGAGCTAGCTCTTGCGGACTACTCCCGAGTGCCGCCAATCAAATACCATGCCGGAAGCGCTAACAGAATACTCGGCGTCTTCGGAGCCTCAGGGAAACGCGCAAGACTCGATGTGAGGATAAACAACCACTTCACGCCCTCCGCAGAGAACTGTGCTATCGAGACCTTCCGGGAGATCTACTCCCACCTGACGCCCTACCAACAAGACATGGTCCAATGGGGAGTCTACGTCCCAGAGAGGGCAAAAGCCGCCTCCCGCACGCCATTCGCAGACATAGACCTGTCCCGGTCGGACTACGCCGTGGTGCACATGCACGGCTCCGCACCAAGCGCACTCGGAATACGGACAAAGGCCAGAGTAGACCACCCTGCCTTCGTCCCAATCGACTTCGCCAGAAAGTTGGTAACAAGAGCGCAAGCGGCAGGACGACGCTGCCCCTTCCCAGACCATCAGAGCGAATGGAAGAAGATAACCACGTTCGCACGAAAGGAATACAGCGTCCTCCTGCAATCGAAATACTGCCGCAAGTTCTTCGAGGACATGGCCGAAGAGACCTCCCTACCGCCATCCATCGCGGCCTTCATAATGGGAGACAAGACAAAGCTAGCCCAAACCGGCCACCTTCCCCAACACTACAACCTGAAAATCCGATTCATCGAAAACATGATCTCCCGCTACAAGCTATCCGGCCTAGACTCCCTGCTCTGGCTCGGCAGACCACAACAGACAAGCCTCACAGAAATCGACAAGCTGCGCGAAGAGAACGCCCGCTTCAAAGCCGCGCTGAGACAGAAAGAGGAACCCTAATCAAACCACAATAGCAACGAAAATCGTGGGTAATGATCAACAAAGCCGTCTGACAACTGAATGACGACGATACTTGAGATGAGAACCCACACCAAGATTTTCGGTTGACCCGGAAGCAATAGCCACCAAAGCACCAGTCGGACACGCGCGCGGCGGCTTCGCCGCCGCTCACAGCGCGAGGCGACCTTTTTTCGGGTCGAAGAGTCTAGATAACAGTCAGCGAAGTCCTGACTTCGTCAACGCTCTGATGAACTACTCTTATGCTCTCTTGCAGACCTGCCCGTCTCGCGGTCAGTACGATTGAGGAGGCCTCTTTTCCCGACCCGTTTCCGAGGGCTTTCTTCGAATTGTTGCTGTTGAGGACGGGGGAGGGCTTCCGCGTGGCGTGCAAGGATGGGGCGGTGGTCATGCGGAAGCAGCTAGAGTCAGGGTCGAACTCCGGACCTGGGCCCTAGCTTCCAGGCAGAGCAACCGTCGCCAAAGTCGCGAAGGACGACAGGTCGCTCACCATGACCTCTCCGCCCGAGACCGTGTAGAGGTCGTTGCCGATGATGACGCTCCTAACGATCTGCAGGTTGGTGTTAGGAGAGTCGCCGTAGTTCTGGTTCGCCGGGTATTGCGTGACCATCCCAAGGAGGGCGAACCCGGTGGAGTTGACCTTGAACACGTATGCGCCCTGCCACACTGGGTTGCCGTAGGGCGGCGGGCTGCTGGGCGAAGTCGTCTGGGTCCCGCTGACTTTGTAGAGCAGGATGGGGATCACCGTCACGTTGTTGGCCGCGTCGAACGTGAAGGCCAGGTGGTTGGTCAGGACAGGCGAGTCGGTCCCCCTGTCGCCGATCATATAGTCCTGGACGTCGCTCGAGGTCCCGTCCGAGGCGATGTGGAAGAGCGAGAGCTTCACACCGAGATAGTAGGCGAAGTCGCCGTTGGAGGCGGCCACGGTGTCCTTCCCCACTCCGAGGAGGTAGCCGGGGAAGAACTGCTGCAGGTAGTCCGAGTAGCCGTTCACCTTCAGGGCGCTGAGAATCACCGGGTGGGTCACGTCGGCGAAGGAGATCGTGAACAGCGGGTCGACCTGCTCGAAGGTGACCACGTAGCCCATGTCGCCCACGAACCTGACCGCGTACAGGTTCTCGCCCGGCGCGATGTTCTGGAGAGCCGAGACCTGGCTCATGTTCTGGTTGAGGACGTAGACGTCGTCGCTCCTGGTCGCGTTGCCTGCGATTGTGGCGAACCTGCTCGTCGCCACCATGAAGTATCCGTTGTACTCGTTCATAGAGAACTGGTTGAGGACGTTCCCGGGGACTGAGCCGACCGCCTGTACTGCTACCGTGCCGTTGAGGTAGGCCGCGCGGAATATCGTACTGTTTGATTGCTGGACGACCGGGGAGACGACGCCTCCCGTGAAGGCGTCGCCGGGGATGTCATCGGCATTCTCATAGACCCTGAAGTTCGAGTAGACGACGTAGATGTTCGAGGTCGAGACGTAGACGGTCGAAGACGGCCCTGTGAGGACTGAGAGGGTGCTCTGGGCGCCTGTCGTCATGTTCAAGCTGACCACCATGGTGTAGGCGCTGATCTGCGCGTTGTTGGGAGTGTAATAGACGGCTGACGGCTGCAGTGTCATGTTCGCGTTCTGCGTGATGATCGAGGGCATCACGCCGGTTGCGTTGCCCTGGCTGTCGAACTGATAGGACGGTTGCTGGATTATCGCGTAGAGATAGCCTTGGGCGAGCCTTGCGGCCACGTAGTTGCCCGCCACCGTTACGTTGCCGATGAGCTTCGGCAGGACGAGGTTGGTTGTGTCATAGAGCACGAGCCCGACGTAGGTCGCGTTGGAGAACCGCTCGTCAATCACAATCAGCCGGTTCTGGGCAATCTCGATGCCCAGGATGCTGGCATCGCGGATGGTCAGCGTCGAGATGACCGCGGCGGAGCTCGCCGGGTATGCGTTCATGATAGTCACCGAGCCGCTCGTGGGGTTGGACCCTGGGTACGGGTTGACGACCGTCACGCCAATGGGTACGGAGACCGGGCTGGTGCTGTTGGTCGCGACAAAGAGGTGCGAGCCGTCGGTCTTGACGATGTCCGGCTCGTCGACGCCCTGGACTTGTACGTTTGTCCCCGTGAACGAGGGAGTGGCCGGGGTCGAAGAAGTGACCGCAGCCGGCACAGGCCCGTTGCTCGCGGCTCCGAAAACCGCCCCTCGGTTAATCATCATGGGCCCTCCGATGAAGAATCCTCCGCCTGCCGTGTCATAGTTCTGGGCGCTCTTCGCGTTTGTTGAAATGAAATTCTGCAACTGGGAGTAGCTCTGGAACGAGGCTAGCCCCTCGGGGAGGGCGGTGACGGTCGATGAGCCGGTGGTCGAGGTCGTCTGAGACGATTGTCCCTTCGGACTTGACGTGACTGCGAGGGCGGCGACTATGCCAGTCACCACAAGGAGGGTGAGGACGAAGACGGCCGTCCCCTTGCTTACCAGACCTTTCCTAGCGCTCGGTTTCATGGGGTTCGAATGGCTGCCAGGGGTGTTTAACCTAGGGTGGAGAACGGTTGTTCTGGTTTGAAGAACGCAATAATTGCACCTTTTGGGCTATGGAATACGGAAATCGTTGACGAATAATCTTCTTCCCCGAAGGGTTGGCATGAAGAAAGTTGTCATTCCCCGCCCGGCGCTTAACTAACGGCAGAGAGTTCTTGCTGGATGTCGGCTCCCGACTCAGGCAAATCGCTGGTCGGCGTGTCGCTGTTCCTCCTCGGAAAGCCGGCCTGGGAGATTGAGCGGCTGGATGGGTTAGCGGTCTTGTAGGCTACGAGGTCGCTCATGGAGTGGTTTGTGATTGGGAGGCTGGTGTATTCTAGGAATCTCTCTACTGCGTGGTAGGTGAGAGGTTCGGTGCCTGTCGATGAGACGCCGTTGTTGCCTCTGCTGTGCGCGAGGTCGTCCAGATAGAGGCGCACGGCGGGGTCTTGGGCTATGGTGGCGGAGTGCCTGTATTCGGTGATGAAGAACCGGTTCTTTGCGTCGTGCGCTCTGCTAGTGGAGCGCCTGAATCGGGATTTGGTGTATTTCGTGATAGGAGGCGGCTGGTTGGCTTGTGCCTTTGGCGTGTTGGTTCGCTGGCTGAGTATGTGGGCTAATGACACGCTACTTCTGGCGAGGGGATTACGGGGGGGTGCTGGTAGTATCTTCCGTTTGTCGTGTTTGTAGGTATGCGTGGCTTTGCGGGCATTGGAGCGTGTGCCCCTGTGAAGGGGAACCGTCTGCGTTGTTGTTCTCCCTCCCCTCCGGAGGAGAGGAGGGGCAGCCCTGCGGGGCTGCGCGGCGTGTGGCCGCAGTTTGGTCCGGGCTCCCGGGGCTTTGCCCTTGGAGATTGGTTCCGTTAGGCGGGGAGTGATTCGGGTCTTTCCTGTCGCTGGTGTGTTGTTCTGTTCTGTTGCTTAGGCTTGATAGGTGCGTCACTCCTTCCGTCTCCGGGGCGCGTCGTCCCGCGCTTGGGGTGGTGCCGTTCTGGGGGTAGTCTTCGGGGGGTGTCAATTGGGACACTCCCTGTTTGTCGTGGAGATGCGGGGGATTGGGTCCGTCGCGTCGTCAGTATTGGACACGTTTGTCCAGTCTAGACCGATATAGGACATATCTTGACGATGGACCACGCAACCTCGGCGACGGAGTACGGGAAGCGAGAAACAACACCATATCTCTCTTGGAACTCTTTGTAGATTCTGTCTCTGAGCTTCAGGCGTCCCATGATGTTTTCGTCGAGACAGATTCTGATGGCGTCATTCGCCATATCCTTGAACGTCGAGAGGAGCTCCAGAGTTTGGGGATTAGGTCGATATCCAAACAGGACGCCCTTGACGGCCTTCACATTCTGATTTCTGGATTCGCTATTCAGTCGCCACCAAAGTCAGCAGGGGAACCCACGCTTCATCAATGATGAACATGCTGTATCAGCTTGAAACCCTCTTCGCTGCACGCGGAGGATTGGTGCAAACATCCCGAGCACTCGTACTCGTGGTGAACATGGTCGGGGCCGATTACCCGCTCCCCGACGAACTTCAGCCCTGCTCCGCACCGGTCGCAGCGTATGACTTCGCTCATGACCAGCTCGACCGCGGTTCCACGATGTTTCGCTCCACATGTCCCTGAAGCTTACCCTATATTCAAATATGACCGATTCCGGGTCAGCAGTGTCCCGATAGGGGGAGTCATCATGGTGGAAATCGACGTTACTTGCCATCTTGAAGCGTTCAGAAGGTTCCTTGTCAACAGCACTTGCAGGAGCTTCATCCCGGAGTCATACCTGAGGGACCCGGAGGTCTTCCCTGAGAAAGAGATGGACCCTGGTTCCATTTACATCGAGGCCGTCGACAAGGTAACGCTCAAGAAGATTAGGGACATCACATTCGTCAACGCCAACGACGTCCTGGGTATAATCTACAAGTCGAAGAGCGGCCACAGCAAGCTGAACTGGCGGCAACAGAGCGGCCCTATGGGCAGGGTCTCGGGGGACGCGTCGCACAACAGCCTCGTGAACCTCTCTATGGCGGGGGTCATCTCACCCGAGGACATCGAGGAGCTTGTCAGCCGCGAGGAGGGGCCCGACGCAGAACCCCGGGAGACTGCTCCTGAGGCCGAACCTGCCGGACCGCAGATGGCGCCCGAGGCTGGCACTGCGGCTGCAACCACGAAGCCTCCGATCGCGGGCGAGCCCGGCTTCCCTCCCGACGAAGAGGAGGAAGACTTCGAGGCCGCGGATGCGGACGAAGAGGAGCAAGAGGACGTTGAGGAGCAGACAAGGGAAGAGACGGCCTAGACGCCGGGTCGGGCAGATACCAATATAACTCGCCGGGAGAAACGCGATTCGTCATGGTGCAAGTCAAGGTCTACCGCATCAGCAGCGTGACCGACCCGAACACCGGCCTGCCAGCGAAACAGATCGAGCTGGTTGAGGTTCGCCAGCGGGCGTCCGGGCAGGTCTACGGGATGGGGGGAGAGGAGAACAGGATGGTGCAGAACATGGTCTCCCAGCTGCAGGGGATGGGCCTCATGCCCCAGGTCAGAGAGATGGCATACCCCAAGATAACGATGGTCCTGACCGAGAGCGAGTACGACATGTTTGGGATAAGGCTCGACGTGAACGAGGTCTACGAGCTGGAGATCAAAGGCGGGACGATAGGCTTCAAGCCCTCGACGGGCGTCTAGCTAGCACGAGGTGGCCCCACATGTCGAGGATCAAGGCGGGCGACAAGGCCCCCGAGTTTGCGCTGAAGTCGCAGGAGGGAGAGGTCGTCAGACTCAGCGACCTACTCAGCCGCGGCAGCGTCGTCGTCTACTTCTACCCCAAGGACAACACGCCGGGCTGCACAGCTGAGGCGGGCGCGTTCCGCGACAGCTACGGCAAGTTCGGCGAGCTCGGGGCTGAGGTCGTGGGCGTCAGCTCCGACTCGGTCGGCTCTCACAAGGGCTTCGCCGACGACTGCCGCCTCCCTTTCAGGATCCTCAGCGACGCGGACGGAGGGGTGAGGAGGAGCTACGGCGTCCCCTCGACGATGGGCGTGCTCCCGGGAAGGGTGACCTACGTCATCGACAAGGGAGGGACTGTGCGATACGTCTTCTCGTCGCAGCTCAGGGCGACGCGCCACGTCCAGGAGGCGCTGGAGTCGCTGGGCAAGATCGGGGAAGACCTTCTTTCCCGGACTCAGGAAGACGCTAAGCGTTGACGCATGGCAGCGCTTGGTAGAAGCAGCAGTCGTTAAGAGCAACATCTCTTCCTATGTAGAAATGATGAGGCCTGTCAGATGGCTAGGCGTTTCGATTGTCGTGATAGGGGTGTTACTCATCCTGAACTTCTTTGCGAATCCGATCAATCCCAGTAACACACTGGCGGATTCTGGATTGTTGGCCTTGCTCTTGGGCATCCTCGTGCTAGGCTTGGACGCTCTGGGAATAAGAGGAATCACGCAACTCAATCGCTCGAGCTCTAATCCCACAATGATAGGTTGGTTGTTGTCCTCCTCCGGACTGCTCATTGCGCTGGCATCATTCCTGCTAGAGAATCAAGTCGCTTGTTCCTGCCCGGCTAACGGTCTCTGCGATTGCGGAGCTACGTTGTATGATGTAGCGTTGGCTGGTGGTGTCTTGGCCGCAGTCTTCGGGGGCGTGATTCTTGTCACGGGCAGGATGCAATCGCACAAACCGGTACGAATTCAATCTTGAAGCATTGAGGTGCGGCCGCCGGGATTCGGACCCGGGCGACAGGCTCTTTCCTCGCAGGAATGGGAAGCCTATATCCTAACCACTGGATCACGGCCGCGCTGCTGCACCAGCGAACCCGAAAGCTGGTATAAATGAGGTTAGTTCGCTGACATCAGTGTAGACTGCAGACTGAAGGGGCTTAAGTAGCTGATACGTCTTGACAGATGTGGACATCGCAACCGTCGGTCTGATTCTCTATTGGTGCGAAGGGAGCAAAAGAGAAGATGACCGTCGTGTCGAATTCGTGAACTCTGACCCCAACATGATCTCGGTCTTCATGAGATATCTCCGCGCCAAGGACATCGACGAAGCTAGAATCAGAGCAAGGATGACCATTCATGTCCAAGATGACGAATCGGAATGCAAAGAGTATTGGAAGAAAGTGACCGCTCTGCGCGACTCCCAACTTCATCTCGACTGTGGCGAAGGACCCCAGCTTCTCAAGAAAGCCATTGCCTCACGGCACAGTCGCAATTCGCCATAACTCCCTTCAGCTCCTGCGGCAAATCAAAGCAGAGATTTCAGACCTCGCGGAAAGTATCTCGCAGGCTTGATTCTCCAGAAAACCGTATAAGCCAAATCGCTCTCGGCCGTCGACCGTGCCGAACCGCAGAGGGAAGGACCTGTTGGCGAGCTCCCAGATGCTCGGGCAGCTCAAAGCCCTCGACAAGGGCGGCTACGCGAGGACCCACCAGGGCAACGGGAGGACGTACCGGACCGGGCTGCACGCTGCGGTCGCTAGCCTGCTGGACTCTTTGGGGCTGGAGTACGACGTCGACTCGCCCGTCGCCCGAGGCTCCAAGCTGACGGCGGACTTTCTCGTGGACGGGCGCACCGCGATATTCGTGGAGAGGGGCCTCTCGGCGGCGGAGAGGAAGGCGGCCCGAGCCTCCGGAAAGAGGTGCGTCCTCGTCGAGATTAGCATGGCGAGGAGCGACTCGCTCGACGCCGGGCTCAGGGTGGCAGACCTTGCGAAGGAAGAGGACGGCGAGGCCGACCGCGAGTCCGGAAGGCTGCAGACGATCTTCCTCGACGACCCCTCGTTCAACTTCGACTACGCGCACATCCTACCCAAGACCGAGAAGTGCTCCGTCATGCACGGGCACACCTCGTCGGCGCTCGTAGAGATTGTCGGGTCTCCTGTGGAGGGAATGGTCGTCGACTTCAACGACGCGAAGCCAATAATCAAGAAGGCCATCGCTGACCTCGACCACAAGCTCTTCATCAACGAGAGGTACGTCACCGGGAGGACGGCGACGCACGTGGACCTCAGCTTCTCGACGGTGCACGGGGATTTCAGCCTCCACGTCCCAAGGGACACAACTGTCCTCTTAGACGGCGAGGCGACGGTGGAGAACCTCGCGCAAGAGCTCCTCAGGAGGATCGCGCCCAAGATGCCCGAGAACGTGGAGGCGGTCGGCGTCTACGTATACGAGGGGCTCAACAAGGGGACGCACCTGCTGGCGCACCTCCACGGAAGGGGAGCGGAGGCCAGACGGAAGCGATAGTCCTCCTCTCCGGCGGGATAGACTCGGCGACGTGCCTTTGCCTCGCGAGGAGAGACGGGTATACGGCGAGGGCGCTCACGATAGAAATCCATGGGACCGCAGGAGCAGAGCTGGGCGCTGCGAGGCAGCTCGGAAGGCGCGTCGGCGTCCTCGAGCACAGGTTCGTGAGAGTCCCCGACCTGAGGGAGGCGGGCGACATCGCGGGCTCGAGAGAGCTCTCGAGGCGCTCCGTCCCGACCACCTACGTCCCCATGAAGAACGCGATCTACTACTCTCTGGCCGCGGCCTTTGCGGAGGAGAAAGGGGCTGGCTGCATAATCGGAGGTCACAACGCGGACGACCGGCGCCTCTTCGAGGACACGAGCGAGGAGTTCTTCGGAAGCCTGCAGAAGGCGCTGACCGCGGGCTCCCCGAGGCTCAGGAGGAACGGGCTGAAGATTCTGCGGCCGCTGAAGGACCTTGGGAAGGCCGAGGTGGTGGCGCTCGCGGCGGGGATCGGCGTCCCCCTCGAGCTCACTTGGAGCTGTCACCGAGCGGGCGCGGAGCACTGCTGGAGGTGCGACGGGTGCAGGCGGAGGGTGGAGGCATTCGCAGCAGCGGGCGTTGAAGACCCCTTGAAATCGAAAAAGGTTTAAACTCCATTCCTACTGGCGAAGGTTCATGCGCCATGGGCGCGGGTCAGGAGAGAAGGAGCCTCCCGTGAGCATGTCGGCCGACGTCGCTCTCGAAGAGGCATTGCATCCATCGCAGTACATCGACACGTTCGCGGACACGCAGAACGAGCCGGCCGCGCTCGCGATAGACGCGGGAGTCTCTGACCTCAAGGTGCTCTATCACGACGGGAAGGTGGCGCTGCCGGTCCACCTCACCATCCAGACCTCGACGGGGTTGCACAGGGGCGTCCACATGAGCAGGCTGGTCAACGCGGCCTCGTCCCACGACTCTGCGGACATCGTGTCTTGGCTCAGGAGGATATGCAAGGAGGTGAACCGCACTCAGCCCGGGTCGACCGTCACCTGCGCCTTCGAACTCCCCTACGCCGACCAGTTCATCCCCGTCTCGATCAAGACGACCCAGGCCGGGTCTATCGACTACAGGTTCGTCGCGAAGGGCATGACCGCGTGCCCGTGCAGCAAGAAGATGATAGGCGTGGGACACATGCAGCGGGCCGAGATAGCGATGACGGTGAAGGCGCGCAAGCCCGTCGACATGCTGAAGCTCATCGACAAGATGGAGGAGTGCTTCTCTGCCATCCCCACGGAGAAGATGAAGAGAATCGAGGAGGCGCGGAAGATCCTAGAGGCCCAGGACAACGGCCGATTCGCGGAGGACCTGGTGCGGGAGTGCGCGAAGCGCTTCCCCACCTCGGTCTACATCCGCGCGAGGTGCTTCGAGTCGATTCACGCCCACGACGCGGTCGCCACGTGGTCCACGAAGACCGGGTGGGTCCCCGAGTTCTAGTTCGGACTCGCTGAGAGCGGGATAGGCTTCGGTCGCCTACGCTTGCTGAGGCGTAGAGGAGGTTGCCGCGGCCGGCTGTGACTGTTGCGCGGTCGCTGCGGCAGCGGCAGCGGCCTGCTCTGCCGCCGTGCCTGGAGCTAGAGGCCCGCTGGGCCGCATGTATCCGTTGTTCTCCAGCCAGTCCGCATGGTCCTTGATGTAACGCCAAACGATGTCCGCCCTCTTGTGGTCGAAGTCCCAGGGTGAGACTAGCACTATGTCCCCTTCGCGGATCCACATCCGCCTCTTCATCTTACCCCTGATGCGGCACAGCCTGATCTCGCCGTCGGTGCATTGGACGAGGACCTGGTTGCCGCCCGATATCTTCTGGACCCTGCCGAGGAGCTCTCCCTGCTCTGGGAGGACGAGCTCCTTCAGGTGGGCCTCGTTTAGGACCTTTCTCTTACCCAATTCAATCTCCTCACTTGCGAATAGCACGCACCGCAGAGGCTCTTGAAAGACCTCGTCTCTTCGTTGAAGATGACGCTGACGTGGGACCTGCAGACGGGCTTCTGGCACTCGCTGCACTGGGTCTTCGCGATGGCGTTGCAGTTACTGCATCTTACCAAGAGGAATCCCTCCCTCCCCCGCCCCTCCTGTTGCCGCCGCCACGGTCGTTGCCGCGGTAGCCGCCCCTGCGCGACCCGTTGCCGCCACCTCCGCCCCCTCGTCCCCTATATCCTCCGCGGTTTCCTCCGCTGTAGCCGCCACCGCCGCCATATCTGGAGTTCTGAACCGCCGTGATGGTGGTCTTTGCTGGGACGTAGAACTGGTGCTCTGCGTCCTGCTTCCTTAGAGGGTTGATTGGCGCCTTGCTCAGCGATAGTATGCGCTCGAAGTCGCTCTGCTCGTCGCCCGAGACGAGGGTGAACGCCTTCCCCGTGTCCCCGGCCCTCGCGGTCCTCCCGACCCTGTGGAAGTAGAGAAGCGGGTCTTGCGGGACGTCATAGTTGATGACGGCCTCGACCTGTGAGATGTCGAGTCCCCTGCTGGCGACGTCGGTCGCGACTAGGATGTCGGCCTTCGAGTCCCTGAAGAGCCGCATCGAGTGGTCCCTCTGGTTCTGGCTCAGGTCACCGTGCAAGGGCACCGCGTTGAAGTACCTCTTCTGGAGCTCTCTAGCGAGCTTGTGGGCGCCATATTTTGTCCGTGTAAAGACTATCGCGCTGACAGGCCTCTCCGTCTCGATGATGTCGACGAGGGTCTGGAACTTGTCTTCGTAGCCTGTGACCGCGTAGTACTGCTCGAGCTCGTCTGACTGAGGCTCGTCTGCGCTGACGAGGATCTTCTCGGGGTTCTTCATGTGCCTCGCCGCGATGTCCATTATCCTCTGGGGCATCGTGGCCGAGAAGAGGCTCATCTGCCTGCCCGGAGGAATCGAGTCCAGGATGAACTCGATGTCTTCGATGAACCCCATGTCGAGCATGGTGTCCGCCTCGTCGAGCACGACGAACTTGGTCTTGCGCAGGTCGAGGGTGCCGCGCTTGATGTGGTCGATCACCCTGCCTGGTGTCCCCACAACGACGTGCACGCCCCTCCTGAGATGGTCGAGCTGGACGTTGATGGACTGGCCGCCGTAGATGGCCAGCACGTTGACTCCGGTGTATGCGCCTAGGCGCGATATCTCGTCCCTGATCTGGACCGCGAGCTCCCTTGTGGGAGCGAGCACGAGTGCCTGCACCTCGTTCCTCGCGGTGTCTATGGCTTGCAACATCGGCAAGCCGAAGGCAGCAGTCTTACCGCTGCCGGTTTTCGCCTGTCCAATAATGTCTCGGCCCGCTAATAGGGGACCAATCGCAAGCTGTTGGATAGGGAAGGGTTTCTCAAACCCTGCTTCGTCTAC